>Ga0137380_10000720_pt1 | contig 25105 bp, 21 predicted proteins | sample SagtaG_17_FD_104809 | JGI IMG/M metagenome (GOLD analysis project Ga0137380, IMG submission 104809) | Vadose zone soil microbial communities from Sagehorn Ranch, Mendocino, California, USA - Sage2_L_100_16 metaG | ecosystem: Environmental > Terrestrial > Soil > Vadose zone | place: USA...
GCCGCCGCGCGGCCCGCGCCGCGGGCAAGGCGGGGGCCAGCGCTCCGGCGGGGGCGGTGGGCCCGTGAGGCGCGTGCTCGCGCTGCTGCTCCTCGGACTCCGCGCGGTGGTGCTGCACCCCCTCGCGCAGCTCTTCACGCCGCCGGAGCGGAAAGGGAAGCGGCGCTTCCTCGCGAACTACGCCCCCGAGGCGCTGGTGCCGATGAGCGCCGCGGACCGCGCCGAGCTGCCGCGCTTCTCCGGGTGCGTGAACTGCGGGCTGTGCGACGCGGTCTGCCCGCTGGTCGGCCGCGCGGAGCTTTCGGACTGGCGCGGCCCGAGCCTTTTCGCCATCGCCTACTCCCGCGCGACGCCCGAGCTGCCGCACCTGCGCGCGGTGATCGCCACCCTCGACGCCTGCGGGGTCTGCCACGCCTGCCAGGACGTGTGCCCGCGCGCCGTGCCGCTGCTCGACATCTTCGCGTTCACCCGGCGCAAGCTGGCGGAGGTGGACGCGGCGCGCGCGCCGGCCGCCCGGTTGGCTCCCGCCGGGGAGCGGGTCGCGGCCGCGCAGCCCGGGCCCGGTACGTGACCGGCCCCCTGCGTGGAGCGGGAGCGCGGGGCAGGGCGCTCGAGCGCGATCTGACCGCGCTGCTCGGCGCGGGAGCCGTTTCCTGCGAGCCGGCCGACCTGTGGGCCATGTCCCGGGACTGCTGGCCGCGCGCGCTCCTGTGGACCAAGTCCGGCGTGGCTCCGCACCCACCCGACGTCGTCGTCTGGCCGGCCTCGGCGGCGGAGGTCGCGCGGGTGGTGCGGTTCGCCGCCGAGCGGCGGGTCGCCGTGGTGCCGTTCGGCGCGGGCAGCGGCGTGTGCGGCGGCGCGGTGCCGGTGAAAGGCGGGATCGCGCTCGACCTGAAGCGGCTGTCCGGTCCACCTTGCATCGACCTGCCCGCGCGCGCCGTGGACGTCGAGGCCGGGATGAACGGACAGCGCCTCGAGGAGCTGCTCGGCGGGGCGGGCGCCACGCTGGGCCACTTTCCCTCCAGCATCTACTGCTCGACCGTCGGGGGATGGCTGGCGGCGCGCAGCGCGGGCCAGCTCTCGTCGCGCTACGGCAAGATCGAGGACATGGTGCTGGCGCTCGAGGCGGTGGACGGCACGGGCGAAGTCCTGCGCACGCAGGACGTCCCGTTCGCCGGGCCGGACCTCGTGCAGCTCCTGGTCGGCAGCGAGGGCACGCTGGCGGTCCTCACCAAGGCCCGGCTGCGCTGCTGGCCTTCGCCGACCGCGCGGTGGATGCGTGGCCTCCGCTTCGGCTCCGTCCAGGCGGGCATGGCGGGCCTGCGCGCGCTGATGCGATCGGGGCTGCGGCCCGCCGTCGCGCGTCTCTACGATCCGCTCGACACCTTGCTGGCCGGCCGCGGAGGCGGCGACGCGCACGTCCAGGTCCCCGAGCCGCTGCGCTGGGTGGTGGAGGGCGCCCAGGCCGAGGCGCTGAGGCTCGCCTTGCGCGCGCCGGTCCTGCTCAACCGCCTGGTGGACGCGCTGCCGGGGTCCTCGCTCCTGCTCCTCGGATTCGAGGGAGACGGCCCGTTCGCCTCCTCCGACGCCCGCGAGGAAGGCGAGCTGGCCCTGCGGCTGCTCGTGGCGGAAAGCGCGGAGGACCTGGGCCCCACGCCGGGGGAGAAGTGGCTGGCCAACCGGTACAAGATCAGCTACCGGCAGTCGCCGCTCTTCTCGGCCGGCGCGTTCGTGGACACCATGGAGGTGGCCACCACCTGGGACCGGCTCGACCCGCTCTACGCCGCCGTCCGCCACGCGGTCAGTCCGCACGCCTTCGTCATGGCGCACTTCTCCCACGCGTACCTGGAAGGGTGCTCGATCTACTTCACCTTCGTCGGGCTGGCCGGCGCCCCGGCGGGAGCGAGCGACGCGGACGACCTCGAGCAGGCCGAGGCGCGCTACGACGCGTGCTGGAACGCAGCGCTCTCGGCCGCCTGCGACGCGGGCGCGACGCTGAGCCACCACCACGGCATCGGCCTGCACAAGCAGGTCTTCCTCCCCCGCGAGCACGGCGAAGGGATGCGCCAGCTGCGCGCGCTCAAGCAGGCCTTCGATCCGCGCGGGATCCTCAACCCGGGAAAGCTCCTGCTGTGAACGGGCTCCGAGACGACCTGTCGGCCACTGGATCGGCGGTGGTGGCCGAGGGAGAAGGGCTGCGCGTCACCCCGCCCAGCGTCGCCGCGCTGGGCAGGGCGGTCGCGGTGCTGCGCGGGCACCTCCTGCCGGTGCGCGTGCGCGGGAACGGCGACGCTCCGGTGGAGGCTCCCCCGGGTGGGGCGCTCCTGGAGCTGACCGCGCTCGACCGCATCGCCTCGGTGGACGGAGTGACAGGCATCGCGCGGGTGGAGGCCGGCTGCGGCGTTGCCGCGCTGGAGACGGCGGCGCGCCGCGCCGGAGCCACCCTCGGGCCCCTGCTGCCTTCGGTGCGCGCAGGGTCGGTGGGCGCCTGGCTCGCGGGGCCGACCCGCGGCGAGCGCGCCGTCCCCGGCGCCCGGCGCGAGACCGCCGCCCTGTCCGTGTCCGCGGTGCTGGCGGACGGGCGACTTGCCGAGAGCCGCGCCGCGCCGCGCTCGGCGACCGGACCGGACCTGGATCACCTGGCGCTCGGGGGGGCCGGCCGACTGTGCGTGATCGCGGGTGCTTGGGTCCGGCTCTTTCCGGCGGCCCCCCCGGCATATGCCGCCTGGCGCGCGCCGGACCTGCCGGCCGCGGTGAGGATGGTTGCGCGGCTGTGCGGCGACCGCCTGGCGCCGGCCCGCGGGATGCTCCGGATCCACGAGGGGACCGCCCTGGTCGCGCTGTCGTGGGAAGGACCCGAAGCGTCCCGCCTCTTGCGCGAGCGCGCGGTGCGCGCGCTCGGCGGGCCGCTCGCCGTCGACGCGGGACCGGAGGTGCGCGCGCCGCCCTCGTCGCGCGGCGTCGAGGTGGATGCGCGCTGGGGCGCGCTCGCCGCGTTCGCCGGCCACTCGGGCGCGGCGGAGATCGCGCTCTACGGGATGCATGCGGGCGGCGCGTTCGCGGTGCTTTCGCTCGGCGGCGAGGACGTCGAGCAGTGCGCCGGCGCCGCGCGCGCGCCGGGGGCGCGCCTGATCGCGCCGAGACGGCTGCGCGAGGCCGGGCCCTCCTGGGATGAGATGGGAGCGGGAGCGGCGTGGGGCCGGCTGGTCGCGGCGCTCGGCGCGGAGGAGCGGCGGTGACGGACCTGACGCGCGCGCTCGAGCTGTGCGTGTTCTGCCCCAAGATGTGCCGCTTCGCGTGTCCGGCTTCGGAGGTCACCTCGCGCGAGGCGTTCACGCCGTGGGGGAAGGTCTCGCTGGCGGCGCTGGCGGGGCGCGCTCCGGACGAGTCGGCCGCGATCGCCTTCGGCGCGTGCACCGGCTGCCTGCGCTGCCAGACGTACTGCGCGCACGCGAACGATGTGCCGGCGCTGCTCTACGCGGCGCGGGCGGGGGCGGTCGGGGCGGGATCCGCGCCGCGAGCGTGGGCGGAGGTGGCGAGGAGGATGAGCAGCGCGGGGCATGCGGAAGACGTGGATGTGAGGGAGGTGCTCCGGAGGATTACGGAGGAGGAGGCGACGGCGACTCCGACAACGAGTGCGACAGCGACACCGACCCCGACTCCCTCACGGACGGGGACTGCGACACGCCTCCGGGCGGTGGCAGGGGCGGTCACGGCGTTGCTGCGACCTGCGGTGCAGCCGGGGATGGGGAGGCCGATGTTGTTCGCCGGGTGCGATGCGCTGGCGGCGGGAGGGAAGGTGGTGAGGGAGGCGATCGCGGTGGCGCGGGTGGCCGGGGCGCCGCTCGGGCTGGCGCCGGAAGGGGCGCTGTGCTGCGGGCTCAAGCTGGTGGAGGCGGGACATCCGGAGATGTTCGCGACGCATGCGGCGGGCGTGCGCATCGCTCTGTTGGGCGGCTCGCGCAGCCCGGCCCCCGTACATCTTGTGTCGCTCTCGCCGGGCTGCGCGCGCGCGATCCGCGAGCGCTGGCCGGCGTTGCCCGACGGCAGCCGGGTCGAGCACGTCACCACCTACCTGTCCCGGGCCCTGGCCGCGCGGCCCGACGTCCGCGAGCGTCCGCCGCTGCCGGAGTCGGCCGCGTACCACGACCCTTGCGAGCTGGCCCGGGGCCTCTCCGAGCTGACCGCGCCGCGGGCGCTCCTGGCCGCCGCCGTCGAGGAGGTGCGCGAGCCGCTCCGCTGCGGCGGCGACGCCGCCTGCTGCGGCGCGAACGGCCTGCTGCCGCGCACGCTGCCCGCCGTCGCAGCCGCGATCGCGGAGGACCGCCGGGAGGAGCTGGAGAGGTGCGGCGCGCCCGCGGTCACCGCCAGCCCCGGCTGCGCGGCCGCCCTGGGGGCGGAGGACGTGGTCAGCGTGCTCGCCCGGTGGCTGGGCGTCGCGGTAGAACAGGCGCCGTGAAGGCGTTCCTGATCGTCAACCCGCGCGCGGCGAACGGCGCGACGGGGCGCCACTTCGACGACATCTCCGCCGCGGTCCGCGCGGCGGTCGGCGAGCACGGGCACGCCTTCACCGAACGGCCGATGCACGCCTCCGACCTGGCCCGCCGGGCGCTTCGCGAGGGTGCGGACCTCGTGATCGCGGTGGGCGGAGACGGCACCATCAACGAGGTCGTGAACGGGTTCTTCGAGGAGCCGAGCCACCGCGAGCCGCCGCGCCCGGTCCGCCCCGGGGCGGCGCTCGGCATCCTGCCGCGCGGCACCGGCGGCGATCTGCGCCGCACCGTGGGCCTCGACAGCGATCTGCGCTCCTGCGCGCCCCGTCTCAAGGGCGACGGCCGGCCGGTCGACGTCGGACGCATCGACTTCGCCGACCCGAAGGGCCAGCCCGCCGCGCGCTACTTCATCAACGTCGCAGAGGCCGGCGTGGGGTCGGACGTGGTCCGCATCGCGAACTCGAGCAGCAAGCTGCTCGGGGGGAAGCTCACCTTCGCGCTCGCCTCGCTGCGGGCCCTGGCGAGCTGGAAGGACGTCGCCGTGCGCTGGTCGCTCGACGGCGGACCCTTCGAGGAGGGCGGAGTGACCACCTTCGCCGTCGCGAACGGCCGCTGCTTCGGCGGCGGCATGGTGGTCGCCCCCGGGGCCCGGCTCGACGACGGGCTCTTCCACGTGACGATCTGGAGCGGCTTTTCGCTCTCCGACTTCGTACTGCGCAGTGGGGCGATGTACGACGGATCGCACGTGAAGCTCAAAGGTACGCGCACCGCCACGGCGCGTTCGGTGCGGCTGGAGCCGGCGCGGGACGCGAGAGGGCCGATCCACGTCGAGGCGGACGGGGAGCTGATCGGGCGACTTCCTGCCACATTCACCGTCGTCCCCGGAGCGGTGCGGCTGGTCTCCTGACCGTTGGCCTCGCGGCGCGCCCGCCTTATGCTGGCCGGATGCTGCTTCCCCTGATCGCGCTCGTCGCCGCCGCGCAGGTCCCGCCGCGGGACGCCGCCGCGCTGACCGCCGAGGACCAGGTGCGCGACATCTGCGCGGCCCTGAAGGAACAGGGCGGCGAGCCCGCGCCGGGCGTCTCGCAACCGCGCTCGCGCGCGCAGGCGCTGTCGCAGACCCGGCAGGTGCTGGTGCCGGCGAACGGGTTCGGGCTGGGGCGGTACCGCGAGGCCGAGCAGGAGCTGGAGCTCGACGGCGACCGGGCGCTGCGGGCGCTCGACGGCGCGCTCACGCTCGATCTCGCCGGCATCGACGACGTCGCCTTCCGCGCCTCGGCGGCCGAGCTCAAGCAATGGACCGCGGCCAAGAAGGCAGGGAAGCTCACCTTGACGGTGTACTTCCGCCCCTCGGGCGAGCGCTGCGCCGGGAACGCGGCGGCGCGCATCTTCCGCATGGAGGGGTATCCGCTCTGGTGGCAGCTCGAGGTCGACGCGGCCTCCGTGGCCGCCGCCGACGAGGAGGGGCTCCCGGTCGACAAGCCGGGCACGGCCCGCGCCTTCCGCGTCGACAAGGTCCTGCTGGACACCGAGATGCCGCGCCCGGACGCGGGGAAGGATCGCCTGGCGGCGGTCCAGGGTGCGCTGGACCGCTGCGCCCAGGCCGCCCGCCGCCGCGGCTCGCTGGTCGTCAGCTTCGGCGTGCAGGACGGCCACGTCCGCAATCCCCAGGTCATCATGGACGCGGCGCGCGACGAGGACACCGCCCGCTGCGTGTCCCAAGCCCTCTCCGGCGCCACCATCTCCGGCGCCGATCCTGCCGCCTCCCGCGGCACCGCCTCCCTCGCCACCCAATAGCGTAGCGACGAGCCTGTCTTGGCCGCGATCGTAGACGAAGAGCGTTTCACGCGGAGCGCGCGGAGACCAAAGGAGAGCGCGCGGAGAATTCTGCTTTTCAAAAAAAGCTCCGCGCGCTCCGCTTGCTCAGCGCGCTCCGCGTGAAACGCTTGTAGTCCACCAGCGCGGCTCGCCACCCAGCTCGTCAGTGGGCGGAGGCCCAGGTGTCGCCGTGGCCCAGGTCGACTTCGAGGGGGACGGCGAGGTCGGCCGCGCCTTTCATTTCCTCGACCAGCAGGGGGCCCACCGAGTCCAACTCGGCGGGGGGCGCTTCCAGCACCAGCTCGTCGTGGACCTGGAGGAGCATCTTCGCCTGCAGCGCGCGCGCCGTCAGGGCGCGGTCGACGCGGAGCATGGCGCGCTTCACCAGATCGGCGGCGGTGCCCTGGATGGGCGTGTTCACCGCGGTCCGCTCCGCCGCGTTGCGCGCCGCCGGGTTCTTCGAGTTGATGTCCGGCAGGTAGCGGCGCCGCCCGAAGAGCGTCTTCACCCGCCCGCTGCGGCGCGCCTCCTCGATGGTGGCGTCCAGCCACTCCTTCACGCGGCGGTAGCGGGCGAAGTAACGCTCGATGATCGCGTGCGCCTCGGACTGCTCGAGCCCCAGGCGGTGCGCGAGCCCGAAGGAGGAGAGCCCGTAGGCGATCCCGTAGTTGATCATCTTGGCGATGTCGCGCTGCTGCCGGGTCACCTCCGCCGCGGGCACGCCGAAGGTCTCGCCGGCCGTGCGCGCGTGCAGGTCCTCCCCGGAGAGGAAGCTGTCGCGCAGCACGGGATCTCCCGAGATGTGGGCGAGCACCCGCAGCTCGATCTGGCTGTAGTCGGCGCTGAGCAGCTTCCACCCGGTGCGGGGGATGAACGCCTCGCGGATGCGCGCGCCGAGCGGCGTCCGGATGGGGATGTTCTGCAGGTTCGGATTGATCGACGAAAGGCGCCCGGTCGCGGCCACGGCCTGATCGAAGGTCGTGTGCAGCCGGCCGTCCTTGCCGAGCGCCGCGGGGAGCGCGTCGAGGTAGGTCGACTTGAGCTTGGTCAGCTGCCGGTGCTCCAGCACCTTGGCGGGCATCGGGTGCTGCTGCGCCAGCTCCTCGAGCACCTCCTGGTCGGTGGAGGGCCCCGTCTTGCCGCGCTTGAGCACCGGCAGCTGCAGCTTCTTGTAGAGGATCTCCGCCAGCTGCTGGTTGGAGGTGGGCAGGAACTCCTCTCCCGCGAGGTCGGTGATCTCGCGCAGGAGCTGCTCGATCTGCGTGCCCAGCTCGCGGCCCAGCGCCTCGAGTCGGGGCACGTCGAGCGAGATGCCGGTCAGCTCGACGCGCGCGAGCACCTCCTCGAGGGGCAGCTCCAGCTCCGAGTAGAGCTGCCACAGCTCGGGGTCGCCGCGCAGGTCCTCTTCCAGCGCGGCGGCGAGCCGGCGAGCGCCCTCGACGAGCGCGCAGGCCGCCGCCCCCACCTCGTCGACGGGGACCTCCGGCAGCGGCGTCGCCTTCTTTCCCTTGCCGGTCTTCTCGCACAGCTCCTTGAGCAGGGGCAGCTCGCAGGAGATGCGCTCCCGCGCGGTCTGCGCCAGCGAGTGGTCCCGTCCGGTCGGGTCGAGCAGGTACGAGGCCAGCCGCGCGTCCACGGAAAGCCCGCGCAGGTCGATACCCGCGCGCTTCCAGGCGACCAGGTCGCGCTTCAGATCGTGGCCGTCCTTGCGGACCTGCGGATCCTCCAAGAGCGGCCGGAGCAGCGCGATCGCCTTGCGCGCGTCCAGCTCGGCCGGAGCGAAGAGCGCCCCGGACGGCCCGCCGCGCGGCCGGTGGCCGAGCGGAACGTACACGGACTCGTCGGGCAGCGAGATTGCCACGCCCAGCAGCTCGTCGTGCAGCGGCTCGTCGGCGCTGGTCAGGGTGAGGAGCCCGACGCGGCCGGCCTGCCGGGCGCGGGCGACCAGCTTCTCCACCGCGGCCAGGTCGGTCGCGATGGACCTCGCGCCGGAGGGCGGCGTCGGCGCGGGGCGGGGCAGGTCCTTGATCAGCCGCACGAACTCCAGCTCGGTGAACAGCGCGCGGGCCTTCTCCTCGTCGAGCGGCTTGCGCACGAGGTCTTCCAGCTGCACGGGGAGGGGGAGCTGCTGGTGGAGCTGGATGAGCTTGCGCGCGCGGCGCACCGTCTCGAGGTTCGCGAGCGCGTTCTCGCGCAGCTTGGGCTTCTTGATCTCGCCGGCGCGCGAGAGCACGCCGTCCAGGGTGCCGAACTCCTTGAGCAGCGCCGCGGCCGTCTTCTCACCGACCCCGGGGATGCCGGGCACGTTGTCGATCTTGTCCCCGGTCAGCGCGAGCAGGTCGGCGACGAGGTGCGGGGGGACTCCCCATTTCTCCTCCACCTCGGCGGGGCCGTACCACTTCTCGTACATGCTGTCGTAGCAGCGGACGGCGCCGTCCACGAGCTGCAGCAGGTCCTTGTCGCCGGTGACGATCACCACTTCCCACCCCAGGGAGCGGGCGCGGCGGGCGAGGGTGGCGATCACGTCGTCCGCCTCCCACCCTGACAGTCCCACGGCCGGCACGTTGAGCGCCTCGAGCACGCGGCGCACGAGCGGGAACTGGGGGCCCAAGTCCTCGGGCGCCGCGCCGCGCGTCGCCTTGTAGTCGGCGTAGATCTCGCTGCGCGCCTGCTTGCCCTCCTCGTCGAAGGCGACCGCCAGGTGGGTGGGGCTGCCCTCGCGGATGGCCCGCAGCAGCATGGTGGTGAAGCCGTAGACGGCGTTGGTGGGAACGCCCTGGCGCGTGGAGAGGTGCGGCAGCGCGTGGTAGGCGCGGAAGATGGCGTGCGAGCCGTCGACGAGCCAGAGCGAGGGCACCTGTGATTTCTAACAGGGTTCCCGGTGTGCGACCATGCGCGCGTGACGCGCTGCCCCTGGTCGACGAGCGATCCCCTGTACGTCCGCTACCACGACGAGGAATGGGGGTTCCCGGAGCGTTCATGCAGGCGGTGGGCATGGTGGACGATCATCTCGTCACCTGCTTCCGCCGCCGCCCCGGTTGGTCGCCGCCGATAGGGCGGCGCTACGCTTTTCACAGCGCGGAGGTCATGGGATGCGCTCAGGCCGGCTGGAACACGTCCATGTTCACGGCGACGCCGCGCTCTTGCAGCTCCTCGTAGAAGGCCGGGACCAGGCCCGTCGCGAGGAAGCGCCCGACCACCCGCCCTTCGGCGTCGAAGCCTTCTTGCCTGAACTGGAAGACGTCCTGCACCTCGATGGCCTCGCCGTCGAGGCCGCGGACCTCGCTGATGGCCGAGACGCGGCGCGTCCCGTCCGCGTAGCGCTGCTGCTGGACGATCAGGTTCACCGCGCTGGCGACCTGCTCGCGGATGGCGCGCACCGGCAACTCCATGCCGCTCATCAGGACCATGGTCTCCAGGCGGGCGAGCGCGTCGCGAGGCGAGTTGGCGTGCAGGGTGGTGAGCGATCCGTCGTGGCCGGTGTTCATGGCCTGCAGCATGTCGAGCGCCTCGCCGCCGCGGCACTCGCCCACCACGATGCGGTCGGGGCGCATGCGGAGCGAGTTGCGGACCAGGTCGCGGATGGTCACCGCCCCCTTGCCCTCGATGTTCGGCGGCCGCGATTCGAGCTGGACCCAATGCTCCTGGCAGAGCTGCAGCTCCGCGGCGTCCTCGATGGTGACGATGCGCTCCCCGGAGGGGATGTAGCCGGAGAGTACATTGAGTAGAGTCGTCTTGCCGCTGCCGGTCCCGCCGGAGACGACCAGGTTGCGCCGCGCCTTCACGCAGGCGTCGAGGAACTCGGCCATCGCCGGGGTCATCGAGCCCAGCTCCACCAGGTCCAGCGCGGTGAGCAGGTCGCGCTTGAACTTGCGGATGGTCAGCGCCGGTCCCTTGAGCGCGAGCGGCGGGATGATGGCGTTCACGCGCGACCCGTCGGGCAGCCGCGCGTCGACCAGCGGGGAGCTCTCGTCCACGTGGCGCCCGAGCGGCGCGACGATCCGCTCGATCGCGCCCAGCACCGCGCGCGGCGAGCTGAAGCCCTTGTGCGCCCGCTCCAGGCGTCCGGAGCGCTCGACGTAGACCTCGGACGGCGCGTTCACCATGATCTCGCTGACCGAGTCGTCGGCCAGGTAGATCTCCAGCGGTCCGAGGCCGAGGGCCTCGTTGAGCACGTCCGAGACCAGCTCGTCGCGGTCGAGGTGCGCGTCCAGCTCGCCTGCCGCATCCATCTTGCCCACGATCTGGCGGATGGCGCCCTCGGTCTTGTCGCGCAGCTCCTGCTTGCCGAGAGCGTCGAGGTCGAGCCGGCGCAGGTCCATCGCTTCGATCAGGCGATCGTGCACCAGGGTCAGCGTCCTGCCGTGGTCCGGGACGGAGGCGGGATGACTGTCGCCTCCCGCGGGGCGGCCTGCGCGGGCGCGCGCGGGCGGATTCGACGCCGGAACGGCGGACGCCGGCCGGGGCGAAGGCGTGGTGACCGCGACCCGGGACATCCGCAGCTTCCCCGGCGCCGAGGTCGGCGTCGAATCTTCCTCCGCCAGAGGGGCGGGGCGCCCGGCGCCGCGGTGGGTCGCCTCCTCGCCGATGTAGACGGGCGCGTCTTCCTCCGCGGCGTCGGGAGGCTGCTCCGCTCCGTCGGCGAGATCCGCGGGCTCGCCCAGGTCGGGCGGCTCGACGTTGAGGATGAAGTCCCCGATGTAGACGGTGTCGGAGGGCTGGATGACCTGCGGGCCGGCCAGCTTCTTGCCGTTCACGTACGTGCCGTTGGTGCTCTTCAGGTCGAGGACGATGATCTTGCCGTCCTTGACGACGATCTTGGTGTGCTTCTTGGAGATGTTCCCCTTGGGGAGGCAGATGTCGTTCTCGTCGACGCGCCCGACCGTGATCTCCTCGGCGTCGAAGTCGAGCCGCTGGGTCGGGCCGCCCTTCTCGGTGAGGATGATGCTGAATCCCATGTCCAAGCTCCCCCTCGCGGCGCAGCCTGCAAAGCATTCCATAATGTCCGCGCCGTGCAAAGCGCAGCCCCGCACGAAGTCCACCGTCAATCGAACAGGCTGAAGGACACGGAGGAGGAGGCGTCCTGGTAGGCCTTGCGGCCGCCCTGGATCAGCTCCTGGACGCGGTCCGAGGCCGGCGAAACCAGCCGCGGCGTCACGTAGATGGCGAGCTGCGTCTTGCGCTCGACGAACTGGCGGCTCTTGAAGAGCTCGCCCAGGATGGGGATCGAGCCCAGGAGCGGCACCTTGGAGACCTCCTTGGCCTCGTCGTAGTTGAAGAGTCCGGAAAGGACGATGGTTTCTCCGTCTTTCACGGCCACCTTCGTCCGCACCTCCCGCAGCCGGAGGCCGGGTACGTCGAATCCGTTGGCGCGGACGGACAAGGCGCGGTCGACGTCGCTCACGGCGGCGTAGACCTCGGTCGCGATGGTGCCGCCGCGGCCGGCGGTCGGCGTGACCTGGAGGATGATCCCGAACTTCTTGAACTCGACCGCGAACTGGTTCTGGGTGGCGACCAGGAGCGGGATCTCGCCTCCGGCCGTGAACTCCGCCTTCTCCCCGCTCACGCACAGCAGCCTGGGCTGCGAGAGGATGCGTTGGTACCCGTCGTCGAACCGCGCTCCCACCGAGAAGTCCGCGGATGCCGAGAGCGTGCCCGCGATGGAGTGCACGGGCTGGGTGCCGGAGTCGCCCGGGAGCGGTCGGACCACCTGGTACACGGCGCCGGAGCCCGGGCCCGAGACGAGCTGCAGCGGCGGCTTGACGCCCAGCACCTTGTTCTGGTCGTAGGCCACTTCCACGAACTCCACCTCGACGAGCACCATCCGCCGGCTGCCCACGGTGAGCAGGTTCTCCGCCTTCTCGCCCATCGCCTTGACGAGCAGATCGGCCTTCGCGAGGTCCTCCTTCGACTCGACCTGGCCTTCCAGGAGCACGGCGCCGCCGACCACCGCCGCCTGCACGCCCTCGAGGCCGGCGCGCTGGAAAGCGCGGTTGATGGACTCGGCGGCGAGCCGCTTCGCGCTCGAGGAGGGCCGCACGAACGAGCTGACTTGTGGATAGAGCGAGAGCACCTGCTGGACGCGTGCCTGGTCGTCGGCGGTGAGGGTCTCGCCGTCCAGGTAGACGCGGTCGCCCACCACGCGGACGCGGATCCCTTCCCGGTCGCCGAGCAACGCGCGGATCTCGCTGATCACCTCGCGCGGGTCCTGCTTGCGCACCACCACCGCGTAGCTCAGGCGAAGGGTGGAGCGCTTCCACACGAGCAGGCTGGTCCGTCCCTCGCCGACTCCGGTGAGGAGGAGCTCGTTCCCGCCGCCCACCTGCTTGACGTCGGCCACCTCCGTGTCCCCGATGGCCACGCGCTGCACGTCCGGCACGGACAAGGTCTTCTGCTGCCCGACCCCCAGGTGGATGGTCCCGCCGTCGCTCTGCGCGAACGCCACGGCGGGCGTGAGCGCGAGGAGGGCGGAGGCGATGCGGCAGTGCGGCTGTCCGGTCACGGCACGTCGCTCCCGGTTGCGAGATCGAGGCGACGGTAGCGGACGCCATCTCGCGCGGACATCGGGCAGTTGCCCTCTGGGCCGCCGCGCGTCCCTGGTGGCTGCGCTCAGGGCAAGCGGTTGCCGAGGAGGAACGCGGCAACGGTCCCGGCGGCGATCGAGCACGCGTACGGCACGTGTGTCGGCCTCCCGGTTCCGCGGATCCGCGCCACGCCGAGCTGCAGCGCCGCCTGCAGGCCTCCTGCGACGGTGACCAGCACGAGGACCGCCACGGCCGCGGGGAACCCGGCCGCCGCGCCGCAGACGGCCATGAGCTTCACATCGCCCATTCCCACCCAACCCGGGACGGCGGCGACGAGCAGGGGGAAGGCGCAGATGGCGATCCCGAGCAGGGAGCTCTGCACCAGCGGCCATCCGCCGGCCGCGCCGAACAGCCCGATCACGAGCGCCAGCGCGGGGAGGGTCACCCAGTTCTTGATGAGGCGCTCCCGCAGGTCCGACGCCACGCTGATCGCGAGCGCGAGCAAAACCGTCGCGAGCGCGGCGCGAACGGTCCAGGGCGTCATCTGAACACGCAGCTCAGCTTCTCCGCGCAGATGTAGTACTCGTCCCCGTCCTGGATCTGGCGCCGGCTGATCCGCCGCTTGTCGAACCAGGTCCCGTTCGACGAGCCCAGGTCCTCGATGAACCAGTCGCTCCCGCTGCGCACGATCGCGGCGTGCTCGCGGCTCACCTTGCCCGAGTTGATGATCAGGTCGCAGTGCTTGCCGCGGCCGATCACGAATCGGTCCTTCTGCACCCGCTCCAGCTCGCGCCCGTCCGCGAACAGCACCAGCACCCGCCCGGGCGCCGGGCTCGGCGTCGCCTCGGGCTCCTCCGGCTGACGCCCGCGGCGCGGAAGCCCGAGCTCCGCCATGTTGGGCAGGTCCATGCTGGTGGGAGCGCCCACCTCCTCGTGAAGCATCGAGCCGTCCACCTCGACGTTGTCCCGCCCGTTCACCGGCGAGAGCTCGCGCGGAGTGGGATGGCCGCCCGGCGCGCGCTCCGCCTCGCCGCCCGCCAGCCTGCGCAGATCGGAGGGGACCAGAAAGCCGTTGAGGCGCGCGAACGTGTAGAGCGCCTGGTTGACCAGCGCGTCCCGGTCGGCGCCCATCTCGGAAGCCATGGCGGCGAGCGCGTCCCAGAGGTGGTCCGGGATGAGCAGGCTGCGCGGCGTGCGCGGGCGGTCGTCGGGCATGGGAGCGCTTCGCAACGTCCGCTCCAGTATACGGCGATCCGGTCAGTAGAAGAACTTGACGGACTCTGTATTCGGCAGGCCGAATTGCGACGGCGTCGCCCTCAAGAGGGAGTTGGCTCCGGTCAGCGCGGTGAAGAAGTTCGGATCCGGGCGGCGCGGCGAGCTGTACACCACGATCGGTCCGGCGAACCCCGCCAGGCCCGTGGTGCTGTTGTCGCGGATCCCGGTGATGGCCTGGCCGTCGGTGATGGGCGTGCCGTTCAAGATGGGCTGGACCGTGAAGGAGAAGAAGCTACCCGCCGTGGTCGGCTCGTTACCCGTCACGGTGAAGGACACGACGACGTCTCGCGCGGGAGGCGGAGGCGGAGGATGCAGAGGATCCGGCGGGTTGAACGGATAGTCGAAGCGGGGACCCAGGATGACGAACTGCACGCCCGTCGGCATCCGCCCGAGCGCGTCCAGGCCTTCGAAGACCATCCAGGCCCCCGCCGCCGTGGACCCCGCATGCACCTCGACCACGGCTCCGACGACGCCCGAGGCGAAGCACTCCGGCCCCGGGTCGAATCCGGCGATGGGCTGCAGCTGCATTCCCACGCCGTTCGGGTCGATGGCGGCGATCGGCACGTCCACGGACACGGGGACGGTGCCCAGCGCCGCGCAGGTATTGCTCCCGGAGTAGGAGAGGACGCGCACGAAGTCGCCGGCGCCGAGCTGCAGCTCGGGAGCCGAGGTCCACGGCGCGAGGCTCTTGCCCGGCGGCAGCTGGAAGGCGACGGTCGGGGACCCCGGCGCGCGGGAGAGGTTCCCGCTGAGGCTTTCCAGGCGCGGCATCGTGCTGTGCCACACCACCTTCCACTGCGCGGAGCGGGTCACGCCCGGGTTGACCCAGCCGGCGAACTGCGTGCTCGCGCCACCGGCGGCGGCCGCGGGCTTCAAGGTCGGCCCCGTGCCGGACTGAGGCGACGGCAGGTTCAACTGCGGCAGCGGGGGCAAGCCGCCGGTGTCCCGGGAGTCGTTGAAGAACCTGCGATTCACCACGTCGAGGAAGTAGGTCGTCCCGTCCTCGGTGCTGACGAGCCCGACGACCGGCGGCTGTACGAGAGTCGGGACGTTACCGCTGGCGAACAAGCGCAACCCGGTGACTGCGAAGGCGACCTCACGCGCGGGCGTAGGCGGGCTCAGGGGGACCATCGGCGGCGCGCCGGAGGCGGTCAGCGGCGTCGGCGGCGCCGGCAGCAGCGCCGACTGCCCACCGACGTTGGTGCTGATGAGGACCAGCCTGCCCCTTCCGCAGCTCCGGGTTCCGTGGTCGACGCAGATCGCCCCGGCCGCGACGGGGAGGTCCGCCGGGCAAGTCAGCGCCGCGTGGTCGGTGCAGAGCGCTTCGTCTTCCGACGTAACGCCGAGGAGGAGCGAGCCGGGCCCCACCTGCGCGCCATCCGTGGGGTTCGTGAAGGTCGGGTTGAGGGCGAGCGAGCGGAGCGGCCGGGCGAGCCGCGGCGAATCGGCGGGATCGCTAGCGGGCAAGCGCCTCGTCACCGGACACGGGGGGGCCGGCACGATCGGAGACGCCGCGATCGCGGGGATGTCGGGGACCGACACCTCGACGGCGCCGTCGCCGATCCCTCCGGGCGTGCCGCCGGGCGTCCCGTCGGCGACGTAGACGCGCTGCAGGGCGGTGTCTCCGGGCACGACGGCCAGCCGCGCGGGCACGAAGTCCAGGGCGCATTGCCGGGTCGCCGTCCCGATGGCGAGCCCGCTGTCGCCGTCCACCGTAACGGTGAGCACGGTCAGGGTGCCGGGCCCTCCCGCCGGCGGCTGGGTTGCGGCCACCGCGGTGACGGAGGTCCCCTGCGCGTCGGCAGCGACCACGTCGATGGGCGGGTCGGGCAGGTCCACGTAGTTCGGTTCCTTCGCCTTGATCCGGTTCTGCGAGGCGGCGAACAGGTCCGCGGCATCGATGACGCGCACTGCATCCTTCGGCGGGCTGGCTTTGGGGTCCGTGTCCAGGCCCGCGACCAGCACCGCGCCGTGAGGCACCCCGCCCGCCGACAGCCGCGCTCCCGCCAGCCGCAACGGGCGCTTGCCCGCGGCGATGGACCCGGAGACGAGCCGGATGGGCGCCGGGAGGAGCTGCTGGTCTTCCCGGTCCGGGCAGGTGGTCGGAGCTCCGGCGGGCGCGGTGCAGAGCATGATCGCGCGCAGCTCGTTGCTGCCTTGGTTCGCGACGAACAACAGGTCCCGGTCTATGACCGGAGCGATTGCCAGGCCGGTAGGTCCGGAGAAATCGCCGGCGGGAATGACCGAGGGATTCGAGCCACAGGCCAGCGTTGCCACGAGCGGCGCGAGCAACGAGACGCGGTTCACGGAGGGCAGCTCCCCAGGTTGGCGCGCAGCGAGGCGTCGCTCGGGCGATCGTACGGCACGTCCACCAGCGCGACGCTGCAGCTCCCGAAAAGGGTGATGGCGAGGCGGGCGCTGGTGTCGCCTGCCAGGGGCGGGAACTGGGCGATGGCGAACGGCGTGTCGCCCAGACCGTCCACCTGGCCGACCACGCGCCCCAGCATTCCGTCCATCAGCACCAGCTTGCCCGCCGTGGTGCTCGTCTCGTACGTCGCGACCGCCGTGATGGCGAGGAGATCCGGACCGCTGGTCGACGGTGGCCGCTCCAGGCGGAGGACCTGCGACGGCTGCGAGGAGATGGGCACGACGGCTTCCACCACGGGCACGAATGCCGGGTCGGCCGGTAGTCCGACGCGCACCACGGTGTCCGCGAACCGCGTCGTCATGTACAGCTTGCGCCCGCCGCTCGATGGGTCGACGTCGCCAAGCGCCAGGCCGGTGGTCTCGGTGGAGTGCACTTGCGGGCCCAGGTCGAGGAGCCGCGTCTTCGCGGAGCTCCCGGCTTCGACCGGCACGAACCGGAGCAGGTTGGTGCCGCTAGCGAGCGTCCCGCACTTGATGGTGGACAGCTCGCCGCCCGCCGAGGCGGCGCTGAACCGGGTGTAGCAGCCGGCGACGATGACCTCGCGCGCGTTGTCGTCGAAAACCATCGGGCCGCCGCCGAATCCCGAGCCGTTCGCGCGGTCGGTGACCGTGGAGGTGAAGAGGACGGTCGTCGGATCGGTTACAGCGAGCGCGGCGACCCGCGAGCTGCTCAAGATGATCCCGCTCTGGATGTCCTCGATGTGCGGCACCAACTGGTTGACCAGCACCACAGGGAGCTCGTCCTTGAACCCGGGCGGGCGGATCGTCGCCGCGGCGATCCCGAACGGGCCTTCGAGCTGGGCCGCGTTGTTCAGGTCGATGGAGCCCGCGCGGCAGTCGTCGCCGCCCTGCCCGCGGCAGGTGAGCGCCCCGGTGTTCGGGTCGAGCGTGACCGCGTTGAGCCGGTTCGTGTCGCGCGATCCGGTGTACGCCGTCCCGCCGGCGAGAAGGAGCGGTCCGGTGTAGTTGCCGGTGAGGACCGCGCCGGCGAGCGCGCTGGCCGGGAAGTCCTTCGTGCTCCTGGGCGCGCCCGGCGGGAAGTACTGCAGCAGGTCCGCCGCGCGCAGGGAGTACATGGCTCCCGCCTCGTACAGGCGGTCCGCGTTCGAGTTCGTCACCACGATCCAGCGGGAGGTGGGATCGATGGCGATGCCGGTGGGGAAGAAGAGCCGCGCGGGCTCGGGCCGGGCCGGATCGGGCCCGAAGGGAGGCGGGAGAAGCGTCGGCGCCCCAGGAAAACTGCAGGCGCAGAGCAGGCTGGCGCAGAGGGCGGCGACACGCGGCATGGAAGGGGGCGGACGCTAGGCGAGCCGCCCCCTCGGGTCAAGCACGTTCTACCTGCAGCTTGCCGAAGTCGGCGAGGGGCGAGAAGAGCTCGTGGAGCGAGCGGAGCAGCGCGAGCCGGTTGTCGCGGACCCGCTCGTCCTGGTGCATCACCAGCACCGCGTCGAAGAAGGCGTCGACCGCAGGCCGCAGCTCGGCGAGGACGGCGTAGGCGGCGAGGAAGCTCTCCGCCTCCAGCGCCTCGCGTACCTTCTCCCCGCTCTGCTCCAGCGCCTGGGCCAGCGCCGCCTCGGCGGGCTCCTCGGGGCGCAGCGCGGAGCGGTCGAAGCGCATCGGGGCGATGCCCTTCTCGCGCGCCTGGGCGAGGATGTTGCCGATGCGCTTGAACGTCGCCGCCGTCGCCTCGAAGTGCGCGCGGTTCTTCTCGCGCACCTGCGTCAGCGCCGACAGGCGCTGCTCCAGCGCGACCACGTCCGCCGAGCCCGTGTGCAGCACGGCTTGAATTGAATCGGGGGCGGCGCGCTCGCGGAAGGAAGCCTCGATGCGGCCCTGCAGGAAGCCCCACACCTTCTCCACCAGCTTCGGGTCCTGCGAGACGCGGTTGCTCGCCCCGCGGTCGCGCTGCGCGCCGTGCAGCCTCTGCGCCTCCGCCAGGGCCTGGCGCAGGTCCAGCCGGTACCGCCGCGCCAGCGCGATGCGCAAGAGCCCCAGCGCCGCGCGGCGGAGGCCGTACGGGTCGGCGGTGCCGCTGGGCTCCTTGCCGATGCCGAACACTCCGGCGAGGAGGTCGAGCCGGTCCGCCATCCCCAGGAGCGCGCCCGCGTCGGCGCGCGGCAGCTTCTCCTCGGCGCCGCGGGGGAGGTAGTGCTCCAAGATGGCCTCGGCCACCTCGGCCGGCTCTCCGTCGTGCTGCGCGTAGACGCGCCCCATCACGCCCTGCAGCTCGGGGAACTCGCCCACCATGCCGGTGGTCAGGTCGGCCTTGCACAGCTCGGCCGCGCGGCGCAGCACCGCCGGCTCGCCCTTGCCGGTCACCCCGTGCAACCAGAGCGACAGCTCGCGCAGGCGCTCGACGCGGTCCAGCTCGGTGCCCAACTTGTCCATGAAGGTGCGGCGCGCGAGGCGCTCGACCCGCGCCGCCAGCGTCACCTTCCGGTCCTCGTCGTAGAAGAACTTGCCGTCGGAGAGGCGCGCGCGCAGCACGCGCTCGTACCCGCGGCGCGACACCGAAGGGTCCGCGACGCGCGTGTTGGACACGGCGACGAACGCGGGCAGGAGACGCTGCGTCTTCGGGTCGCGGACCGAGAAGTACTTCTGGTGCCCGCGCATCTCGGAGACCAATACCTCGGGCGGCAGCTCGAGGAAGCTCTCCTCGAAGTGCCCCGCCACGGCGAAGGGCTCCTCGACCAGGCCGGTGACGGTCTCCAGCAGGTCGTCGTCCGGCAGCGGCTCGCCGCGCGCTTCCTTCGCGGCCCGCTGCACCTCCTCCCAGATGCGCTGCTTGCGCTCCCCCCAGTCCGCCAGCACGTGCGCCGCGCGCAGCTCCGCGACGTACTTCTTCGCGGAGGGGACGGGAAAGGGCTTGGGCGCGGCGAACCGGTGGCCGCGCGTGGTGGAGCCGCTCTTCACGTCGGCGAAGGCCACCGGCAGCGGCTTGCCGTCGAGCATGGCGGCGATCCAGTGCACCGGGCGCGCGAAGGCGTCCTTGTCGAGCGAGTCCCAGCGCATCGATTTCTTGAACGGGATGCCGCGCACGAGGCGCTCCAGGATGCCCGGGAGTGCCTCGGCGGCGGACTGGCCGCGGATCTCCTGCTCGACCACCACGCGATCGCTCTCCACCCGCAGGGCAGACACGGGGACCCCGACCTTGCGCGCGAACCCTTCCGCGGCCTTGGTGGGCTTCCCGTCCTGGAACGCCGCCTTGGCCGGCGGGCCTTGCACGGTCTTCTTCACGTCGGGCGCGCGCTCCGCGATGGCCGTCACCACCAGCGCCAGGCGGCGCGGCGTGGCGTACTCGGAGACGTTCGCGCGTTGCCCCTTGCCCTCGCCGTTCAGCCGGGCGTCGTCGAGGGCGCGGTTCATCTCCGCGGCCATCCATTCCAGCGCCGGCTTGAGCGAGCCGGCGGGCAGCTCCTCGCAGCCGATCTCGAAGACCAGGTCCAGCCGGCGCCCATAGGGCGCCGCTGTGTCTTGCATCGCGGCCGTCAAGAAGTGCGCTCCACGGGTTTCAAGTCTTCTCCCACGATCTTCTTCTCCTGCAGCTCCCGGAGCGTCTCCTCGGCGAGCCGCGCCCCCGCCTCGCGGTCCTTGATGAGCGGGAACTTCATCTTGGCGCGCGCGAGCAGGTACCCGACGGCGCAGCGCCGCGCGAGCGCCCGTACCCGCAGGATGTAGCCCTGCCGCTCGGTCACGCTGATCGCGCCGCGCGCATCGAGCAGGTTGAAGACGTGCGAGCACTTCAAGCAGTAGTCGTACGCGGGGAGCGGCAGCTCGAGGCGGAGCAGCCGGTCGCACTCCTTCTCGTAGCTCTGGAAGAGCTGGAAGAGCAGCTGCGGGTCCGAGGCCTGGAAGCTGTACTTCGACTGCTCCACCTCGTTCTGGTGGAAGACCTCGCCGTAGGTCAAGTCGCCCACCCAGCGCAGGTCGTAGATGTTGTCCACGCCCTGCAGGTACATGGCGATGCGCTCCAGGCCGTAGGTCAGCTCGGCGCTGACCGGGCGGCATTCGAACCCGCCGGCCTGCTGGAAGTAGGTGAACTGAGTCACCTCCATGCCGTCGCACCAGACCTCCCAGCCGAGCCCCCAGGCGCCCAACGTGGGGCTCTCCCAGTCGTCCTCGACGAACCGCAGGTCGTGGTCCTTGGAGGTGATGCCGATGGCGGCGAGCGAGCCCAGGTAGACGTCCTGCACGTCCTTGGGGCTGGGCTTCAGGATCACCTGGAATTGGTGGTGCTGGTGCAGGCGGTTGGGGTTTTCCCCGAAGCGGCCGTCAGCGGGGCGACGGCTGGGCTCCACGTAGGCGACGCTCCACGGCTCGGGGCCCTGCACGCGCAGGAAGGTGGCCGGGTTCATGGTGCCGGCGCCGACCTCCAGGTCGTAGCCCTGCAAGAGCGCGCAGCCGCGTTCCGCCCAGTAGGTCTGCAGGGCGAGCAGCAGGCTCTGGAAGTCGTGCGGGACGGACATCGCGATGCGTTCTAGGCGGCCTCGAGGCGACGCGCAAGACGGAAGGCGGGCGCCGTCGCCCGGGTGCCCGGCCGCCGGTGCAACCATCCGGTTGCATAGGTCTCACACGCGAAGCTGGCCGAGGTGCGCCGCGAGCAGGTGATCCGGCTCGGACGGGCGCTACTTCTTCGTGTCCGCCCGCTTGGTGGGCGGTGCGAGGAAGGACACGTTGTCGTCCGCCGGGGACGCGCCCGGGGGGGCGGCCGGCTCCCCGCGGGCGGAGTCGAGCAGCGCCTTGTGGGTGTCCAAGAGGGACGACAGCTGCTGCACGAAGACCTGCCGGGTGCGCTTGAGATCGTCGATCTCCTTGATCAGCTGCAGGCGCTTCTGCTGCGCGTTCTGGACGATCTTCTCGCCCTGCAGCTCCGCCTCCGAGAGGACGATCTCCGCCTCCTTGCGGGCGTGCTCCTTGACCTCCTCGGCCAGCCTCTGGGCGGTGGTCAGCGTCTGCTGGAGGAGGTGCTCGCGCGAGCGGAGCTCCTCGATGCGGGCGACGAGCCGGCGCAGCTCCTCATCCTGCTTGTGGAGCTTGCGGATCAGGTCCTCCATCTCGGAGGAGCAGAGCTCCAGGAAAGCGCGGACCTCCTTCTCGTCCAAGCCGCCCAGGCGCAGCTTGCGGAAGGACTTCTGCTGCAGGTCGATCGGAGTCAGCTTCATGGCTAGGAGGATACTCCCCGGGTCAAGGTTTGCTCCCGCGGAGGCGCCTGCTGCGGCAGCGCCGCCGCCACCCCGTCGCGCCGCTCCGCCTTCACCCGGTACATGGCGTCGTCCGCGCGCCGGAGCAGCTCCTCCGGAACGCGCGCGTCGTCGGGGAACGAGGCCACGCCCAGGCTGGCGGTGATCTGCAGCGGCCCGTACGGCTCCTCGGCGAGGAACTTCCAGCGGGAGATCTCGCCGCGCAGCCGCTTGGCGCACTCCATCGCCTGGTCCTTGCTCGTCTCGGGCAGGAGGATGACGAACTCGTCGCCGCCGTAGCGCACCGGCACGTCGGTCGATCGCAGCGTGCCGAGCAGCAGCCGGCCGATCTCCGCCAGCACGCGCGACCCGGCCTGGTGCCCGTGCGTGTCGTTCACCTGCTTGAAGTGGTCGAGGTCGAAGAAGATCAGCGACACCGGGTGCCCGAAGCGCGTGGCGCGCACGATCTCCTGCTCCAGCGTGCGCTTGAGCTGCCGCGAGTTGAAGAGCCCGGTGTGATCGTCGAGCACCGTCAGCTCTTGCACCTTGGCGAAGTTCTGCGCGTTCTCGATGGCGATGGCGCTGAACTCGGCGACGGTGCTGAGGATGCGCAGGTCCTCCGCGTCGAAGCTGCCGTCCCCCTCCCCGTTCACCAGCTCGATGACGCCCAGCACCCGGCCCTTGAAGGTGAGCGGAACGCAGAGGATCGACTTGGTGTGGAAGCGGGAGGTCTTGTCGAAGCGCGCGGCGAAGCGCGGGTCGGCGGTGACGTCGTCGACGATGAGCGGCGCGTTGTGCTCCGCCACCCAGCCCGCGATGCCCTCGCCGCGCTGCAGGCGCAGGTGCATCAGCATCTCGCTGCCGGCGCCGACCGCGGCCTTGAAGTACAGCTCGCCGGTCTGCGGATCGCGCAAGAGCAGCGACCAGTTGCGCGGCTTCAAGAGCTCCGACACCTTGGCGAGGATGAGGTGCATCACCTCGCCGACGTCGAGCGACGAGGTGAGCGCCTTGCCGATCTCGTTGAGCACCGCCAGCTCGTCCACGGTGCGCTGCAGCTGGCGGAGCAGGTCGCGGGCCTGCATCGACTGAGTGTAACATCCGCGAGCGCCGATCCGCTTTTCCTGCTTGACGCAGGCGCAGAGGCTGCTACAGCGCCGCACATGCGCCTGGTGCTCTGCTCCGGATCTCCGCGCCGCCGGGAGATGCTCTCCCGCCTGGGCTTGCGCTTCGACGTCGAGGTCCCGCGCGTCGCCGAGGAGCGCGCGCCCGGCGAGCGGATCATCGCCTATCCGGAGCGGCTGGCCCGCGAGAAGGCGGCCGCGGGCCTCGAATCGTGGAAGAAGCGCGGGGGTCAGGGTCCCGTCGTCGCGCTCGCCGCCGACACCGTGGTGGTCTTCGGCGACGAGGTCCTGGAGAAGCCGCGCGACCGTGCCGACGCGCAGCGCATGCTGCGCAGGCTGTCCGGCGCCGAGCACCGGGTGATCACCGGCGTGTGCGTGGCCACCGACGGTGAGCTCAGGTCGCGCGCGGTGGTGACCGGTGTGCGGTTCACCGACCTCTCCGACGCCGCGCTGCGCTGGCTTTTGGAGTCCGGCGACGGCGACGACAAGGCCGGAGCGTATGCGGTGCAGGGCCTGGCGGGCGCGTTCGTGGAGCGGGTGGACGGGAGCTTCTCGAACGTGGTGGGCCTGCCCCTCACCGAGACGCTGCAGCTCCTGGCGGGCGCCGGTCTGAGGATGCCGTGGGGATAGCCGAGAACCTCGCCCGCGTACAGGAGCGCATCCGCGCCGCCTGCTCCCGGGCGGGCGGCGACCCCGCCGCCGTGAAGCTCGTCGCGGTCAGCAAGGGCCAGCCGATCGAGGCGGTGCTGCTGGCCTTCGCCGCGGGGCAGACGGCCTTCGGCGAGAACTACGCGCAGCAGCTGCACGAGAAGGCCGACGCGCTCCCCGAGGCCGAGTGGCACTTCATCGGCGCGCTGCAGACGAACAAGGTGAGGATCGTGGTCGGGCACGCGGCCCTGGTGCACACCTGCGACCGCGTCGCGCTGGCGAAGGAGCTGTCCAAGCGCGCCTTCCTGAAGAGCATCACGCAGCGCGTGCTGCTCGAGGTGAACGTCGGCCGCGAGTCGCAGAAGGGCGGCGCGCTCCCGGAGCAGGTCGACCTGTTGTACGCGGAGGTGAAGGAGCTCGAGGCGCTGCGCTGCGAAGGCCTGATGTGCATCCCGCCCGCGGACCAGGATCCGCGCCCGCACTTCCGCGCGCTGCGCGAGCTGCGCGACCGGCTGGGGTTGCGCGAGCTGTCCATGGGCATGAGCGCGGATTTCGAGGCGGCGATCGAGGAGGGCTCGACCATCGTGCGGATCGGCACGGCGATCTTCGGGGAACGCCCGGGTCGCGCTCCGTAGAGCGCATTTCACTTTCCGATCGAGACACACCGCCGCCCTATCGGGGGCGAGTGGCCCACATCTCGTACAGCGGCACGCCCATCAACACCGCGAAGCTGACGAGCAGCACCGCGCCGCTGATCGGGTAGATCCAGGCCAGCGCGCGACCGCCGAAGTACACGCACCAGGGGGCCAGGAGGTGCGTCGCGGTGGCCGCCACCGAGGCGGAGATCCAGCCCATCTTCGCGCGGGCGCCCACCCCGGTGAGCAGGAAGAGGTGCGCCACGACCAGCAGGTACAGGGGCATGGAGAAGAGATGGAAGTGCGTGACCTCGAGCAGCTTGCGCGCGGACATCCGGGGCGCCGGCATCGCCTCTCCCGCCGCGGGCGTTCGGCCTCCCGGCTGGTAGTAGGTCACCAGGTGGTCGTACAGCTCCGCGGGGGTGGTGCGGGCGCCGAATCGGACCACTCCGTCGTAGAGGCCGACGCAGCTCAGCAGCCCGGCGACGGTGAGCGCGCAGAACGCCGTGTAGAGCAGCTTCACCGGGCGGGGGAGCGCCCCCGCCCGGGTGGCCGGTGAGGCGAATTCGCGCATCCTAGGTGCGCATCGCCTCGGAGGCCGAGATGGGCCGGCCGTCGAGGAAAAACTGCGCGGTGCCCTCGATCAGGTAGGAGACGCGCTCGCGCAGCGGCAAGGTCTCGAACTGCTTGCGCGTCAGCGAGCGCGTTCCGCCGGTCGGCGCGGGAACCTCCACGCGATCGTACCCTCTCCGGACCTCGAAGTTGGTGTCGACGGCCATGGCGGCCTCCTCAGCGGTCACCGCGGGCGTCGGCCGCGGCCCGGTCCACGACCGACGAGTTGCGCCACTGGTTCTCCGAGAGCGCCTCCAGCTCTGCGCCGCGTTCCGCCATCACCCGCATGTCCCTCACGCCCCTCCGGCAGGAAGGGATGAGGATCGAGATGCAGAACACCACCCAGAAAGCGTGCTCCAGGAACCGCCACCA
>Ga0137380_10000728_pt1 | contig 24981 bp, 18 predicted proteins | sample SagtaG_17_FD_104809 | JGI IMG/M metagenome (GOLD analysis project Ga0137380, IMG submission 104809) | Vadose zone soil microbial communities from Sagehorn Ranch, Mendocino, California, USA - Sage2_L_100_16 metaG | ecosystem: Environmental > Terrestrial > Soil > Vadose zone | place: USA...
CGAGAGCGAGACTGCGAGAAGCCGCCCGATCACCACGCCCCCCCGATCGTTTGAACGAACTGCGTGACCTGCTCACAGGTTGATGAACTTGCCGTGGAGCTGCAACGGGTGGGGGAAGCTCGCGAGACGTAGCCGTACGTGGTCCGATCTGGCGCGGAGGCGGCCCGTGTCGCACCGGCCGGGTGCGGTTCTGCGCAAAGGCTCCACGGCGCCCACAGCTGCTCACATTTTGCGCACGCTGCGCGGGGGCTAACTTTACAGGGGTGCGCGGGACGGTCCTCCAGATCGCTGTCGCGATCCTCGCCGTGTCTTCCGGTGCGGGAGCGGCTTCGTTCACGTGGACCGGAGCGGGAGCGACGCGAAGTTGGACGGATGCAGCGAATTGGGAGGGAGGCTCGCCGCCGCCGGACGACGGGACCGCCGCCGTCGACGTCTCTGCGCCGGGCGCCGTCGCGCTCGATGGCACGCGGGTGATCTCGACGCTCTCCGTCTCCGCCGCGGGCACCGTGACGCTGCAGCCTGGCTCGCAGGCCGGCAGCGCTCTCGCCGTGCGTGGCGCGGGATTGTCGCGGAGCGCGCGCGGCTCGCTCGTGTCGCAGGTGCCCATCTTCGATGCCGGATCTCTGTCGTTGAACGGCTTCGAGAACCAGACGGCGCTCGGTACGGGGACCGTCTTCAACCTCGGCAACACCGGCACGCCGGGGCCGGTGAGTGTCTCGCAGGCGATCCTCGCCGCCTCGGGAGACGCCGTCCCCGCGGCGAGTCAGCTCTCGCTGGGCGCAGGCGCATGGCTGGACCTCGCCGGCCGGCCGTTGGCGATCGGCTCGCTCGCCGGCACGGGATCGGTGACCAACACGTCAACGGCGCACGCCACGTTCTTGGTGGGGCTCGACGGGACCGACTCCACCTTCTCCGGCGTCCTCGGCGCCCAACTCGCGGACCAGCCGAACGGGAACGGATTCGATTTCGTGAAGGTGGGCACCGGCACGCTGACGTTCTCGGGCGCCGGCGCGATCGGCGGGTATGCGCGGGTCGCCGATGGGGCGCTGGTGGTGACCGGCACGCTCACCACCGGCAACCCCGGATTCGACTACGTCGTGGTCGGGAGCTCGAGCACGCAGCACGGCAGCCTCTGGGGCAGCGGGAACGTGGGCATCATCTGGACGGCGAACTCCGTTCCTGGCGGCGTGGTGAACCCGGGACTGCCCGCCAGCCGGGGAATCCTCCACGCCGCCAGCGCCGACCTGCGCCACGGCACGCTCTCCGTGCGCGTCGCGGGCTACGGCACCGCAGGCGTGGATTACGATCAGCTCGACGCCACCGGCGGTCCGCTGACGTTCGACGACGAATCCGAGCTGGTCATCGACCTGGGCGGCCTCACCACCACGGGAGGCCCCATTTCGCTCGCGAGGTATTCCAACGGCAACGGGCCGGCGCCGCTGGCCCGCGTGCTGAACAACCCCGGGAACCTGGTCACGCGCATCTTGTTCGGCCCATCGGCCCTGACGCTCTCGACGCACCCGTCCAGCCCGCCGGCGATCCCGCTGTTCGTGGTCATCCCGGCACACGGGATCGTCACCAGCGAATCGGGCCGAGCGGCTGCCTTCACCGTCGCGCTCGGGAAGGCGCCCACCGCGAACGTCACCCTGCCGATCGCGAGCAGCGACCCCGGCGAGGGTGCCGTTTCGGCCACCTCGTTGGTCTTCACCCCCGCGAACTACTCCACCCCGCAGACCGTGGCCGTGACCGGCGTCGACGACGCCCTGCCGGACGGCAACGTTGCCTACACCATCGGCCTCGGACCGGCGATCAGCTCGGACGCGGCGTTCTCCGGACAGAGCGCGCCCTCCGTCTCGGCGGTGAACCTCGACGATGATTTGATCACCGCCGCGCCGCTGACGGGGCTCGTGTCGGGCCCTCCGGGGCAGCCGGCGGCATCCTTCGCCTTGACGTTCCACGCCGCTCCCAGCCAGGAGCTCTGGATGCCGCTGGCCAGCTCTGCCCCGCAGCTCGGCAATCCTGGCCCGGCGCTCGTGCACCTCTTCTCTACCGGCAACACGCCGCCCCCCGTGACGATCGGCATTGTCGGCACGCACTCGCTGCAGGCCGACTGCGCGCCGTATGCCATCCGCGCGATGGCGATCATCTCGCTCGACAACTTGTTCAACGGATTCGAGCTGCCCGACGTGCCGATCTGCAACCAGGGCGACCGTGCTCCATCCGCATCCGCCGATGCGTTTTCCGGGATCCAGGGATCGCCCCTGCAGGTTTCCGCGCCCGGGGTCCTCGGCAACGATTCGGATCCCGACCTCGACCCCCTCTCCGCCATGCTGGTGGCAGCTCCTCAGCACGGCACGCTGTCGCTGTTCTCCGGCGGCTCGTTCAGCTACCAGCCGGCGGCCGGATTCGCCGGACAGGATTCGTTCACCTACCAGGCCACGGACGGAATCCTCGCCTCCGCCGACGCGGTGGTGACGCTCGACGTGCAGCCCTCGAACCACGCGCCCGTCGCGGCCGCCGATTCCTGGACGTGGCAGAACGGAGATCTCGCGCTCGCCGTCGCCGCCCCCGGTGTGCTGGCGAACGACAGCGATCCCGATCTCGATCCGCTCTCGGCAGTCCTGCTGTCCGGGCCGGCGCACGGGACGCTCGACCTGCGTGCCGACGGGTCGTTCACCTATCTTCCCGACGCCGGCTTCGGGGGGCTGGACTCGTTCGTCTACGCCGCCACCGACGGGCAGGCGTCCACGCCTGCGCAGGTGACCCTCGACGTCGTGCTGCCCGCTCTCTACGAGGCGGGAGCACTGACGCTCTCCGCGACTGCGCCGGGCATGCCCGGCAGCGCCGTCACCTTCGTCGCGCGGATCGCCAACGCCGGTACCCTGCCGGTCGCGGGGGCGCGGCTCGCGCTCTCGCCGATCGGCGTCACCCTGGGTCGCGCTTCGTCCGGCGCTTCGGAGCTCTCCTGGGAGGGAGCCGCGGTGCTGCTGCCCGATCTTCCGGTCGGCGGCACCGTGGACGTCGCGGTCGCCGCCGGGATCACGGCGGGCCCGGGCGCCCGCGCCGGAGTCGCCGCGATCCTGCGGAGCGCGTCGGGCCGCCAGCTCGCGCCGGCGCAGCAGGCGGCAGTCGACGTGGAGCGACTGCGTCTCGACGCCGGAGGCTGTGGCTGCCGCGGGTCGGGCGGGACGGACCTCGGCTGGCTCGTGGCGATGGGAGCGCTGCTCGCGCGGCGCCGGCGTTCAGCGCTCCCACGGCGCCGACATCTGCACCTGGGGCAGCGACTGATCGAGCACCACGTCCGCTTCGTCCGACTTCCGCCGCCCGAACGGGTCGACCGTGACTACGGCGATCCGCTGGCGGCCGTCGTGCAGCCGGACATCGACCTGGAATTCGCCGGAAGGGCGCACCTCGACGGGTTGCCCCTGGACGTACACGCGGCTGCCGGCGGCGACGCGCCCCGAGACGGGTATGGACGACCGGTTGGTCTTGTCGCCGGGCCATTGCACCGCCAGCAAGACCTTGCGCAGCGCCTGCTTCGGCTGCTCGAGCGTGCCGGTCTGCACCCGCGTACTCTGCCCGTCGCGCACCTGGACGTGCTTGCGGCCCGAAGACACGTCGACCGCGCCACTCGTCGCGGCGACCACCACGGCCCTCCCTTCGGCGGTGATCATGAAATGACCGCCCTCGCTGGTCGCGATGGCGCTTCCGTCCTCGACCTGGAGCGACACCGAACCTCTGCCGCGCTCGACGTCGGACTCGACCCGGCCGCGGATGCGCGCGCGCAGCAGGCCGGGGCCGATGGCGGTCAGCCGGACCTCGCTGCGGTCGTGCAGCTTGATCCGGACGCCGTCCACCGACAGTTCGGCCTGGCCCTCGCCTGGCGTGCGCAGGGCGTCGGAGGACCCGACGCGGTCGCCGGTCGCGGCCGGGCTCCAGGACCCGCTGCCTCGCTGCAGCTCGACGACGCCGCTCTTGTCGACCAGGACGGCGCCTGGGGGCGGCCCGGCATCGGGCTCGGTGGCCTCCGCGCGGGGGGTGGGTGGAGGTGGGACGGGCGGGGGCGCGTTCCGGTTGCACCTGCAGCCGTGCAGGGCGAAGGCGAGGCCGAGCAGAGCTGCTCGCCGGAGCATGGACACACATATACGGGCGCCGGGCACCGTCGGGCAACGTCGTCGAGGAGGGTACCGTGCGGCTCGCGGTGAAGTTGTCGCTGCTCCTGGCGGTTGCCATCACCCTGCCGCTGCTGCTCGTCCTGGGCGTGCTGCTGCCGCGGGGCGGCGCCGCGTTGGAGGCGCAGCTGCGGCAGCTGTACGCGCAGGATGCGCGATCGCTCGCGCTCGAATGCCAGAAGACGGTGCTCGACGACCTGGAGGCCCTCTCGCTCGCCGCCCGCACGCTGCGTTTCGCCGAGCTCGACGAGGAGACGCGCCAGCAGGCGCTGCTGCTGCTCTACAAGGAGACCCGCGGCGCGGACGTGATGGGGCTTTTCGACGAGACCGGCCGCCCGGTGGTCCCGGCGGTGCGCTTCCTGACGCTGGCGCCGGACGCGGCTGGCGAGCACGAGGTCGTCAGCGACCTGGGGATGGCCGCGTACTCCCACCACGTTCCGCTGCGGGCCGCGCTGGAGACGGGGCTCGCCATCGGGCCGGTCTACTCGATCCCGGACGAGGCGGGGTCGCCGATCCCGCGCGTGGTGCTGGCGGCCAAGGTGCCGGACCGGAGCTGGGTGCTGGCGATGGAGCTGTCGCTGCGGCCCCTGGTGCGCTCGATCCTGGAGTTCAAGGCCGGCGAGAACGGCGTCGCCTTCCTGGTGGATGCGCGCAACCACGTCATCGCGCACCGCGACCCGCTGCTCATCCGCGACCGCACCGACCTTTCCTCGCATCCGCTGCTCGGCGGCGCCTTCGGCAGCCATCTCCTCGGCGCCTCCGCGGTCGCGCCGCTGCTGGGATGGAAGGTGATCGTGCAGCAGCCGGCGGCCGAGGCGCTGGGACCGTTGCGCTCGACCATGCGGAGCGCCGCCCTGTGGGTGCTGGTGGCGCTGGCCCTCGCGGTGTTCACCGGCGTGGTGGCCGTCCGCGCGGTCACCCGTCCCGTGCAGGAGTTGCACGAGGCAGCCCGGGCTGTCTCCGCGGGTTCGCTGGACGTCGCGGTGACGCCGCGCGGATCGGACGAAGTGGCGCAGCTCGCGCGCACGTTCAACGCCATGACGGTGGGGTTGCGGGAGCGCGACGAGATGAAGCTCGTCCTCTCGCTCAGCTCCTCGCTCGACCTGCAGGAGGTGCTGCACCGCCTGCTCGATTCGCTCGCGAAGGTCGCCCGTTTCGAGCGCGCGGCGGTGCTGGTGGCGCGCGCGAAAGGCTACGAGCTGGCGCTCGCGCGCGGGTGGCTCGACGGGGACGAGCCGCGCCTCTACTGCCCCCGCGAGGGCGCCGACGGATTGCCCGAGCGCGCGGTGCAGCGGCGCGAACCGCTGATCTCGCCGGGGGGAGACGTGCTGCTGCTTCCGCTGCTCTCGCGGGAGAACGAGGTGGCGGGCCTGATCGTCCTCGAGACCCAGGGGCGGTACGGCGAGGACGACGCGCGCGTCGCTGCCGCATTCCTGCAGCCCGCCGCGGTGGCGATCGACAACGCCCGCCTGTTCAGCGAAGTGAAGAGGCTCGCCACCACCGACGACCTGACCGGCATCTCCAACCGGCGGCACTTCCTGCAGCTCGGCGAGCGCCTCTTCGAAACGGCGCGCCGGTACGGCCAGCCGCTCAGCGTGCTGATGCTGGACGTCGACCACTTCAAGCGCGTGAACGACCGCCATGGCCACGCGGTCGGCGACCAGGTGCTGCGCGCGATCGCGCTGCGCTGCAAAGACACCCTGCGCTCGGCCGATCTGCTCGGTCGCTATGGCGGCGAGGAGTTCGCCATGCTGCTGCCGATGACCCAGGCAGAGTCCGCGCAGAGCCTGCTGGCGGAGAGGATCCGGCGGGCCATCGCGCACGAGCCGTTCCCGACCAGGACGGGACCGGTGTCAGTCACCGCGAGCATCGGAATGGCGACGCTCTCGCCCGTGATTGAGTCGCTGGAGGCGCTGCTGATACGCGCGGATGCCAGCCTGTACGAAGCGAAGGCGGCCGGAAGGGACCGGGTGGCCTGAGTGGCGGAAGAAGCCTCCCTGGAAGGCGCGTGCCCCGGGCCCGCCGAGCCGGCCGTCGCGCCGGAGCAACTGCCCGGCCAGGCTACCGCGCAGCGGATCCTGCAAGAGGTCGACGACCAGCCGACCGCCGAGGCCGCTGCGCGCGCCTTGCTCGCCGGACTCTGCGCGGAAGCGGGCTGGGAGGCGGCCCGCCTCGAGCTGCGCGGCGGCCTCGTGCGCCGCCCGCTGTGGCACGTCAGCCCCGGCCGGATGCCGCGCCGGGTACTCTCGGCGGCCGTCGAGCGACGCCGCTCGCCCGTCTTCCTCGGCGAGCCGCTGCGTCAGCGGGCCGACCTGCGGTGGGAAACGATCGCCCGCGACGGAGGCAGCTCGTTCCTCTTTCCCGTGCGCGCCGGGGACGAGCTGACCGCCGCGGTGGAATGCTTTCCGGCCGACGGCGTCTTTCCCGGACTTCTGCTGCTCGAGCTGTCCGCGGCGGTGTGCTCGCTCTCCGGGCCCATCCTCTTGCGAAAGCCTTCCGAGCAGGCGTCCGCCGGCCCGCCCGAGGACGACGCGCTCACCGGGCTCGCAAGCCGTTCGTACCTGCAGCAGCGCCTCGCCGCAGCCGTCGAGAGCCGGAGGCGCATGCCGCAGAGCACCGCGGCGCTGATCCATCTCGCTCTCGATCGCTTCAAGGTGATCAACGACGGAATCGGCCCCGATGCCGGCGACGAGATCCTGCGCGAGGTCGCGGCGCGGTTGCGCAAGGCGTTGCGGCCGGAGATCGTCGCGGCGCGGCTCGGCGGGGACGAGTTCGCCGTCTTGCTCGAGACGCTGCACGATCCGGGCCTCGCGCTGCGAACGGCCGAAAGGCTCCAGCGCGTCCTCGCCGAGCCCGTTTCCCTCTCGGCGCGCGAGGTGTACGTCAGCGCATCCGTCGGCATCGCGTTCGCCGGCGAGCAATGCGCGAGTGCCGATGACCTGCTGCGGGACGCGGCGACCGCCACCAATCGCGCCAAGTCGCGCGGGGTCGGACAGCGCACCGTCTTCGACGGCACCATGCACGCGAGCGCGCTGGCCGTGCTCCAGCTGGAGAGCGATCTGCGCCGCGCCGTCGACCGCGGCGAGATCGAGGTGCATTACCAGCCCGTGGTGGCGCTCGCCGGCGGCGCGATCTGCGGGTTCGAAGCGCTGGCGCGCTGGAACCATCCGGAGCGGGGGTGGATTCCTCCGGCGGTCTTCATCCCCGCCGCCGAGAAGGCCGGGCTCATCGGCCGGCTAGGGCTCGGCGTCATGCGCAACGCCTGCCAGGCGGCGCGGTTGCTCCAGGTCGGGGCCGGCCGGCCACTGACGATGAGCGTGAATCTGTCGGCCGCGCAGCTCTTCGAGCCGACGCTCGTCGAGCAACTCGCGCAGGTCCTGGGCGCCACCGGGATGGACCCGTCCGAACTGAGGCTGGAGATCACCGAGAGCATCCTCGTCGATCACCCGCAGGCCGCCGCCGAGGTATTGGCGCGCGTTCGCAAGCTCAGGGTGCGCATCTGCATGGACGACTTCGGAACGGGGTATTCGTCCCTCAGCTACCTCCACCGGCTCCCCATCGACATCCTGAAGATCGATCGGTCGTTCATCGCGGCGCTCGCGGAGGGCGAGAAGGCGGTGGCCATCGCCGGGGCCATCGTCCAGCTCGGGCTCGAGCTGGGCATGGAGGTCGTCGCGGAGGGAGTCGAGACGGGCGCCCAGGCGGAGATCCTGCGCGAGCTCGGCTGCCCGTACGGGCAGGGATACCGGTTCGCCCGCCCGCTCGGGATCGACGCGGCGTGCGCGGCGGTGCGGCCCGCCAGGGCCGCGGCGACTAACGGTCGCTGACGTCGCGCGCCGACTGGACGCGCAGAACCCGGCCCTGCTGCGTGTACTCGGTGAAGGTCACTTCCGCCGTGAACTCGCTGCCGTCCTTGCGCCGGTGCCGTTGCGTGGTCGGGACCGGTCCGCGCCGGCCCTCGGGCGCGCCCGCGCGAAGCTCGGCGGCCGTGAGGCGCAGGAGCTCCGGCGCCGTGTACCCGTACAGGCGCAGCGCCGCCTCGTTCGCCTCGACGATGCTGCCGGTCGCGGCATCGTAGAGCACCATCGCCTCGGGCACGGCGTCGATCAGCCGGCGGTGGCGCACCTCGCACTCCAAGAGCCGCTCGAGCAGCGCCCGCTGCGATCTCCGCAGCTGGCTCTTCTCGACTGCGCTCTGCACCTTGAAGCTGAGCGCGCTGAAGTCGGCGACGGGCTTGGTCAGGTAATCGAAGGCGCCGATCTGCACGGCTTCGATGGCGGACTCGATCGATGCATAGCCGGTGATGAGGATGATCTCCATCTCGGGCTGCAGCTGCTTGAGCTGCCGTGAGAGGTCCAGGCCGGAGTCGGGGCCCAGGTTCTTGTCCACCAGCGCGACCGCGATCTCCCCGGCGCGCGCATGCTGCAGGGCGGCGGCAGCGGAAGTGGCGGTCAGGATCTGGCGCTCCGGATCCTCGAGCAGCCTGCTGAGCACCTCGATGACGACCGGCTCGTCATCGACGACCAGGATCTTCGGCATCCGTCGCCCCCCCCGGCCCCTGCGGCCGCCTGGAAATCGTGGGCGGATCCTACTCTGCCGGGGGCCGGACTCCGAGCGGTCCGGCCGGCCAGCGCGTCGGATGCGCGAAAGTGATTGTGTGGAATCCGCGCAGCCGGTGTGGGCGGGTGGGCGTCTGCCCCTGGGAGGTGAGGTCCCCTGGACGCCGATCCGGTTCCGTGCGGACGCTCCGCCCGTCCCCCGAGCCGCCGGACTGGTTCTTCCGTCCCGAGCGCTTCGAGAGCCGGCGCCATGCGTTCGACACCGATTACGTCCTGACGCGAGGCGGAGCCAAAGCCCCCGGCGCGCCCTTCGTGCTGCTGGAGCGAGCCGGCCCGTGGTCGCAGTACGCGAGGTGGCGCGAGGCGCGATCGGCGATGATACATCCGGGGCGATGAGCGCGGCCTTCCAGCCCAGCCTGTTCGACGCCGAGGAGGTGTCGTTCCGCCACGGCATGGAACAAGGCGCCTACGGCTGATGCGCGCGCTCCGCACGCCCGCTGCCGCCGCCGTTGCGCTGGTCCTTTCCTGCGCCCGCGCGCCGGTGGGACCTCCGGCCGGCGCGACCGAGACCGCGTCCGCCGCGAACCCGTTGCCCTCGCGCCAGCGCGACCAGGGCCCCGACGGGTTCTTCCTGCAGCCTGCCGGCCTCGCCGACGACTACCCGGAGGAGTCCGCGCCGGTCGAGAAGACGAAGCGCGACCTGGCGGTCCTGCGCGAGGTGGGCGCGCGTCATCTGCGGTTCGCGATCGGCTGGGACTCGACCGAGATCGAGCCCGGCAAGTACGACTGGAGCGTGTGGGATGCGCTGTTCGCCCTCGTGCGCGAGGCGGGCGTCACCCCGCTGCCGTACGTCTGCTACACGCCGCGCTGGCTCACCCCCTCCGATCCGAAGGACTTCCGGCGCCGTCCCGCCGATCCCAGGCGATTCGCCCGCTTCGTCTCGGCGCTGGTCCAGCGCTACCGCGGGCAGGCGCCTTCCTGGGAGCTGTGGAACGAGCCCGACAACGAGCACTACTGGCTCGGCACCGCCGAGGAGTTCGCCCGGTTGGTGACGGCCGGGGCTCGCGCAGTGCGCGCCGCCGACCCCGGGGCGCGGGTGGTGCTGGGCGGCATGTCGAAGGGGCGCAGCCCGTTCCTCGAGGAGCTCCTCGGTCAGTACCAGGTGGGTAGCGTAGTCGACGTGATCAGCCTGCACGGGTATCTGGAGACCTGGGACCCCGGACGGGCCGAGGAGTACCCGGCGCGCATCGAGGCGGTGGCCCGGCTCGCGCGCGAGACCGCTCCGCAGGCCGACCTGTGGCTCGCCGAATTTGGCTACAGCGATTGGCGGATGCCGGACGGGCGCCCGTCGCAATGGTCGTACTCGGTGCACGGATACGAGCACACCGATCGTTTCCAGGCGGTCGCGTTGTTCCGGGCGCACGTGCTCGCGCTCGCCACGCAGCGGCTCTCGCTCACCACCTGGTACCGCATCGACACCTGGTACCGCATCGACGACCTGCCGCGCGCGGAGGGGGTCATCGGCGACGACAACAACAAGCACCTGGGCATCGTCGACGCGCAGGGCCGGCCCAAGCCTGCGTTCCACGCGTTGCGCCTCTACGAGCAGCTGCTCGCCCGCCCGGTGCGCCTCGCCGATGCGCGCGCGCAGGTGCACGCGGGCGGCCAGTCCATCGTGCACGTCTTCGAGGCCAAGTCCGGCGAGGTGGTGGTGGCGGCCTGGCTGCGGAGCGCGGTCGCGAGCGGCGATCCGGGCGGGCGCGCCGCCGATCCCCGCGAGGACACGGTCGCGGTGCAGCTGCCGGTGGGCCCGGGCGCGGAGCTGACCGCATTCGACGTGACCACCGGCCAGCCGGTCCGGACGGAAGCCGTGCTGGACGGCTCGCTCCTCTCGGGCATCCGGTTGCGAGGCGATTCGATCTTCGTCGCGCGCATTGCGCCGAAGGCCGTGTCCCCGCCCCGCCGGGGGAGGTAGAGTACTTGCCATGGCCGAGATCGCGCCGTTCCGCGGAGTGGTCTACGACCCCGCGCGGGCCGGACCGCTGGACCGGCTGCTCGCGCCTCCCTACGACGTGGTCTCGCCGGCGGAGCGTGCGCGGCTGGCCGCCAAGAGCCCGCACAACTTCGTCCGCATCGATCTGCCGGAGGGCGAGGGCCGCGAGAAGTACGCGAACGCCGCGCGCGAGCTGTCGCGCTGGCTCGAGCAGGGCGTCCTGCGCCGCGACGATCGGCCTGCCCTCTACCGCTACCACCAGCGCTTCGCCGTCGGTGGAAAGGAATTCACGCGGAGAGGCGTGGTGGGACGGGTCCGCCTGCGGCGCTACGAGGAGCGCGTGGTGCTGCCGCACGAACGGACGCTGTCAGGACCCCGCCTGGATCGGCTCGAGCTGACTCGCGCCACCCGCGCGCACCTCTCGCAGGTGTTCGCGCTCTACTCCGATCCGCAGGGCCGCGTGGACGTGGAGTTCGAGTCGCTCGAGTCGGCTGCCCCGGAGATGGAGGGGCGCACCGACGACGGCACCGTGCACCGGGTGTGGCGCCTCACCGACCCGGCGGCGCAGCGGCGGGTGGCGGCGGCGCTCGCGGAGGCCCGGCTCTACATCGCGGACGGGCACCACCGCTACGAGACGATGCTGGCGGTGCGCGACGAGTTGCGGCCGCTGGCCCGCTCGCCGCGCTCGTCCATCGAGTACGGCTCCCTGTTCTTGACCGGCATGGAGGACCCCGACCTCCTGGTCCTTCCCACGCACCGGGTGGTGCACGGGCTCCGCGGGTTCGATCTGGACGGATTCCTCGCGCGCCTCCGCGAGCGCTTCGAGGTCGAGGAGCTGCGCGGCGCGTCTCCCGAGCAGGTGCGAGATCGGCTCGCCGCAGCCGGGCGGACCTCTCCCGCCTTGGCGCTCATCTCGGGATCCCGGTCCTTCCTGGCGATCCTGCGGCCGGGCCAGGAGGCCGCGGTGCCGGGTCCCGCGCCCGTCCGGCGGCTCGACGTCGCCGTGCTCCACGCGCTCATCCTCGAGGAGCTGCTCGGCATCGACCGCGAAGCGCAGGAGCGGCAGACGAACCTCAAGTACGTGAAGGACCTGGCCGGAGCGTTCGAGGAGGCCCGCCGGGACGGCGTGCAGGCGGTCTTCCTGCTGAATCCGACCGGGGTCGCACAGCTGCGGGCGGTCGCCGACGCCGGTGAAATCATGCCCCAGAAGTCGACGTACTTCTTTCCGAAGCTCGCGTCGGGGCTCCTGCTCAATCCGATCGACCCGGCGGAGGACGTCCCGGAGGGGTCATGAACCGCTGCGCCGCCGCGTTCGCCGCCGCCGCCGTCTTCGCCGCCGTTCCCTTCGCCGCCCGCGCCCAGGCCGCTCCGGTCAAGCTGGCGCAGCTCGAGCCGCCGCCGGCCGCTGCGAGCGGCGCGTCGGGCTCGATCGATCCGGAGGCCGCCACCCGCGCGTACCTCGCCCGGCAGACGAGCGCCGAGAAGACCCGCTCCGACGCCTACTTCCAGGGAGGGTACTGGCTCGACCTGTGGAGCTTCGTCTGGACTGCGGCGGCTTACCTGGTGCTCCTCCACACCGGCGTTTCGGCGCGCATGCGCGATTTCGCCGAGCGGCTGACGCGCGTCAGGGCGCTGCAGATCGGCGCCTACTGGGTGCAGTTCCTGGTGGCGATCGCGGTGATGACCCTGCCGCTCACCGTCTACCGGGACTTCGTCCGCGAGCACCGCTACGCGCTCTCGAACCTGACCTTCCCGGCCTGGCTGGGAGAGCTGGGCAAGGGCCTCGCTCTCTCCGCCGTCCTCGGCGGACTGGCGATGATGGTCCTCTACGCGGTGGTCCGGCGGCTCCCGCGCACGTGGTGGCTGTGGGGCGCCGTGGCGACCGTCGGCTTCGGCGCGTTCTTCGCGCTCATCGTTCCCATCGCCATCGTGCCGCTCTTCAACAACCCCAAGCGGCTCACGGATCAGCGGGTGGTGGCGCCGATCCTCTCGCTCGCCCGCGCGAGCGGCATCGAGGCGCACGAGGTCTGGGAGGTGGACGCCTCGAAGCAGTCGAAGCGCATCAGCGCCAACGTGAGCGGGCTCTTCGGCACCGAGCGGATCACCCTGAACGACAACCTGCTCAACCGCGCCTCGCTCCCCGAGATCCAGGCGGTGATGGGGCACGAGATGGGCCACTACGTCTTGAATCACATCCACAAGGCGCTGCTGCAGTTCGGCATCGTGATCGTGGCGGGGTTCGCGCTCCTCGCGACGCTCTTCGAGCGGTTGCGCGCGCGGTCGCAACGCTGGCAGGTGCGCGGGATCGACGACGTGGCGGGCCTGCCGCTGGCGGCGCTGCTGCTGACCTCGTACCTGACACTGCTCACGCCCGTGCTCAACTCGCTCGTCCGCGTGCAGGAGTACGAGGCGGACCTGTACGGCCTCAACGCCTCCGCGCAGCCGGACGGCTTCGCGCAGGTCTCGCTGAAGCTTGGCGAGTACCGCAAGCTCGACCCCGGCCCCATCGAGGAGCTCGTCTTCTACGATCACCCGAGCGGCCGCACGCGCATCTACAGCGCGATGCGCTGGAAGGCCGAGCACCCGGAGACGTGGAGCGCGCCGGCGCAGGCGCGGACGCCGCCCCGTCAGTAGGTTCGTCCGCGCGCACCGGCGCCGATGTGCTCCGGATGACCACAGGAGGTGCGCGCATCCATGTGGGGCACGCGCGCCCATCAAGCAATTTCGTCCTGGGTCGATTTTTGTGTGGTGGATACATCGGCCGCCGCCGCCTCGCCCCAAGAAGCCTCTGCCGAGCACCTCCGCGTGCTGCTGGTGGAGGACTCGGATACCGCCCGCGCAAGCGTTCGCGAGTCCATCCGCCACCTGGACCCACGCATCGCGATCGACGAGGCGGTGGACGTCGGGGGAGGGCTGCGGGCCTTGACGCAACATCAATACGACTGCGCGTTGGTGGACTACCGCTTGCCCGACGGGGACGGTCTCACCTTGCTGGGCAAGCTCGAGGCGACGGGCGCCTCGCACACACCGATCGTGATCCTCACCGCGCTCAACGACGAGGCCACGGCCGTCCATGCGCTGCAGAACGGGGCGCAGGACTACCTGGTCAAGGGGCGCTTCGACGGGGCGACGCTACTGCGGTCCATCCGCTATGCGATCGAGCGCAAGCGGGCCGCCGTGCTGCAGCTCCGCATGGTGCACCTGGAGCGCATGGTCGCGCTGGGCACGCTGTCGGCCGGCGTCGCACACGAGATCAACAACCCCCTCGCGTACATCCTGGGAAACCTGACCTGCCTGGGGGACCGGCTCCCTGACCTTGCCGAATGCGCCGCGCGCGAGCCGGCCGGGGTCGGCCGGTTGGCCGCGGAGCTGCGGGAGCTGGCGGACATGGTGGGAGACGCCCGTACCGGGGCGGAGAAGGTGCGCGACATCGTGCGCGACATGCGGGCCTTCGCGCGGCGGGACGATCACGACCTGCGCACGCCCGTCTGCGTCGACTCGGTGCTGGAGCAAGCGATCAGCATGGCGTGGAACGAGGTGCGCCACCGCGCGCTCCTGGTGCGCAGCTTCGAACCGACGCTGCCGGTGCTGGCCAACGGGACGCGACTCGGTCAGGTGTTCCTCAACGTGCTCATCAACGCTGCCCAGGCGATCCCGGAGGGCGGCGCCACGCAGCACCGCATCGTCGTCGCCACCCGCGTGGTCGAGGGCCAGGTGGAGGTGCGCATCGAGGACAGCGGGGTCGGCATCCGGCCGCAGGACCTGGAGCGCGTCTTTCATCCGTTCTACACCACCAAGCCCGTCGGGACCGGCACCGGCCTGGGCCTGTTCATCTGCGACGGCATCGTGCGCAGCATGGGCGGATCGATCGCGATCGACAGCACGCCGGGCAAGGGGACCCGCGTCCGCATCCGGCTGCCGGTCCACGAACCTCGACCCGGCGAGCCGCAGCCCTTGCCCGCAGCGGCGGTCGCCCGGCGGAAGCGCGCGCGCATCCTGGTCGTCGACGACGACGCCCTGGTCCTGCTCAGCATCCGCCGGCTCCTCGACGAGGAGCACGACCTCGTCACCACCACCAGCGCGCACGAGGCGGTGCGCCGCGTGCGCGAGGGTGAGAAGTTCGACCTGATCGTCGCGGATCTCATGATGCCCGAGATGACAGGCATGGCGCTGCACCAGGAGATGGCCGCTCTTTCGCCGCGCCTGGCTCAGCAGATGCTGTTCATCACCGGCGGCGCCTTCACGCCCATGGCGCAGCAGTTCCTGCAGACTGTCTCGAACGAGCGGCTGGAGAAGCCGTTCGATGCCCAGGAGCTGCGCGACCTGGTGAATCGCCTCGCCTGAGGCCTACGGCAGGAGCGCGGCGGCTTCGCGCTTCAGCGCCGCCCAGCGAGAGGCCAGCTGCGCGACGTCCCGGATGGCGGTCTCGGCGGCCTGCGCGAGCTGCGGCGTGGGCTCGACGTCCGCGGCCTGCAGGGCGCCGAACAGCTCGGTCAGCCGCGCGTTCCAGGGGAGCAGGGCGGGCGTCTCCTTCCGCAGCCAGGTGCGGCGCTCCTCCTTGGAGCCTTCCAGCTCCGCGAGCCGGCGGTCCAGGTCGGCGACTGCGGGCGTTCCGGAGCTCCGGGCGAGGCTCGCGCGCAGCGCACGCAACCCGGTCAAGGCGTCGAAGTCCTGCTGCAGGGCCTGGGCGACGCGGAAGGAGAGGTCGAGCTGCTGCCGCAGGCCGTCGGCCGGTGTCTTGACCCGCGGGTCCATCTCGACCTGCAGCGGCTGCGTGAACGACGCGCCGTCGACCGTGAGCCGCACCGTGTACGCGCCGGGCAGCGCCCAGGGACCTCGCGGCTCCCGCGGAGTGTCGTGCGGGACGGCGGCGATGGGATAGGAGAGATCGAGCGCCGCCGGAGCGGTCCAGTGCAGGTCCCAGACGAACCGGTGCAGCCCGGCCTCCGCGGACGGCTCGCGCTGCGGGCGGATCCACCAGTGCGGCACGTTGCCCTCGTCGCGCGGCGCCTCGGCGCGATCGGCGCTCGAGAAGCGGCGCACGACCCGGCCGTCCCGGTCCAGCACCTCGAGCACCACCGGGCCCGAAGCCGGCTGCGCGAGCCAGTAGTCGAGCACGGCGCCATCGGGAGGGTTCTTCCCGGCCGGCTCGTCGGGCGGCAGCGGCGTGTCCGTGTTGGTGTCGAACCGGACCCGGAGCGCGCGGGCCGGGCGGACCAGCGCCGCGCGGGCCGCGGTGAAATCGGGGAACTGCCGCAGCGGGGTGACGTCGTCGAGGATCCAGAACCCGCGCCCGTGCGTCGCCACCGCCAGGTCCCCGTCCTTGACGATCAGGTCGCGGATGGAGGTGGCAGGCATGTTCAGCCGCAGCGGCTGCCAACGCTCCCCGTCGTCGAACGACACGTACACGGCCTGCTCGGTCCCGCAGTAGAGCAATCCCTTGCGGGCCGGGTCCTCGCGGACGACGTTGACGATCCCGCCGTCCGGCAATCCGCGCGTGATCTCCTGCCAGGACTTGCCGCCGTCGTGCGTGCGGTAGACGTGCGGCCGCAGGTCGTCGAGCCGCAACGTGTTGATCGCGGCGTAGGCCGTCTGCGCCTCGAAATGTCCGGCCTCCAGGATGGACACCTTGGCCCATGGGCGCAGCTCGCGCGGCGTCACGTTTCGCCACGACTTGCCGCCGTTGCGGGTGACGTGGACCAGCCCGTCGTCGGAGCCCACCCAGAGGGTCTGGCGGTCCGACGGAGAGGGCGCAACCGCGTAGATCACGCCGCGCTGCACGGGCTTCGCCTCCTCCGTGCCGCGGTACTTGCCGACGTTCCCCGGCACCTCCCAGGTCTTGCGCGTCAGGTCGGGGCTGATGCGGGTCCAGCGGCGGCCGCCGTCGCGCGTCTTCCACAGCGTGTTCGAGGCGAAGTACAGGGTGCGCGGGTCCTTGGGCGCGAACACCAGCGGCTGGGTGCGGATGGTGCGGTAGTCGGGCCGCGGAGAAGCCACCGGCGAGACGTCCTGCGTCTGCCCCGTGCGCCGGTCGTGGCGCGACACCTTGCCGCCGTACACCACGTCGGGGTCGAGCGGGTCGGGCGCGCCGTATCCGTACTCCTCGAAGCCCGCGGGGTGCCACTCGCGGAAGGTGATCTCGCCGTCCCCGCCGCGGCTCGAGACGCACGCGGAGCCGCTCTCTTGCTGGCCGCCGCAGAGCCGGTAGGGGAACGCGGCGTCGGCGGTGACGTGGAACATCTGCGCGGTGGGTTGGTTGTACCAGGAGCTCCAGGTGGAGCCGCCGTTCACCGTGACGATCGCCCCCTGGTCGGCGGCGAGGAGCATCACGTCCGGGTTCACCGGGTCGATCCAGATGCGGTGGTAGTCGTCTCCGCCCGGGGCCCCGCGGAGCGCGCTGAACGTCTTCCCGCCGTCGGTCGATTTCCAGGCCACCACGCTGGCGGTGAAGACCACGTCCGGGTTGTTCGGATGCACCTTCACCTCGGCGAAGTCGTCGGCGCGTTCGACCACGCGCTCGTCGTCGGTGATGCGCGACCAGGTCTCGCCCGCATCGTCCGACCGGTACAGGCCGCCGCCGGTCTTGGCCGCCACGGTGGCGAACATGCGGCTCGGCTTCGACGGCGCGATTCCGATGCCGATGCGGCCCAGGCGGCCGTGCTCGAAATCCGGCAGCCCCTGGATGATGTGGCGCCACGTGGTGCCGCCGTCGGTCGACTTGTAGAGGCCGCTGCCCGGGCCTTCGAAGTGGCCGTTCTCCCACGGCCCCTCGCGCGATTCCCACAGGGCGGCGAAGACGGTGCGCGAATCCGACGGGTCGAGCACCACGTCGGCGGCGCCCGTGTCGGCGTCCCGATAGAGCACCTTCTCGAAAGTGGCTCCGCCGTCGAGCGAGCGGAACACGCCGCGCTCTTCGTTCGGCCCGTAGGGATGACCGAGCACGGCGACGAAGAGCCGATCCGGATCGCGCGGATCGACGGCGATCTGCGGCACCTGCTGCGCGTCGCGGAGGCCGAGGTGCCGCCAGGTCTTCCCGCCGTCCGTGGACTTGTAGATGCCGTCGCCGGTGGAGAGATCGGGCCGCTGCAGGCCTTCGCCGCTGCCCACGTAGATCACGTCCGGGTTCGAGGGAGCGACCGCAATGGCGCCGATGGAGCCGGTCGGCTGGTCGTCGAAGATGGGCGTCCAGGTGCGGCCGAAGTCGTCGGTCCGCCAGACGCCGCCGTTGACGGCCCCGACATAGAAGAGGCCCGGCTTGCCCGGGACGCCCGCCGCGGCCTTGGTGCGCCCGCCGCGGTACGGGCCGACGGAGCGCCAGCGGAGCTCCCGGAAGGTGTCCTCCGCGCGGGCAGCGAGCGCGCCGAGCAGCAGCGCAACGATCGTGCAAGTTTTCATGGGGCGCGCACACTACCCGAAACTCGCGACGGGCTGTCGATGTCCGGATCCCGCCAGCGTGCCAATGGCCGCGGCGCTAGGATGCCTCCGGATGGTGCTCGACGAGGACACTTGCTACCGCGCGGCGAGGAGCCGCGATGCCCGGTTCGACGGGCGGTTCTTCACCGCGGTGAAGACCACCGGCATCTATTGCCGCCCCATCTGTCCCGCCCGCACGCCGCTCCGCCAGAACGTCCGGTTCTTCGCCTGCGCCGCGGCTGCCGAGGAAGCCGGCTTCCGCCCGTGCCGCCGCTGCCGCCCGGACGCGGCGCCGGGGACGCCGGCGTGGAACGGTCCCTTCGCCACCGTCTCGCGCGCGGTCCGCCTGATCGAGCGAGGCGCTCTCGACGAGGGCTCGGTCGACGAGCTCGCCGGGCGTCTCGGCGTCGGAGGCCGCCAGCTCCGGCGGCTCTTCGCGGAACATCTCGGGACGTCCCCGCTGCTCGTCGCCCGGTCCCGCCGCGCCCACTTCGCGCGGGCGCTCCTGGACGCGACCGCATGGCCCATGCCCCAGGTGGCGGAGGAGGCCGGCTTTCGCAGCCTGCGCCGGTTCAACGAGGTGATGCAGGCCGTATTCAAGCGGACGCCGGGCGAGCTGCGGCGGCGGGGCGGGGCGGACGGCCCCTCCCTCACGCTCCGCCTCGCGTACCGGCCGCCCTACGACTGGGCGGCGCTGGTCGGGTTCCTGGGCGCTCGCGCCATTCCCGAGGTGGAGATGGTCGATGCAGGCGCGTACCGGCGCACCTTCGAGGGCGGCCGGCTCGAGGTGCGGCCGGATCGCGGCAACGCGCTGTCTCTCACGCTGACGCTCTCCGGGCGCGATCCCGGCCAGGTGCTGGAGATCGCCGGACGGGTCCGCCGGATGTTCGACCTCGACGCCGATCCGCTGGAGATCGGTTCCACGCTCGCCGCCGATCCGCTGCTCGGACCGTCCGTGCGCGCGCGTCCCGGCCTGCGCGTCCCCGGGGCGTGGGATCCGTTCGAGACCTGCGTGCGCGCCATCCTCGGGCAACAGGTCAGCGTGCGCGCGGCCACCACGCTCGGCGGCCGGCTCGTCGGCGCATTCGGCGCGCGCATCCCCGGCGCCGCCGGCGGGTTGACCCACCTCTTCCCCACGCCGGAGCGGCTCGCTTCGGCACCGCTGGAGCGCATCGGGCTGACCCGGGCGCGCGCCGAGAGCATCCGGTGCGTGGCGCGCTCCACCCCGGTGCTCCGGGAGCGGCCCGAGTCCCTCGACGGCCTGGTCGATCGCCTGCGCTCGCTCCCCGGAGTTGGCCCCTGGACCGCGCACTACCTCGCCATGCGGGCCTTCGGCGAAGCGGACGCCTTCCCCTCGGGAGACCTCGTCCTGCGGAAGACCTCGCGCGAGCCGTCCTCCGCCGCGCTCGAGCGGCGGTCGGTCGCCTGGCGCCCGTGGCGCGCCTACGCCGCCATGCACCTCTGGTCCTCCGCCTCCGTCCCGCTGGAGCCGACCCATGATCGAGCTGTCGCGAGTTGATTCGCCAATCGGCCCTCTCGTCCTCGCCGCCGGCCCGCGCGGTCTGTGCGCACTGTCCCTGCGCGGCCGGATGCCGGAGCTCCCGGCGCCCGTACGCGACGGGAAGCCGCCGAGGGAGATCGCGTGCGCGCTCGAAGCGTATTTCGCAGGGGACTTGAGCGCGATCGACGCTCTGGAGGTGGACCCGCAGGGCACCTCGTTCCAGCGCCGGGTCTGGGCCGCGCTGCGCACCATCCCCGCCGGCACCACCTGGTCGTACGCCGAGTTGGCGCGCGTCGTCGGCCAACCTACCGCTACGCGCGCAGTTGGCGCCGCGAACGGCAGGAACCCGATCGCGCTGGTCGTGCCGTGCCACCGGGTGATCGCCTCGGACGGGACGCTCGGCGGGTACGGCGGCGGTCTGGAGATGAAACGCTGGCTGCTCCGGCACGAGCGAAGCCAGCCGCCGCCGTATTCGGCGGCGCTGCGCTTTTGAAGCGCGGCCGCCGAGGGTGATAAGTGTCATCCATGCCCACGACCCAGCAGATCCAGGTGCGCCGAGGCGACGTGGTCGTCCTGGTGGGGACCATGAAGGGAGCCTTCCTCTTCCGCTCCGGGCCTGACCGGGCTCGGTTCGAGATGGGGGGACCGTACTTTCCGGGACATTCAGTATATGCCCTGGCCTACGACGGCCGCGCGGGCAGGCAGCGCATCTGGGCCGCGTCCAGCAGCATGCACTGGGGATCGGTGCTGAACCACAGCGACGACTTCGGCGCGAGCTGGACCACCCCCGAGGTGCCCACCGTGCAGTTCCCCAAGGGCGCCAAGGCGCTGGCCAGCATCTGGCAGATCTGCCCGGGGCGCGCGGACGAGCCCGACGTGATCTACTGCGGCGTCGAGCCGGCGGCGCTCTTCGAGTCGCGCGATGCGGGCAAGTCGTTCCAGCTGGTGGAAGGGCTTTGGCAGCACCCGCACCGCGAGCAGTGGCAGCCCGGGGGCGGCGGGCTCTGCTTGCACACCGTGGTGCCGGACCCGAAGGTGCGCGGCCGCATCCTGGTGGCCATCTCGACCGGCGGCGTATATCGCACCGAGGACGGCGGCCGCACCTGGACCGTCCACAACAAAGGCGTGCGCGCCGAGTTCCTGCCCGACAAGCACCCCGAGTTCGGGCAGTGCGTGCACAAGGTGGCGCGGCACCCGGGGCGGCCCGACCGCCTGTATTTGCAAAATCACTGGGGCCTGTACCGCAGCGACGACGCCGGCGACTCCTGGCAGGACATCGCGCGCGGAGTGCCGTCCGATTTCGGCTTCTGCGTGGCGGTGCACCCGCACGACGCGGAGACCGCGTACATCGTGCCGCTCGAGTCGGACGGGTTCCGCTGCACGCCGGAAGGCAAGCTGCGCGTCTACCGGACGCGCGACGGCGGCGGCTCGTGGCACCCGCTCACCGAGGGGCTGCCGCAGCGGGACGCGTTCGAGACGGTGCTGCGCGACGCGATGGGCACCGACGAGGAGCAGCGCGCCGGCATCTACTTCGGGACGCGCAGCGGCAAGCTCTTCGCCTCCCGCGACGACGGCGACTCCTGGACGGCGCTGGCGGCCGGCCTGCCGCCGGTCGTCTGCGTGCGCGCGGCGCGGGTGTGACGGTCACCTTCCACCTGGCCGGCTTCCTGCGCTCGTTCTCGGGCGGCGCGCGCGAAGTGCGCTTCGAGGTGCCTGGCGGGACGGTGGGGGACGCGCTCCGGATCCTTGGAGAGCGGCACCCGGGCATCTCCTCCCGCGTCCTCGACGAGCAAGGCTCCGTCCGCCGCCACGTGAACGTCTTCGTCGGCGATCTCAGCATCCGCGACACCGGCGGCCTCGCCACCCCGCTGCGGGACGGCTCCACCATCTCCCTCCTCGCCGCCGTCAGCGGCGGCTGATCCCGCCGTCGTACGGACTACAAAGCGTTTCACGCGGAGGGCGCTGAGAGAGCGGAGCGCGCGGAGAACTTGTTTTTAAGAAGAAAAACTCCGCGCTCTCCCTTTTCCTCCGCGCGCTCCGCGTGAAACGCTTGTAGTCCACGACTATGGCGTGACTGGCCATTGCGCGGGAGATGCGCGGGATGGAGAATCGTCGGTTGGAGAGGAGTCATGCGGGTCCAGGTCATCGCGATGGTCCTCTGCGCTGCGGGAGCGGTCGGGGCGGGGCGAGAGGCGGGAGTGGGAAGGGAGGAGGCGCGGAAGGTCTTGAAGGCGCGGGGGTGCGGATCGTGTCATGACACGGCCGTATCCACGGAGAACCCGCAAGCGTTGGCGGTCTACGACCTGCACGAGGTGGATTGGCCGAAGAGGATGTCCGACCAGCGGTTGCCGAAGCTGATGGGCAGGCTGCGCAGCGCGCCCGCGGCGGACCGGAAGATCGTGAAGCGGTTCATCGAGGCGGAGCTGGCGGCCCGGGCCGATCGGCAGCCGTAGCCGGAGACCGCGATCGCCAGAGCAGGAACGCCGGGATCTTCTACTCGAAGATGACCGAGGACCGCACCAGCCAGCTCCTGGTGGCGGTCAGCCTGGACCCCTTCGCGCCGCAGGAGGCGATCCTCGAGGTGCCGCTGTTCGAGTTGGGCATCCAGCCCGACGAGGCGTACCAGGTGCACGAGCTGCTCTCGGACGAGCGGGCCCTGTGGCAAGGACCCACCGCCCAGGTGCGGCTGACGCTGGACAAGCCGGCCGCGATCTGGTCGGTGTTGCGCTTCCGCAGGACGGAGCAGGGATTCGACTACTATTTCTGAGCGCCCGATGCTTCCCATCGACATGCAAGCCCTGCCGGCATGGCTCAGGCAGCAACGCTGGTTCGGGGGCAAGGGCGCGGCGATCGCGGGCGTGCGCGACGTCGACCGGGCGCAGATCTCGCCGGGCCTGCTCCTGTCCGCTGTCGAGGTGCGGTACGCGTCTCCCCGGCCGGCGGAGAGCTACGCGCTCGCGCTGCGGCCCTGGACCGGCAAGGATGGGATCGTCGAGGGTCTCGACGACGACGCGGCGCGCGCGTTGCTCGGCGTGGTGCGCGGGCGGCTGCGCATCGCCACCGCGGCCGGAGCGCTGCAGGGCGAGCGATTCGATGGCCCGGGCTCTCCCCTGGAGCGGCTCCCGCCCGTGCCGGCCGTCCGCCGCCTCGGCGCGGAGCAGAGCAACACCTCGCTGGTCTTCGACGACCGCGTGATCTTGAAGCTCATCCGCAAGCTCGAGCACGGGGTGAACCCCGAGCTGGAGATCGGCGCATTCCTCGCCCGCAGCGGGTTCACCGGCACGCCGCAGCTGCTCGGCGCCATCTCGGCGACCGGCGCCGTCCACGCGACCGTGGCCGTCGCGCACGCGTTCGTCCACGTGGAGAGCGACGGCTGGTCGTACGTGCTCGAGTCGCTGCGGCGCGGCGACCCGCCCCTGCTCCCTGTCCGGGAGCTGGGCGAGCGCATCGGCGAGCTGCACGCCGCGCTGGCGGCCGACGCGCTCGACGTTGCCTTCGCTCCCGAGCCGATCCGCCGCGAGGACCTGCGGCGCTGGACGGAGATGCTCGTGGCCGAGCTGGACCGCACCATCGAAGCGGCCCGATCGGCCGTGCCGGAGCTGGCCTCGCGCCGGGAAGCGCTCTCGGCCCGGATCCGCAGGCTCGCGGCCGCGGAGCCGGACGGCGTGCGCATCCGGCAGCACGGCGATCTGCACCTCGGGCAAGTGCTGCGCAGCGACGGGCAGTGGCTGGTGTTCGACTTCGAGGGGGAGCCGGCCCGGCCGCTCGCGGAGCGGCGCGCGAAGCACAGTCCGCTGAAGGACGTGGCGGGCATGCTGCGGTCGTTCGCCTACGCCGCGGCCACGGTGGGCCGGCGCGAGATCGCGGCTCCGCTGCGCGACTCCTTCCTGCAAGGCTGGCGCCGGCGGGCCGGTCAGCTCCTGCCGCGGGACGAGCAGGGCGCGCGCGTGCTGCTCGAGTCGCTCGAATTGGAGAAGCTGCTCTACGAGCTTCGCTACGAGCTGGGGCACCGTCCCGACTGGGTCGCGATCCCCGCCGCCGATCTCCTGGAGGCCAGATGAGGCGCCCAGTCTCCGTGGCGCAAGTGGACGAGCAGCTCCGGCGGCTGCTCGACCTCTCGCACCCGGACCCGCACTCCCTGCTGGGGATACATCCCGACGGCGACGGCGTGGTGGTGCGCACGTTCCGGCCCGACGCCGAGCGCGTCACGATGCTGCCCGACTTCGGCGGCCGGGTCCCCGCGGTGCACAGGCGCGGCGGCGTGTTCGAGGCGCGGCTCAACAACCGCAGCGATCTGTTCGGGTACTTGATCGAGGTGCGCTACCCCGGGGGCGCCATCTTCACGGTGCGCGATCCGTACAGCTTCCCGCCCACTCTGGGCGAGCTGGACAGCCACCTCGCAGCCGAAGGCCGCCACGAGCGCCTCTGGGAGCGGCTCGGAGCCCACCCGGCGCACCACCGGGGCACGTACGGCACCTCGTTCGCGGTCTGGGCGCCCACCGCGCGGTCCGTGTCGGTGGTGGGCGACTTCAACTCCTGGGACGGCCGCCTGCACCCGATGCGCGCGATCGGCTCGACCGGCATCTGGGAGCTGTTCGTCCCCGAGGTGGGCCCCGGCACGCGCTACAAGTTCGAGGTCCGGCCCGGCAGCGGTGGAGCGCGCCTCCTCAAGGCGGACCCGCTCGCGTTCCGCACCGAGGCGCCGCCGCAGACCGCGTCGGTGGTGCACGCGCTGGATCGGTACCAATGGAAGGACGCCGAGCTCATCAAGTCACGCGCCGCCGCCGATCCGCTCAAGCGCCCCATCTCCATCTACGAGGTACACATCGGCTCCTGGCGCCGCGTGGTGGAGGAGGGCGATCGATCATTGACCTGGGCCGAGGCGGGCGCGCAGCTCGCCGAGTACGTCGCGGAGATGGGCTTCACGCACGTCGAGCTCTTGCCCGTCGCGGAGCACCCCTTTGGCGGATCCTGGGGCTACCAGGTCACCGGCTACTTCGCGCCCACCGCGCGCCACGGCCACCCCGACGACTTCCGCGCCCTGGTGGACGCTCTGCACGCGCGCGGCATCGGCGTGATCCTCGACTGGGTGCCGGCGCATTTCCCCACCGACCCGTACGCGCTGGCCAGGTTCGACGGGACGGCGCTGTACGAGCACGAGGACCCGCGGCAGGGAGCGCATCCCGACTGGGGCACTTTGGTCTTCAACTACGGACGAAACGAGGTCCGTAGCTTCTTACTGAGCAGCGCACTCTTCTGGCTCGACCGCTACCACGCCGACGGCCTCCGGGTGGACGCGGTGGCTTCCATGCTCTACCTCGACTACTCGAGGAAACCCGGAGA
>Ga0137380_10000731_pt1 | contig 24962 bp, 20 predicted proteins | sample SagtaG_17_FD_104809 | JGI IMG/M metagenome (GOLD analysis project Ga0137380, IMG submission 104809) | Vadose zone soil microbial communities from Sagehorn Ranch, Mendocino, California, USA - Sage2_L_100_16 metaG | ecosystem: Environmental > Terrestrial > Soil > Vadose zone | place: USA...
AGCTCCCTCGTGCAGGGGCTGGAGTACTACAAGGACGCCGACGACGGTGCCCGGGTTCCCGGCCTCATGCATGTCCGGTTCGGGCCGTACCACATCAGCGACATCGAGGTGGTCGCCGCGTTCGACGTGGACACCAAGAAGGTCGGCTGCGACCTGGCCGAGGCCATCAGCGCGAGCGAGAACAACACGATCAAGATCGCCGAGGTACCGCCGACCGGCGTGACCGTGCAGCGCGGCCCGACCCTGGACGGCCTGGGCGAGTACTACCGGGAGATCATCACCGAGTCCGACGAGCCGGCCGCGGACGTGACCCAGGCGCTCCGCGACAGCGGTGCCGAGGTGCTCGTCTCCTACCTGCCGGTGGGCTCGGAGCAGGCGGACCGCTTCTACGCCCAGTGCGCCATCGACGCGCGCGTCGCCTTCGTGAACGCGCTGCCGGTGTTCATCGCGTCCGACCCGGAATGGGCCGCGAAGTTCACCGAGGCCGGCGTCCCGATCATCGGCGACGACATCAAGTCCCAGGTCGGCGCTACCATCACGCACCGCGTGCTGGCCAAGCTGTTCGAGGACCGCGGGGTGGAGCTGCTCCGCACCTACCAGCTGAACGTCGGCGGCAACATGGACTTCATGAACATGCTGGAGCGCAAGCGGCTCCAGTCGAAGAAGATCTCCAAGACCCAGGCGGTGACCTCCCAGATCCCGCACGAGATGGAGCGGGCCGCGGTGCACATCGGCCCGTCCGACCACGTGCCGTGGCTGGACGACCGGAAGATAGCCTACGTCCGGCTGGAAGGCCGCGCCTTCGGCGACGTGCCGCTGAACCTGGAGTACAAGCTCGAGGTCTGGGACTCGCCCAACTCCGCGGGGGTGATCATCGACGCGGTACGCGCGGCCAAGATCGCCCTGGACCGGGGCGTCGCCGGCCCGGTGACCTCGGCCAGCTCGTACTTCATGAAGTCGCCGCCGGAGCAGTACGGCGACGACGTCTGCCGGGACCTGGTGGAAAAGTTCATTCTCGGCGAGGTCGCCAGATAACGCACCAGGGCCTGGCCCCCTAAGCTGGAGGCGTGGCCAACGGGTCCAAGTCAGCGGTCTGGGCCGACTTGCGCGGGGTGCTGGCCGGGCGTGATTTCCGGCGGCTGTTCGGGACCCGGCTGATCTCCCAGGCCGGAGACGGTGTCGTCACCGCCGGGGTCGGCACGTACGTGTTCTTCAACGCGACCACGTTCCCGAGCCCGGCGGCCGGGGCGGCGGCGTTCGCCGTCCTGTACCTGCCGTACTCGCTGATCGGGCCGTTCGCCGGCGTCTTCATCGACCGCTGGGCCAGGCGCCAGATCCTGGTCTGGTCGGCCCTGCTCCGGTCGGTCTTCGTGGTGCTGACCGCGACGTTCATGGCCGTGGGCGACCGCGGCGTGCCGCTGTACATCGGGGTGCTGCTCGTCCTCGGCGTGAACAGGTTCTTCCTGTCCTCGCTCTCGGCGGCGCTGCCGCACGTGGTGGCCGAGGACGAGCTGGTGATGGCGAACTCGGTGTCGCCGACCGCCGGCGGCATCGCGGCGATCATCGGCGGCGTGGTCGCCCTCGGGCTCAACGTGGCCACCGGCAACACCGAGCGCGGCGCCGCGATCACCTTGCTGGTCGGCGGCGGCTGTTACGTGGCGGCGAGCCTGGTCGCGGCCACCATGGCCCGCGACCGGCTCGGCCCGGCGGCCGGAGAGGCGCCGGCCCGGCGCGGGCCGCTGCTCAGCGAGCTCGCCTCGGTCGCGGCCGGGCTGGCCGACGGCGCCCGGTACGTCATCAGGCGGCCCGGCCCGGCGGCGGCGCTCGGCGTGACCGGCGGCTTCAGCTTCCTGTTCGGGCCGCTGTTCCTGATGTCGATCCTGCTGTACCGGAACTACTTCTACCCGTCCAGCGTCAGCGTGGCCGAGGGGCACTTCGGGGCGCTGGTGGTGCTGTCCGGGGTCGGCTATGCCTGCGCGGCCCTGGTGACCCCGCCGGCGACCAGGCGGCTGTCCAAGCCCGCGTGGATCACGCTGCTGCTGGCCGCGAGCGCCGCGGTGACCCTCGCGCTGGGCGAGACCTTCAGCCAGGCCGCGTACCTGGCCATCGGGTTCTGCCTGTACCTCACCCGGCAGGGCGTGGCGATCTGCACGGTCACGATCTTGCAGGAAGAGGTGGACGACGCCTACCGGGGCCGGGTGTTCGCCTTCTACGACATGATGTTCAACGCCGCGTACGTCGCCGGGGCGGCGCTGAGCGCGGTCATCATGCCGGCCACCGGTCATTCCCCCACCCTGATCGGGCTAGTGGCGGCAGGCTTCGCCGTCGTCGCGGCCGGCTACTGGCTAGCCCGCCGGCGGGATCAGTCCTCGTCCGGCTCCGGCGGCGGTCCCTCGTCCGGCGGCGGTCCCTCGTCCGGCCCTGGCGGCGGTCCCGTGATTCCCTCCTCCGCCGCCCACCGCAGCAGCTCCTGAATGGCCTGCCCCTGGCCCAGCTCGCCCTGCGCGATCCGGAGCTCGAGCAGGAAGTCGTAGGCCCTGCCCACCACCGGGCCAGGAGGCACGCCGAGGACACGCATGATCTCGTTGCCGTCGAGCTCCGGCCGGAGCCTGGCCAGCTCCTCCTGCTCGCTGAGCTCCGCGATGCGCTGTTCGAGGCCGTCGTAGGCGCGGGCCAGCCGCGCCGCCTTCGCGCGGTTCCTGGTGGTGCAGTCGGCCCGGGTCAGCACGTGCAGCCGGGTCAGCAGCGGCCCGGCGTCACGGACGTAGCGGCGGACCGCGGAATCGGTCCATGCTGGCTCCGGCCCGCCCCGGTCAGATCGGGGGGCGCCCTCGCTGTAGCCGTGGAACCGCAGGTGCAGTTCGACCAGGCGGGACACGTCCCGCACCACGTCGTTCGGGAAGCGCAGCGCGGTCAGCCTGCGCCTGGTCATCTTGGCGCCGACCACCTCGTGCAGGTGGAACGCGACCCGGCCGCCCGGCAGCAGGGACCGGGTCCGGGGCTTGCCGATATCGTGCAGCAGCGCAGCCAGCCGGACGGTCAGGTCGCCCTCGAGCCCGTACTGCCGCTCGAGGGCGATGGCCTGCCGCAGCACGGTCAGGCTGTGCTGGTAGACGTCCTTGTGCCGGTGATGCTCGTCCGCCTCCATCCGGAGCCTGGACACCTCGGGCAGCACCTGGTCGGCCACGCCGGCCTGGACCAGCACGTCGATGCCGAGCGCCGGGTCGGGCGTCAGCATCAGCTTGGTCAGCTCGCTGGTGATCCGCTCGGCGGACACGATCTCCAGCCGCCCCGCCTGCTCGGTCATGGCGGCGCGCACGTCGTCCGCGACCGTGAAGCCCAGCTTGGCCGCGAACCTGGCCGCGCGCAGGATGCGCAGCGGGTCGTCGCCGAACGACCGCTCGGGGGGCCCGGGCGTCCGCAGCACCTTCTCCCGGAGCGCGGCGAAGCCGCCGAACGGATCGGTGAAGTCGTATCCCGGCAGCCGGGCCGCCATGGCGTTGACGGTGAAATCGCGGCGGCCCAGGTCCTCCTCCAGCGACTTGCCGTACTGCACGTCGGGCCGGCGCGAGGTCCGCCCGTACTGCTCGCTGCGGTAGGTGGTGATCTCGAAGACCGAGCTTCCCTTGCGCAGCCCGACGGTGCCGAAGGCGATCCCGACCGTCCACGTTTTGTCGGCCCAGCCTCTGGTTATCTCGAGCACCTGCTCCGGCGTCGCGTCCGTGGTCAGGTCGAGATCACCCGGCCGCTGGCCGAGCAGGACATCCCGGACCGGGCCGCCGACCAGCGCGAGCTCATGGCCATGGCCTGCGAACAGGCGGCCAATCCCGGCCACTGCGGGCACGCGCTCGCGCAGCAGCGCGGCGATCGCTTTCCGCTGTTCATTGCTCATGGGCACGGCCATCGAGAGTAGCGACAGCACGGGTCAGGCGCGAACCGCACCCGGAACGAGACACTAGCATTCCAGGTGTGCACGGCTTGCTAGCGGCGAGACTCAGGCAGCGGACGCTGTCCCTGGCCGCTGTTCTCACGGTACCGGCGGCGATCGTGACCGCCGGGCTGGCGTCGGCCCCCGCCGCACAAGCCAGCACCACAGCACACGCCAGCACCACGGCACAAGCCAGCACCACGGTGCAGGCCAGCCCGGCGGACAGGACCGCGACTGGCAGACTCTCGGTGACCATCGACGCGATGACCCCGCAGTACGCCGCGCCTGGCGCCACCGTCCGGTTGTCCGGCACCGTCACCAACGGCACCCGCCAGACCCAGGCTGGGCTCGACGTGCAGCTCTACACGTCGGCGATCCACTTCATCACCCGCGACGGAATGGACCACTACCTGTCCAGCGGCGCGGCCAGCGGCCTGCTGCCCGCCGGGAACCCGTTCGTCCTCGCCAGCAGCCTGGCGCCCGGGGCTACCGCCACCTGGACCGCCTCGTTCCGGGTCAGTGCCCAGGGGATCAGCAGCTTCGGCGTGTACCCGGTGACCGCCCAGCTGCAGGACCTCGCCGTATCGGGCGACGTGTTCGCCGCCGAGCAGACGCTGCTCCCGTTCTGGCCCGCGTCGCGAGCGGCGGCGGGCCTGACGCGCCCGCTGGAGACCGCCTGGCTCTGGCCGCTTATCGACCAGCCTCACCATCAGGCGTGCGCCGCCCTGACCAGCAACGACCTGGCCGCCGCCGTCGAGCAGGGCGGCCGCCTGGCCGCCCTGCTCGACGGCGGGGCGAGCCACCCCGATGCCCAGCTGACCTGGGTCGTCGACCCGGCGCTGCTCAGCGACGTCGCCACCATGACACGTGGCTATCAGGCGGGCGGCAAGGCAAACTGCATCGGCGCCCCCAACGAGCCGGCCAGCCCGGCCGCGGCGAACTGGCTGGCCGCGCTCAGGAAGATCACGGCGGCCCAGCCGACCGTGCTCACCCCGTACGCGGACGTGGACATGACCGCCCTCGTCCACCAGGGCCTGACCAGCGATCTCGCCGCCGCGTACCGCACCGGCGACACGCTGGCGGGCAGCGTGCTGCACGGGCAGTTCGGGCACGACATCGCCTGGCCGCCCGGCGGCACCGCGGACCTGAGCGTGCTCACCAACCTCGCCACCGCCGAGCACGTCGGCACGGTGGTGCTGAACAGCAGCGAGATGAAGCCCCTGGACGCCGCCACGGTCTTCCAGCAGGACGCGGTCACCTCGCTCCGGGTCGCGGGCCTGCCGATGAACGTGCTGCTCTCCGACAACACCCTGACCGGGGTGCTCAAAGCCGGCGACACCAGCTCCGGCCGCCTGCCGAAGAGCACCGAGTTCGCCGTCCGGCAGCGGTTCCTCGCCGAGACGGCGATGATCGCCGCCGAAGCCCCCGGTACCATCCGCACGATCGTGGTGGCCCCGCCAGCTGACTGGAGCCCGTCCGAGACGCTGGCCAGCGACCTGCTCGGCGAGACCACGACCGCCCCGTGGCTGTCCCCGGCCCCGCTGGGCAGCCTGAGCTCGGCGGCGGACACCCAGCGCACGGCGCCCCGGCAGCCGCCGCCGGCCAGCAAGGCAAGCCCGGGCGAGCTCAGCCGCGGCTACCTGAACCAGGTGCGCGCCCGCGGCGCCCAGCTTGGCGCCTACAAGGCCATGCTCTACCAGCCCGACGTGCACTACACGCAGTCCCTGGAGCAGGCCCTGCTCGCCACGGAGTCGGCCGCCTGGCGCGGCGGCGGGACGCGCCACGGGACGGCGCTGACCAGGAGACTGTCCGCGTACCTCGGGGGCGCGGACAAGAAGGTCGGGTTCATCATCACGTCGGACCAGGTGCCGATGGCCGGTTCCTCCGGCCTGGTCCCCGTATCCATCCAGAACGGACTGCTGCTACAGACCGTCCGGGTCCAGGTGGTCGCCACCGTGGACAACTCGCCCGGCCGGACATCTCAGCTGACCATCGGCCACTTCAAGGACGTAGTGACCATCCCGCCCAAGCAGATAGTGACCGTACGGCTGCCGGTCAGGTCCGCCCCGCAGGGATCCACCGTCATCCACCTCAGCCTCTCCAGCGCGGACGGAAAAACGCCGTTGCCGGTCCGCGCCGCCTCACTCACCGTCCAGTCGACCAGGTACGGCCGCGCGATCCTGGTCCTCATCGCCGCCGCGATCGGCGTCCTCGTGCTCACCTCGGTATTCCGGGGCGTCCGGCGGTGGCAGCACGACGACCCGCATCTCGTCAGCGAAGAGGCGGACTCACCGGGTAGCGTCGTGACTGGCACCAGCGATGCGCAACACCCGACGGAGGCACCGGATGACCTGGCCGATGCACGACGCTGGGTCGACGACGCCTGACCCCGGGCCGGACGAGGCCCGCCGCCAGGAACCGCCGTGGGCGGAGCCCCGCCAGGAACTGGGACCGGACGAGCCAGGCTCCGGCGACGCCGAACCGCCGCGCCGGGGCCGGCACGCCGCGCCGGACCCGCTGCCGCCGATAGAGGGCCCGATGCCGGGCGGCGGCCCGAGCCCCGCCGAGACGACGCTGCCGCTGGCGCTCACGTGGCCGGCCCCGCCGCGCCCGGCCCGGCCGCACCGCTCGCCTTCCCCCGGTCCGCCCGGCGCCCCGGGCTCGCCCGGGGCCCCGCCTGGCTGGCGCCGGGTGCCCAGGACCACCGGCCACCCGCCGCCCGGCCCCGCCCAGCCACGTCCCCGGCAGCCCACCTTCACTCCGACTCCGGCTGGGCCACCGGGACCGCCCCCGCCCGGGCCCTCAGCCGGAGGTCCCCGGGGGCCGGCAAGTCCCGCGACGCCGGCCGGCGCCCCGGCGACGTCCACGACCCAGCGCTCCAGCCTGATCCGATCCGGCGCCGGCATGGCGGTCGGCACCCTGGTCTCGCGCGGCACCGGCTTCCTGCGCACCCTCGTCCTGGTGTACGCGGTCGGCACCGGCGCGCTGGGCAACGCGTACAACAACGCCAACACGCTGCCGAACACCGTCTACTACCTGATGCTCGGCGGCATCTTCACCAGCGTGGTGGTCCCGCTGCTGGTCCGGGCGGCCCGGCGCGACCCGGACCACGGCGAGGCCTACGCGCAGCGGATGTTCACCCTCGGCGCGGTGGCCCTGCTGGCGGTCACGGTGGTGGCGACAGCGCTGGCCGACCCCCTGGTCTACCTGTACGCGCCGACCATCCACGGAGCCCAGCACAACCTGATGGTGGTGTGGGCCTACTTCTTCATCCCGCAGATCTTCTTCTACGGGATGAGCTCGCTGATCGGGGCGGTCCTGAACACCCGCGGCCGGTTCGCGGCGCCGATGTGGACCCCGGTCATCAACAACCTGGTGGTCATCGTCGTCGGCGGGCTCTACGTGGTCACGGTGGGCCTGAACAAGGAACCGGGGAACATCTCGGCGGCCGGCGTGCAACTGCTCGGGATCGGCACCACCCTCGGCGTGGTGGCGCAGACCGTGGCGCTGTTCCCGTCGCTGCGGGCGGCCGGGTTCCGGTGGCGGCCCATGCTCGGGTTCCGTCCCGGCGAGGTGACCGAGATGGGCCGGATGGCCGGCTGGATGTCGGTCTACGTGATCACCCAGTGGGCCGGCAACCTGATCGTGCAGATCATCGCGAACGCCGCTTCGGCGGGCCGGAACGGTTACTCTGCGTACTCCATCGCCTGGCAGCTGTTCCAGCTGCCGTACGCGATCGTCGGCATCTCGGTGATCACGGCGCTGCTGCCCCGGATGAGCGAGCACGCCAGTACGCGCCGGTACTCCCTGGTCAGGGACGACTTCTCCATCGGCGTCCGGCTGGCGTCCGTGATCGTCGTCCCGACCTCGGTCTACCTCGCGGTGCTCGGCGGCCCGCTGGCCGAGTTCCTGTTCTCCTACGGCAGCAACACGGCCACCGACGCGCGATACATCGGCGAGGTCTTCGGCCTGTTCGCCCTCGGCCTGGTGCCCTACATGCTCACCCAGCTGCAGCTGCGGGTCTTCTACTCGTTCCAGGACAGCCGGGCCGCCGCCTTCGTCGGCCTGCTCACCATGTGCGTCAGCATCGCGGCGGCGCTCGTCGCCTGGTCCATGCTGCCCGGCGCCCACGTGGTCGCCGGGCTGGCCGTCGCGTACGGCCTCGCGAACCTGGTCGGGACGATCGCGGGCTGGGCGCTGCTGCTGCGCCGGGTCGGCAGCCTGGACGGATGGGCGATCGCCCGGAGCCTGACCAGGATGCACCTGGCGACCGTGCCCGGGCTGGTCTTCGCGCTCGCCGTGATGGTCGGCGCGGGACATATCGCGCATAACCCCAGCGCGGCCTACGGTCTGGTGGTTACAGTCGGCGGCGGCGGCGGCGCGATCGGGCTCTACGCCCTGAGCGCCAGGTCACTGCGGGTAGCCGAGTTCGGATTCCTGATGAAGACGATGGCCGCAAGGTTCGGCGGGCAGAGCGGGCGGCATTAGCATGGGTGGCAACCTATGAGCACATACACGTCGGAACCAGGAACCCGGCTGGCGGGACGATACCGTCTCGTCGACCAGGCCAGTACGGGCACCGGCTGGACATACTGGAAAGCCACGGACGAGACCCTCGCCCGTTCTGTCACCGTGCTCACCTTTGCGCCCGGCTTTCCCCGGGTCACCGAGACGGTCACCGCCGCCCGGACCGCGAGCAGGCTCGGCGACCCGCGCTTCGCCCAGGTGTTCGACGTGGAGGACGGCGACGAGCTGGCGTACGTCGTGCTGGAATGGGTGGCCTCGGAATCGCTGCTCGACATGCTCTCCGAAGGCCCGCTCGAGCCGGCCCGCGCGGCCGCGCTGATCGTGGAGGCGGCGCGGGCGATCGCGGGCGCGCATGACATCGGCCTAGCGCACCTGCGGCTGGACCCGGCCTGCCTGCACTGGACCGCGGGCGGCGGCGTGAAGATCGCCGGGCTCGGCATCGACGCCGCCCTGGCGGGCCCGGCGCTGACCACGCCGGACGACGGCACGGACGACCCCGAGCTCATCGACACCCGGGACCTCGCCCGGCTGCTCTACGCCGCGCTGACCGGATACTGGCCCGGCCAGCCGGGGTCCGCGCCGGGGCTGCTTCCGCCCGCGCCGGAGAACGGCGGAGGCCTGTGCACGCCCCGCCAGGTGTCCGCCGGCGTCCCGGCCGACGTCGACGACGTGACCTGCCGGGCGCTGTTCCAGCGGCCGAACCGCCACGGCCCGGCGCTCGGCACCGCGGCGGCGTTCGCCGACGCCCTGGCCAGCGCCGCCCCGCCGGTGCCGCTGTCCTTCGCCCCCGCGGCCGGGCCGGCCGCGCCGCACGGCTACGGCTATCCGCCGGACCGGTCGACCAGCCCGTACCCGCCGCCGGACGGGTCGACCAGCCCGTACCCGCCGCCGGACGCCGCGCCGCCTACTCATCCGCGGGCCCGCCCGCGGGCCCATCCGCGACCCCGGACCGGCGGCGGCCGCACGCCGCCCACCGGGCGCTCCGTCGCGACCCGCGCCATCATCAGCGTGGTGATCGTGCTCGTCCTGGTGGCGATCGGGGTAGCCGCCTGGTCGATCAGCCGCAACCTGCATCGCTCGGGCACCCCGACGCAGAACCGGCCGCACTCGTCGTCGCCGGCGACGGCCGCGGCCAGCCTGCTCAAGCCGGTCAGCGCCAGCACCTTCGATCCGGCGGGCGGCAGCGACGACCCGGCTGAGGCGCCGAACACGATCGACGCCAGCACCAGCACGGCCTGGCACACCAGCTACTATCTCGGCTCCCCCGTCTTCGGGAACCTCCCGAACAAGAAGGGCACCGGGCTGATCCTCGACATGGGACGGCAGGTACGGCTGAGCCAGGTCATGGTCCAGTTCGGCGCCACCTGCTGCACCCACGTCGAGATCGAGATCGGCAACAGCAGCACGGCCAGCGCCGCGTCGCTGAGCACGTTCACCCCGCTGCAGAGCTCGGCCGCCGCCCACGACAGCACCGCCTTCAACGTGACGAAGCAGGCCACCGGCCGTTACGTGCTGATCTGGATCACCGAGCTGCCGCCCCTGGCCGGCAGCTCGGGCAGGTACGAGGCGATGATCTACAACATCGTGGTGCACGGCTTCACCGCGGGCCAGTCGGGCTGATGCCAGATGCCGGACGACGGCGGGGACTGGCCTTCTGATCACGAGCTGCTCCGCCGGCACGTGGCCGGGGACGCCGAGGCGTTCGGCGAGCTCTTCCGCCGGCACCGGGACCGGCTGTGGGCGGTGGCGCTGCGCACGGTGTGCGATCCCGAGGAGGCCGCCGACGCGCTCCAGGACGCCATGGTCTCCGCGTTCCGCCGGGCCGCCGACTTCCGCGGCGAGTCGGCCGTCACCACGTGGCTGCACCGGATCGTGGTGAACGCGTCCCTGGACCGGCTGCGCCGCCGCGCCGCCCGGCCCGCTCTGTCCGCCGGGGACGAGCAGTCGTTCGAGGCCCTGGTGGCGCAGGACGGCGATCCGGCCCGTGCCGCGGACACCAGGCTGGACGTGAACGCCGCGCTGCGGCTCCTGCCGCCGCAGCAGCGGGCCGCGCTCGTGGTCGTCGACATGCTCGGCTTCTCGGTAGCCGACGCCGCCGCCATCCTCGACACCTCGCCGGGCACGGTGAAGAGCCGCTGCGCCCGGGCCCGGGCCAGGCTGCTTCCGTACGTGGCGCACCTGCAAGGGAACCGATCGGCCAGCGAGAGCGTCTCACCTGCGCAGGGAGGCGACTCATGATGCTCGCGGGTGACACCGCATGAGGGGGCAGATGACCCATCTGGACAACGACGTCCTGGCCGAGTTCCGCGCGGGCCTCCTCACCGGGCGGCGCGGAACCAGGATCGCCGCGCACCTGGCCGGCTGTGAGCGCTGCACCGCGCTGGACGAGCAGCTCGCCGGGATATCCGTGCTGCTCGCGTCGGTCCCGGCGCCGGCCCTGCCCGACCGCGTGGCCCGGCGGCTCGACACCGCGCTCGCGGCCGAGGTAGCACGAAGGGATAATCCCGAACGGGCCCGCGGTGACGGCGCGGGCGAATCCGCCGCGCCCGCCCGCCCGGCCGGCCACCGCGGCTTCCCGCCTTGGACATGGCGCGTGCTCATCCCGGCCGGCGCCGCCGTGGTGCTGGCGGCCGGCGGGTTCGGCCTGAGCCAGATCGGGCATAGCACGACGAGCCAGAGCGCCACCTCCTCGGCGGGCGGCGCGCAGGCCACCAGCGCGGCGCGGCCGAGCGCCAGCCGCGTCAACGGCCCCGCGACGGCACCGATCCAGGGAGCGGCGCCGCGGCCGCTGCGGATGACCCCGGCCAACTTCGTCGTCACGACCAGCTCCACCGAATTCGCCCGCGCCACGTTCAGGCAGCAGGTCGAGTCCGACCTGCGCGCAGCGGCCGCGTCACCCGAGACGCACGCCCCGCTCGCGCCGCTGCGCGCCTGCGTACGCAAGATAGCTGGCGACGACACGCTGCAGCTGGTCGAGACCGCCCGCTTCGAGGGCGGGCCGGCTACTCTCATCGTCGCCCGCACCGGCTCGGACGACACAGCCTGGCTGGCAGGTCCAGACTGCTCGGCGACCAACCGTGACGTGCTCGCCACGACGTCCGTCCCGGCGGGAATCTCCTAGCCCTAGTATCGGTTCACTGGAATGCCAGTCAGATGAGGGGTTGATAACGGTTGGCAGAGGTGACCGAAGTCCGGAACGTCATCGTCATCGGGTCCGGCCCGTCCGGTTATACGGCGGCACTTTACGCGGCTCGCGCCGAGCTGAAGCCCTTGGTCTTCGAGGGCTCGGTCACGGCCGGCGGCGCGCTCATGCAGACCACCGACGTGGAGAACTTCCCGGGCTTCCCGGACGCCATCATGGGTCCTGAGCTGATGGACTCGATGCGCAAGCAGGCGGAGCGGTTCGGCGCCGAACTGCTGTCGGATGACGTCACCGCGGTCGACCTGACCGCGGATCCCAAGGTAGTGAAGACCGACAGCGAGACCTACCTCGCCAAGACCGTGATCATCGCCACCGGCTCCCGGTACAAGGAGCTTGGCGTGCCGGGCGAGAAGGAACTCGGCGGCCACGGCGTCTCCTGGTGCGCCACCTGTGACGGGTTCTTCTTCCGCGGCCACGACATCGCGGTCATCGGCGGCGGTGACTCGGCCCTGGAAGAGGCCATGTTCCTCACCAGGTTCGGCAAGTCGGTAACGGTGGTCCACCGGCGTGACACCCTGCGCGCGTCGAAGATCATGCAGGAACGGGCGTTCGCCAACCCGAAGATCACGTTCCTGTGGGACAGCGAGGTCGCGGAGGTCCTCGGCCCGGACAAGGTCACCGGCCTGCGGATCAGGAGCACCAAGGACGGCACCGAACAGGTGCTGCCGGTGACCGGCGTCTTCGTCGCCATCGGCCACGACCCGCGCTCGGACCTGTTCACCGGGCAGCTCGCTACCGACCCCGACGGCTACCTGCTGACCGACCAGCCGTCCACGCGCACCGCCATCGAGGGCGTCTTCGCCGCCGGCGACGTCGTCGACCGCACGTACCGGCAGGCGGTCACCGCGGCCGGCACCGGCTGCGCGGCCGCCCTGGACGCCGAGCGCTGGCTGGCCAGCAAGGAAACATGACAGCACGAACCGTGCAGGAATTACTCACCGCAAGTTATCAAGGGATGTGATGGCAGTGGGCGCGACCAAGGTCGTGACGGACGAGACCTTCGAGGTGGAGGTCCTGAAGAGCGACAAGCCGGTCATCGTGGATTACTGGGCCGAATGGTGCGGCCCCTGCCGCATGGTCGCCCCCGTGCTCGAGGAGATCGCCACCGAGTACGCGGACAAGATCGACGTCGTGAAGCTCAACATCGACGAGAATCCCGCCGTATCACAGCGGTACGGCATCATGGCCATCCCGACCATGAACGTGTTCTCCGGCGGGCAGGTCGTCAAGCAGATCGTCGGGGCCAAGCCGAAGTCGGCTCTCCTGCGCGAGCTGGCCGAATATATCTGATCAGGCTCACCCCGGGCAGACAGGAAAAGACCCCTCAGGGCAATGCGAGCGCCCCGTGATACGGGCCGCCCCCTACACCGGCCGTAGGGCGCCCTGGGGGGTCGACGGCGTCATGGACCCGAGCAGCCGCTCCAGCGCCACCTCGACGTCCTCCCGCCAGGTGAGCACGGTCCTGAGTTCCATCCGGAGCCGCGGGTAGTGGTGGTGCGGGCGGACGGTCTTGAAGCCCACCGCCAGCAGGTAGTCAACCGGGAGCATGCAGGCCGGGGACTCCCAGCGCCGGTCGCCGAAGGCCTCGATGGCGCGCACGCCGCGCCGGGTGAGGTCCTTGGCCATCGCCTGGACGAGCATCCGGCCGATGCCGCCGCCCGCGAACTCGCTGAGCAGGTGGGCGGTCATGAACAGCACCGCGTCCGCGCTCACGGGGCTGGTCGGGAAGGCGATCGAGCGGGGCACGTACTGGGGCGGCGCGAAGAGCATGTACCCGGCCGGCACGCCGTCGACATAAGCGATCTTGCCGCAGCTGCCCCACTCGAGCAGCACGGAAGAAACCCAGGACTCCTTCTCAAGTTCCGGGTCACCGTTTTCCTCGGCTCGCGCCCGGCTGACCGGGCCAAGTTCCCAGAAAACGCACTTGCGGCACTTCGGCGGCAAGTCGCCGAGATTATCCAGCGTGATGTTGACGATACGACGTGACATCCTGTTCCCCGGCAGAATCCACAAGCGTTCCCGGGAGATACCCCGTATCCTGGCATGATACCCGGGGAGGGGTGGAGGGCCGCCCTCTCCTGGTAAAACCGAGCCGACGACTTCAGGAGAGGCCGTGACACCCGAGCAGCAGCCGGTTTCCCAACCCCAACGAATTGACCGATATGTCGGCCAGTACGCCGAACGCGCGGTCGACATGGTGGCTTCGGAGATCAGGGCCCTGTTCGCCGTCGCCGCCAGGCCGGAGATCGTATCACTGGCCGGCGGCTCGCCTTATGTGGCGGCGCTCCCGCTCGACGTCGTCGGCGAGATGATCGGCCAGCTCATCGCCACCCAGGGCGCGACCGCGCTGCAGTACTGCACCGCCCAGGGCGATGCGGGACTGCGGGAGCGGATCTGCGACGTCATGGCGCTCGAGCAGATCCGCGCCCACCCCGACGAGGTCGTGGTCACCGTCGGCTCGCAGCAGGCCCTGGACCTGCTGGCCAGGATCTTCATCGACCCCGGGGACGTGGTCCTCGTCGAGGCGCCATCCTACGTGGGCGCGCTGGGCGCCTTCGCGGCGTACCAGGCGGACGTGGTGCACGTGGCGATGGACGACGACGGACTGATCCCCGAGGCCCTGGAGGAGGCCATCCGGCGTGCCGCCGCGGCGGGGCGCCGGGCCAAGTTCCTCTACACCGTGCCGAACTTCCACAACCCGGCCGGGGTCACCCTGGCCGCCGGACGGCGGCACCGCATCCTGGACATCTGCCACCGGGCCGGCCTGCTCCTCGTCGAGGACAACCCTTATGGCCTGCTCGGTTTCGACGGCGAGCCGATGCGGGCGCTGCGGGCCGACGACGCGGAGGGGATCGTGTACCTCGGCACGTTCTCCAAGACCTTCGCCGCGGGGGTACGGGTGGGGTGGGCGGTCGCGCCCACGGCCATCAGGGAGAAGCTGATCCTGGCGGCCGAGTCGGCCGTGCTCTGCCACTCCAGCTTCGCGCAGCTGACCGTGCGCGAGTACCTGAATACCCAGCCCTGGTACGAGCAGGTCAAGGACTTCCGTGAGCTCTACCGGGAGCGCAGGGACGCGACGCTGAGCGCGCTGTCCCGGATGATGCCGCCGGAATGCCACTGGACCCGGCCGGCCGGCGGGTTCTACGTCTGGCTCCGGCTGCCGGACGGGATCAACGCCAAGGTGATGCTGCCGCGGGCGATCTCATCGCGGGTCGCCTACGTTCCCGGTACGGGCTTCTACGCCGACGGCTCCGGCGGTCAGTACGCCAGGCTCTGCTACTCGTTCCCCGCACCGGACCGGATCGGGGAGGGCGTCCGCAGGCTCGCCTCGGTGATCGAGACCGAGCTGCAATTGCGAGATGACTTCGGACCGGCGCCAAAATCCTAGTTAAGGCGATATTTCAAAACCATGAGCGATCTTGAGCGCATCGTCGTGCTGGCCGGCGGCCTGTCCCCCGAGCGGGAGGTGTCGCTGCGGTCCGGGGACCGGGTCCGCGACGCCCTGGCCGAGGCGGGCATCCACGCGATTGTCGCGGACGCCGACTCGGCCCTGCTTTCCCTGCTGCGCGCCGACCCGCCCAGCGCGGTGTTCCCGGCCATCCACGGCGTCTGCGGCGAGGACGGCGCGATCAGGGAGGTGCTCGGCCTGCTCGGCGTGCCGTACGTCGGCTCGGTGGCCAGTGCCTGCCAGATGGCCTTCGACAAGCCGACCGCCAAGGCCCTGACCACGGCCGCCGGGCTGATCACGCCGCCGTCCGTGACGCTGCCGCGGGAGACCTTCCACGACCTCGGCGCCGCCGCGGTCATCGACCTCATCATCGCCAGGCTCGGCCTGCCGCTGTACGTCAAGCCCTCCCGCGGCGGTTCGGCCCTGGGCGCCGGGGCGGTCCGCACCGCCGCGGAACTGCCGGCCGCGGTGCTGAGCTGCTTCGCTTACGGCGACATCGCGCTGATCGAGCGGTTCATCGCCGGCACCGAGGTAGCGGTGGGCGTGATCGACCTCGGCCAGGGCCCGCAGGCGCTGCCCGCGGTGGAGATCGTCCCCGGCGAGGGTGAATACGACTACGCCGCCAGGTACACCGCCGGCAAGACCGAGTTCTACGTGCCGGCCAGGCTGCCCGCGGCGGTCGCGGAGGAGGTCGCCAGGATCGCGATCGCCGCGCATACGGTACTCGGCCTGCGCGACCTGTCCAGGACCGACCTCATCGTGGACGACACCGGCGCTGCCTGGTTCCTGGAGGTGAACGTCTCCCCGGGCATGACCGAGACGAGCACGCTGCCGCTGGCCATGGAGGCGTCGGGCCACTCGTTCGGCCGCACCTGCGTCCGGCTGCTCGAGCAGGCCGCCGCCCGCGGCGCCTGAGTCCCCGCATCCCGCTGCGCTGGCCCCTTAGGGTCGACCTGCATGCCGATCAGGGTTCTAGGCTCGTGGCATGACACAACGCAAGAGCTTCGGCAGCGACAACCATGCGGGCGTCCATCCGGCAGTCCTGCGTGCCATCGTGGACGCGAACCCGGGCGACGCGGTTGCTTACGGCGCGGACGCGTGGACCGAGCGGGCGACCGCCGGGCTGCGCGATGTCTTCGGCGCCGACGACGCCTTCCTGGTCCTGAACGGCAGCGGCGCCAACATCCTCGGCCTGAGCCTGCTGCTGCGCCGACACGAGGCCGTCATCTGCGCCGAGTCCGCGCACATCAACACCGATGAGTGCGGCGCGCCCGAGCAGCTGATCGGCACCAAGCTCCTCCTGGTGCCGACGGCGGACGGGAAGATCACGCCGGAGCTCATCGCGGAGAAGCTGTCCGGACGGGGCGACGACCACCGGTCCCAGCCCGGCGTGGTCGCCCTGACCCAGTCCACCGAGCTCGGCACCTGCTACGCGCTGGCCGAGCTGCGGAAGATCGCCGACTTCTGCCACGACAGCGACCTCCGCCTGTACCTGGACGGGGCCCGGCTCGCCAACGCGGCCGCATCGCTGGACTGCACGCTGGCGGAACTGGCCGAATGCGCGGACGTGCTCAGCTTCGGCGCCACGAAGAACGGCGCGATGGGCGCGGAAGCCCTGGTCGTGATGCGGCCCGGCCTGGCCGCCGACGCGCCGTACCTGCGCAAGCAGCAGACCCAGCTCACCTCCAAGATGCGCTTCGTGGCCGCCCAGTTCGGCGCGCTCCTGCAGGACGATCTGTGGCGCGCGAACGCGGCGCACGCCAACGCCATGGCGCGCCGCCTGGCCGAGGGAGCGGCCGCCGTGGCCGGCCTGGATATCGTCCACCCCGTCCAGGCCAACGCCGTCTTCGCCCGGCTCCAGCCGCGGCACATCGCCGCGCTGCAGCGGGACTGGACCTTCCACGTCTGGGACGAGCAGGAAAACGTGGTCCGCTGGATGACCGCCTTCGACACCACCGAGTCCGACGTGATGTCCTTCCTCACCGCCATCCGCGACACAGCCCCGGCCTAACCCTCTGCCCTGCCACCTGAATTACACAGGTGTTGTTTCACGTGAAACGGCGCCTTCTACAGGCGCACGCGTGCGGAGCCGAGGGCGCGCAGCCCTGCGGGGGGCTTGCCCGGGAGTTGCTCGGGCGGGGGTCGAGGTGGTGGCACGACGGGCGTTCGGCTGCATGACCTGTTGCAGCCGACAGCCCGGCGAGACACCACCCTGTGCCCTCGCCCCCAAAGAAAGCTATCCCTGCGAGCCAGGCTCCGCCGCAGCCGGGCTCATCGCCTTCACGATGCGCTCCAGATCATCGGGAGTAGCGAACTCGACGATGATTTTGCCTTTGTGCCGCCCCATCTCTACCTTGACGCGCGTTTCGAAGACGTCGGAGAGGCGGTTGGCGAGGCGGAGCAGGCCGGGGGCGACGGGCTGCCTGCCCGCTGGCGCGGTGCGTCTTCTGGGAGTGTCGTCGTCGCCGAGGGAGACGATCTCCTCGACGGCACGGACGGACAGGCCCTCGGCCACGATCCGGTGGGCCAGGCGCTCTTGCGCGGCCGGGTCGTTCAGGCCGAGGAGGGCGCGGGCGTGGCCGGCGCTGAGCACCCCGGCGGCCACGCGCTTCTGCACGGCCGGGGGGAGGTTGAGCAGCCGGAGGGTGTTGCTGATGTGCGGCCGGGAGCGGCCGATCTTCTGCGCGAGCTGCTCGTGGGTGGCACCGAAGTCGTCGAGCAGCTGCTGGTAGGCCGCGGCCTCCTCGAGCGGATCGAGCTGCTGGCGGTGCAGGTTCTCGATCAGGGCGTCCCGGAGCAGGTCGTTGTCCTGGGTCTGCTTGACGATGGCGCCGATCTCGGTCAGCCCGGCTCGCTGGGTGGCCCGCCATCGCCGCTCGCCCATGATGAGCTCGTACCGGCCCGGGCCGGCCGCCCGGACGACCACCGGCTGGAGCAGCCCGACCTGCCTGATGGACTCCGCGAGTTCCTCGAGCGCGTCCTCGTCGAAGGAGCGTCGTGGCTGCCGGGGGTTCGGAGTGATCGCGGAGACGGCGATCTCCACGTAACGGGCCCCGAAGACCTCGACCGGGGCCGCCGCGGAATCTGCGGACCCGGGCGGCACCTGGCCGGCGGCCGCCGGGACGGCCGATTCCGGCCCGCGGGGCGCATCGCTGTCAGCCGGCCGAGGGGATTCCGGGATGAGCGCGCCGAGTCCCCGGCCTAGTCCGCGCCTTTGCTGAGCCACTGCCTCTCCCCGATCTCACCGTGCCGTTCTCGCCATGCCGATCTCACTGGCCGCTCTAGCCGTTCTGGTGCGCGGCCGCCGACTGCATCGACAGCTCGCGTGCCGCTTCGGTGTACGCGATCGCGCCGCTCGACGCCGGGTCGTAGGTGATCACCGACTGCCCGCGGCTGGGCGCCTCGGATACCCGGACGCTTCTCGGGATGATAGTGCTCAGCACCGAGGTGCCGAAGTGCGCGCGCACGTCGTCAGCCACGTCGGAGGCGAGACGGGTACGGCCGTCGTACATCGTCAGCAGCACCGTGGACACGTGCAGTCCTGGATTGAAGTTGACCCGCACCAGCTCGGCCGTGTTCAGCAACTGCTGGACGCCCTCGAGCGCGTAGTACTCGCACTGGATGGGCAGCAGCACCTCTTCGGCGGCCACCAGGGCGTTCAGCGTCAGCAGCCCGAGCGACGGGGGGCAGTCGACCAGCACGTAGTCGAGGTCCGACATGTCGAAGTTCTTCAGCGCCCGGGCCAGCCTCAGTTCCCTCGCGACCACCGGGACCAGTTCGATCTCGGCCCCGGCGAGATCGATGGTGGCCGGCGCGCAATACAGGCCGGGCGTGTCCCCGGCCGGCCGCACGACCTCGGCCAGCGGCCGGTCATCCACCAGTACGTCGTAGACGGAGGGGACGCCGACGTGGTGATCCACGTCAAGAGCGGTCGATGCGTTCCCCTGCGGGTCGAGATCGACCACCAGGACGCGCGAGCCGTGCTGTGCCAGGCTGGCGGCCAGGTTCACCGCGGTGGTCGTCTTCCCGACCCCGCCCTTCTGGTTCGCGATGGTCATGATCCGGCAGCGGGGCGGCCGCGGCCAGGGCTGACGGTCGCCCAGGCCCCGCACCACCACGGCCGCTTCGGCGGCCCGCGCGATGGGAGTCTCGCCCGGATCCGGCGGAATCTCCGGGACGACCACCGGCCTGGTTCCACGTGAAACCGACGCCACCGCCGGGTCCGGCCCCTGGGCGCCGGCGCCGGAGGCCGTGAGAGCCCCGGGGGCCTTGCTGCCGCCGGATTCAGACCTTGCCTCGTTCACCTGAACGCCCCTCGATCCCTGATCCGCACTCTGCCCTGAACTGGCATGCCCTGAACGTCCTGGCCAGCCCAGGCCTCCGATCCCGGCTAGCCCGACGCTATGCCCCCCGTCCGCCAGCGGGCCTTCGGGCCAGCCCAGGCCGGGTGCGCTCCGGGCCGCGGTCCGCGGGCTCACCGTGGCCTGCCGGTCATAGCTGAGCGCACCTGTGCCCTGCCCCATCTAGGCTTCATCTGGCGAAGAACCGCACGACGGTAGTCGCAGGATCGACCTTACCGTGCCCCGCCCGCACAACCTCGGCGCTGCGGGCACCAATTCGGCGCAGGACCGGCCGTGCCTTCTTCAATTCGTCCGCGGCCGTTCGGCCCTTGATCGCGAGCACCATCCCGCCCGGCCGGACCATGCCTATCGCCAGTTCCGCCAGCCGGTCCAGCGGTGCCACGGCCCGGGCCGTGGCCACGTCCGCTCGCAGGATCGTCTCCTCGGCCCGCCCGCGCAGCACGCTCGCGTTGGCCAGCCCGAGCTCGGCCACGCATGCGGAGAGGAACCGGCAGCGCCGCTCCATCGGCTCCAGGAGGGTGACGCTCAGCTCGGGCCGCACCATGGCCAGCACGATGCCGGGGAGCCCGGCACCCGAGCCGATATCCACCAGCGTCCGGGCCCGGCCGTCGATGAGCTCGGCCACCACGGCACAGTTGAGCAGGTGCCGGTCCCACAGCCGCGGCACCTCGTGCGGTCCGATCAGGCCCTGCTCGACCCCGCGGGTGGCCAGCATCCGGGCGAACGCCTGGGCGCCGTCCAGCGCGGACCCGAACACCACGGCCGCACCTGGCGGCGGCAGGAGAAGCGCGACCGCATCCGCTCCCGTCACCTCAGCGGTGTCATTACCAGCGAAATCAGTATCGACTGCCACGTCCCCGTCAGCCGGTCCCTCGAAATCATGGTTCTCGGCAGACGGGCGTCGCCCAGCCGGTCCCTCCGGGACCACGCCCTCCCCGGTCATGACGTGCCGGGCCGTCACCGCGCCGGGTAGACCACCACTCGCCGGTTCGGCTCCTCGCCCTCCGACTCGCTCCGCTGGCCGGCCGCGGCCACCGCGTCATGCACGATCTTCCGCTCGAACGGCGACATGGCGGCCAGGGTCTTCGGCTCGCCCGTGCGCGCGACCTCCTCGGCGACGGTGCGGCCGTAGCCGGCCAGCTCGGCGCGACGCCGCGCCCGGTAACCGCCGATGTCGAGCATCAGCCGGGCCCGGGTGCCGGTCTGCCGGTGCACGGCGAGCCGGGTGAGCTCCTGGAGCGCCTCCAGGACCGCGCCGTCGTCGCCGACCAGTTCATCGAGCGTCGCGCCGACGACCGAGACGATCGCCCGATCGCCTTCGACGTCCATGTCGATGTCGCCGTCCAGGTCCGCGATGTCCAGCAGGCCTTCCACGTAGTCAGCAGCGACATCGCCCTCGAGCTCGAGGTCGTTCAGCTGGGCGCCCTCGGGTTCCTCGGCGTCCTGGCCGCCCTCGGCCGTGTCGAGGGCCTCCTCCGCGTCGGTGACCTGCACGTCCTGCTGGCTCACGACCGGACCTCCCACTGTGATTTGCGTTGCCGTCACCGCTTGCCCGACCGCTTGCTTCTCGCCTGCCGCACCGGTTGCTGCCGGACCACCTTAGCGGTGGGCACGTCGTCCTGTGGTTCGGGTTCCTGTTTCGCCCGGCCCAGTCTCAGCAGCCCGCGCTTTTCCGTGCCGTTCTGCCCGGTCGCCGGGCGGGCCGCGGCGGTGGCGGGGCGGGCCGCGGTCCCGGTCCGCGCGGCGCCCGACCCGCTGCCGGTCCGGGCGGCACCAGCGGCCGGGGCCCCCTTGGCCCGGGCCGAACCGGTCCCCGGCGCGGCCGTCCGGCCGCTCGCCGTCCCGGTCCGCGCGGCGCCAGATGCCGTCCCGGCCCGCGCGCCGCTGCCGGCCGTCTTGGCGGCACCGGCCGTCTTGGCGGCACCGGAGGCCGGACGCGCCGGACCCTGCCGTGATGAACTAGGCCGCAGCGAACTCTGCGTGGCCCGCACCGGTCCGCCGGTGGTCGCGCCGCCAGTGCTGGCACCGCCGAGGGCGCCCTCGGCGCCGACGGGCTCGGTCGTCCAGTTCCTGAACATGAAGTACTGCTGGCCCAGCGTCCACAGGTTGGTCGTCACCCAGTACAGGACCAGGCCGTACTGCCAGTACAGCCCGGTCAGCGAGAAGAACGGGACGATGTACTGCATGTACTTCTGCGACTGGGCCATCGGGTTGTCCGGGTCCACGCTGGTCTGCATGAGACCGCGCTTCGCGCTCTGCCGGACGGTCATGAACGTCGTGGTGGCGCTGACCACCACGGTCAGCGCGATCACGATGGCCACGTGCAGCGGCGGCGACGGGTGCGCGAACAGCAGCTTGTCGGACAGGTGCACGCCGAAGATCGTCGCCTTCTTGGCGCTCACCACCACCGGCACCGTCAGCCCGTACTGGGGGATGTGACCCGGGGTCCAGTCCGCGATGGCGCGCAGCACGCTGAACAGCGCGAAGAACACGATCATCTGCGGGATCATCGGCAGGCACCCGGCCAGCGGGTTGACGCCGTTTTCCTTGTAGAACTTCATCGTCTCTTCGTTGAGACGCTGCTTGTCGCCCTTGTACTTCTTCTTGAGCTCCTGCAGCTGGGGCGCGTGCTGCGCCATCTTCCGCTGGGTCTTGACCTGCTTGGCGAACAGCGGAACCAGGCACAGCCGGATCAGCATGACCAGGATCACGATGGACAGGCCCCAGGCCAGCCCGGTGGACGCGCCGAAGGCGGCGCCGAGCCCAGCGTGTATCCGCATGATGACCCAGGCCACCACGTTGTTCAGCGGATTAAGCAGACTCACCAGCTAGCTCCTCGCGACCTTGGCGTGTTTCCTGGCCGGCACCGGATCGTAACCGCCGGGATGGAACGGATGGCACCGGGCGATACGCGCTACCGCGAGCCACAGCCCCCGGGCGGCACCGTGCTCGGACAGGGCCGCGAGCGCGTATGCGCTGCACGACGGCTCGAACCGGCACCGCGGCCCGAGCAGCGGGCTGATGAAACGCCGGTAACCCGCGATGGGGAGCATCAGCAGCCGGGCCGGCACCGTGCCCTTACCTGGCGCGGTGCGGGCCGGACCGTTAGCACTACCTCTAGCTGGCATTACCGACACGCGCCCCAACCTGTCGCCGCAGCAACCTGCTGATCACCGAATCCAGATCCGCGGCGAGATCCGGATGGCCTGCGTGCGCGGCTGCGGCGTTTGCGCGCACCACAAGAAGGCTACCGTCAGGAAGCAACTGAAGGTACCCGCGCATAAGCGCACGGAGTTGCCGCTTGACGCGGTTCCTAGTGACCGCCGGGCCAACCGCCCGGCTCACCACGAATCCTACCCTGGCCGGTTCCCGCCGGTGCAGCGCGTCGTCCCGGACCAGCAGGTGGCCCACCACGCGGGGCCTGCCCGCACGAGTCCCGGTGCGCACGGTCAGCGCGAACTCCGCGCCGTGACGCATCCGGGACTGGGACGGCAGGATCAGGCACTCAGCCGTTCGCGGCCCTTGCGCCTGCGGGCGGCGAGGACGGCGCGCCCGGCCCGGGTGCGCATGCGCAGCCGGAAACCATGCGTCTTCGCGCGGCGCCGATTGTTCGGCTGGAACGTGCGCTTACTCACTGGGGCTCCAGGTAAAGGATCTTGACTGTAGGGTTCGCGTCATTCAGACCCGCGTCCGGGGTCAGCAGCGACCTTACCGGTTCTGCCTGACGCTCACCCGGCGCACGCTGCACTACGACGTGCGGTACTGCGGCGTGCGGTGCTCGGATTCACCCCAGGCTACCATCCGGAACACCGCCGTTTGCCAGGCGTGCCCCGCTGCCGCGTCTTAGGCTGTGGAAAGCTATTCTCCCCAAGCCGGCGCAGTCACGCTGCGCAGCGGGGATGCCACGTGCACAACATGTGGATAGTTCTGTGGATCGTGAGCGCGGCTCGCGACGTGGGGATGCGAGGGGAGCGCACAGGTGGCAAATTCGGACCTGGCAGAAGTATGGGCACGATCCCTCGACGGGCTGGCCGACCTGCAGATCCAGCCGCACCAGCGGGCCTGGCTGAAACTCACCCGGCCGCTCGGCCTGGTGGAGAACACCGCTCTTATCGCCACGCCGAACGAGTTCGTCAAGGAGCAACTGGAGACCAGACTGCGCGCCCTGGTCACCCAGGCCCTGTCCCAGCAGCTCGGCCGGGACATCCAGCTCGCCGTCACCGTCGACCCGTCGCCGCCGGGGGCGATGTCCGGGACGGGCGCGGACCTCGTCTCGCATCCGCCGGAGCCGCCGGCGCCGCGGCTGCCGGGACTGGCCGGATCGCAGCTCACCGAGACCGACCACGGCTCGCGGCACGACCCCGCCGCGCCGCGCGCGCACCCGGCTCACGACGGCGGCCCCGGCGAGCCCGCCCACCAGGACCAGGGACACCCCGGAGCCCCCGGCGCGATCCCGTCGGCCGCGCGGCTCGGCGGCACCCGGCTGAACTCCAAGTACACCTTCGAGACGTTCGTCATCGGCTCGAGCAACAGGTTCGCGCACGCCGCGGCGGTCGCGGTCGCCGAGGCTCCGGCCAAGGCGTACAACCCGCTGTTCGTCTACGGCGACTCCGGCCTGGGCAAGACGCACCTGCTGCACGCGATCGGGCACTACGCGCAGACCCTCTACTCCGGCCTGAAGGTCAGGTACGTGAGCTCGGAGGAGTTCACCAACGACTTCATCAACATGATCAGGGACGGCAAGCAGGACGGCTTCCGGCGCCGGTACCGCGACGTCGACGTGCTCCTGGTCGACGACATCCAGTTCCTGGAGAACAAGGAAGGCACGCAGGAGGAGTTTTTCCACACCTTCAACACCCTGCACAACGCCAGCAAGCAGATCGTCATCTCCAGCGACCGCGCCCCCAAGCGGCTGGTCACGCTGGAAGACCGGCTCCGCAGCCGGTTCGAGTGGGGGCTGCTGACCGACGTCCAGCCGCCCGAGCTGGAGACCCGCATCGCGATCCTGCGCCGCAAGGCCATCCAGGAGGGCCTGAACGCGCCGCCCGAGGTGCTCGAGTACATCGCCAGCCGGATCTCCACCAACATCAGGGAGCTGGAGGGCGCGCTGATCCGGGTGACGGCCTTCGCCAGCCTGAACCGCCAGTCGGTCGACCTCCAGCTGGCCGAGATCGTGCTCAAGGACCTCATCCCCGAGGCCCACGGGCCGCAGATCACCGCGGCGACGATCATGGGCCAGACCGCGTCCTACTTTGGTCTGTCCATCGACGACCTGTGCGGGACGTCCAGGTCGCGGGTCCTCGTCACGGCCCGGCACATCGCCATGTACCTGTGCCGCGAGCTCACCGACCTGTCGCTGCCCAAGATCGGCCAGCAGTTCGGCGGCCGCGACCACACCACGGTCATGCACGCGGACAAGAAAATCCGGTCCCTCATGGCCGAACGCCGCTCGATCTACAACCAGGTCACCGAGCTCACGAACCGAATCAAGCAGCA
>Ga0137380_10000738_pt1 | contig 24878 bp, 20 predicted proteins | sample SagtaG_17_FD_104809 | JGI IMG/M metagenome (GOLD analysis project Ga0137380, IMG submission 104809) | Vadose zone soil microbial communities from Sagehorn Ranch, Mendocino, California, USA - Sage2_L_100_16 metaG | ecosystem: Environmental > Terrestrial > Soil > Vadose zone | place: USA...
CATGTGTCTGGGGCCTGCGAAAAGAAACCAGACGGCACGGTGAGTCACAACACGCTGGTGATTTCCGCGATCGAGGGGCTCAATATCCTGGACATCCTCACCGCAGATCGCATTGTCGCCCGCATGTACTCGAAATATGAGCTCGAAAAGAGAGAAGGGGAGAAAGAAAAAAAGAAAGAAAAGAAGGAGAAGGAAAACGAAGAGGAAGAGGGTTCCTTCACGATCGTTGGCAGTCGATTTGAGAACCTGCGCATTGCGGACTGCGACGTGAATATTAAGCTGGACCTTGACACGTTTGAGAAAATTCCGACCTATGCCAGTGCACTAAACAATTTTGAAAATAAGGGCGATTTCTTCAAAATAGCGCATGATCCTTTCAGGACGGGCCACTCTATCGAAAAGCCGGGCCCGAATGGGATATTCCTTTGTTCCTGCGTCAAAGAGATGAAGTTGGACTGCGCCGGCGTTACACAAGTCGGCCACGCTTTCAGCGTGCCAGGTTTTGGGAAGATTTTCCTCGGCGAACTTGTCATCAAGCATGGCCACCGCACGCTCACGATGATTCGCCTGGAAATCGGATCGGCCGTCAGTGCCGCGGGCACGGTTGTCCAAGCCGACAGCAACGGCAAGCCCTACCCGCCTGGCGGTTAACATACCTGCTCCTGGTCATCTTGATCGGCCTAGTTCAAAACTCGGGCTGCTCATCCCGAAGGAGTCGAGAGGCGGTTCTTGAGGCCATACGCGATGAGCAAAGGCGTGGAAACCTGGACGCCGCTCTTCACGATGCAGACCGAGAGTATCGCAAGTTTGAGGGCCACGATTCGGAGTGGGCCTGGCGTTTCCGTATTGAAAAAGCGCACATCCTAGTCTTTCAGGGCGCGTACAACGATGCCTTAGAGCTTTTGACCGAGGATCTTCCCGATTTTCTCGCCAACTCAGACGTTGCAGTCCGTAGAAAGATCGTTCAAGCGATCGCGCATGATGCTCAGCAAAAGTACGATGACGCGGATAGGGAACTAAACGAAGCAGCGAAAGTCTCCAAGGCCTATCCCGCGCTCCTGGGCGACATTGCGCAGGCACGAGGCAATCTCGCGATTTCGCGAAGGAATTATCCGGAAGCGGCTGTCGCGTTTCAGAGGGCGCTGGCTATAAGCCGTGAGCAGAAACTGCCCTCCCTGGAAGCCAACGCACTTGGCGGCCTTGGCTATCTGGCCATGTGGCAGGAGCACTATGACGAAGCCATCGGGCGATTCAAGGCTGTTCAGCGGGCCCTGGAATCCCGCAAGAGTACCTTCGCGCTGAACAGGACTTTCGGAAATCTCGGCTGGAGTTATTTGGCCATAGGCGATTTGCAAAATGCAGAGATTAAATTCAGTGAAGCCGAGAGGGCATCGGCGAAAGCCGCCATGCCGGAGGACCGCGCATATTGGCTCCACACGCTGGGGGATACGTACTACCGGCAGGGGCGCTACGTCGAGGCCGAAGCCGTATCCCAGCAAGCTCTTGCGCTAGAGCGCAAAATGGACGATAAGCGTACTCTCACGGAGTGCCTGAACACACTGTCGGAAATTGCGCTAGCAACCGGGCACGTGGAACTGGCCGAGAATCACAATCGTGAGGCGCTAGGGATCGAGCGTGCGGGTCTCGATCGGTTTGGAATCGCGTCTTCAACCATCATTGCAGGACGCATTGCTGCAGGCAGGAGGCAATACCCAGAAGCGGAAAGGACGTTTCAGACGATTATTGCAGATCACGGGGTTGAGACGGCGCTGCGCTGGGAAGCACAAGCCGGTCTCGCTCAAGTTCACGCGGCTAAAGGCAACACTGCTCTCGCTGAGCGCGAATTTCGCGAATCCATCCATACCATCACTGTGGCTCGGAACGGCATTCAGAACGAAGAATTCCGTCTATCGTTTTTGTCCAGTGCCATTCGATTTTACGACGCCTATGTCAATTTCTTGATTGAGCATAATCGGCCCCTGGATGCCCTGGGTGTCGCTGATCTCAGCCGCGCGCAGACATTGGAACGCGGACTGTCATCTGGAAGCAACGTACCGAACGGGCAGTCGTCTTCCTTGGCTCCGCAGGAAATTGCGCGCCGATGGAAAGCCACGCTGCTGTTCTATTGGATGGGAGAGGAGCGCTCCCACCTGTGGGTGATTACAGGAAAAGAGTTTTCTTTGTTACCCCTGCCGGGCCGCGCCGAAATCGACGCCACTGTGAAATCCTACCTCGATTCTTTCACATTTCCGCGAGATCCGCTGGAGGCCGGTAACACGGACGGAAAGAAGCTGTACGCGACGTTGATCGAGCCTGCGGAAAGGCTCATCCCGAAAAACTCGCGAGTCATCATTCTCCCGGATGGCAAGCTGAACTCGCTCAATTTCGAAACGCTGATCGTACCCGGCGAGAAGCCTCACTATTGGATTGAGGACGTCACCTTATTAACAGGGAACTCTCTGGCGCTGCTGGCTAAGGCTTCCCCAGCCCTTCCTCCACAACAGCCGAACCTCTTTTTGATGGGTGACGCGCTCGAGGCGAGCCCGGATTTTCCTCCGCTTCCGCAAGCGGGCAAGGAAGTGGGGCTGGTGCAGAGCCATTTCGCTGCGGACCGGCGGACGGTGTTGACGGGCGCACAAGCTGTTCCTTCCCAGTTTCTCTCTGGAAAACCCGAGGCATTTTCCTATCTGCACTTCGCGACGCACGGGACCGCCAGTACCATTCGTCCCCTCGAATCGGCGGTGATTCTTTCGCCGGAAGGCGGTACATACAAGCTTTATGCGCGCGACGTCGTCCAGCACCCAGGGCACGCCTACTTGGTAACCATTTCCGCGTGTAATGGGGCTGGAATGAAAACCTACGCGGGGGAAGGGCTTGTTGGTCTGGCTTGGGCTTTTCTTCGCGCTGGGGCGCACAACGTTATAGCGGGACTGTGGGAAGTCAGCAACGCCTCGACGCCGCAGCTCATGGATGAACTGTACGAAGGATTGCATGAAGGAAAGGATCCGGCAAGTGCATTACGTGCCGCCAAGCTCAGGCTGGTTCATTCTGCTGGCAACTACCGCAGGCCGTTTTATTGGGCGCCATTCCAACTCTATGCCGGATCCTGAGTTGAGCCCCCGGCGTCTCCCTTCCTGCGAGCGTTTCGCTCCCCTGATAGCAATGCTGCATGAAACGGTTTTTGGAACTAGGTCACTACGGAGTATTGGAACAGTTCTCGCTGGAAGGCCGTTTACAAATGATGAAGATGGAAAACAGCAATTGCGAAACGGTGCGTGACAGCGAAGCGCGGATGAGGGTCGCAACGGCGGAGGAAGCTGAACTTAGAAGAGCCTGCTGGAAGCGCATGAATTCGAACGCTTGTTGCAACGGGCCGTAGAGCTTCCGAAAGTTCGCCAGCGCGTCGCCTGAAGAACGCCTGTCGATTCACGCTGCCGACTCACTCCTATCCGAGATTTAGACGCAGAGGATGATGACGCTCGATCGCCGAATTTTCCCTTGGGACTCTATCGGCGGCCCAACTTCTCAATGCTAAACATCCGCTTGACACGGCGCTAGGGGCGAAGTAAGTTTGCGCAATGTTTTCCCGGAGTGTGGGCTTGTTTTTGGTGGCTGGGAGGGTCTGTCGGACGGGGAGTTTTGAGTTAACAAACTCCTCCATTGCTTCCAGTTAGTTCAGCCGGCTTCCTGCCAGTCGTGTGAGGAGAACTGGGCCGGGTTCTTCTCGCCTCCTTTGAATCTGGAATATTCGGTTTGTTGGGGTGTGGAGGGGGTGTTCAGAATGAGCAAGCGAATTTTGTTCATGTTGGCGGTAAGCGTGGCGATGTTTTGCAGTGCGCAGGTCACCTATGGGCAGGTAACGGGCAGCTTCCTCGGGACGGTAACGGATAAATCCGGCTCAGCGGTTGTCGGGGCTGCGGTAACGGTGACTTCCCAGGCGACAGGCGCGGTACGGTCGACGGTCACGGATGACACCGGCCACTACATCGTGAATCTGCTACCGGTTTCGGTCTATACGATTCGCGTGGAGTTCAAAGGATTCCAGCCTGTAGAAAGCAAGGACGTCAAGCTGCAGGTGGATGAGCAGCGCGAAATGGATTTCAGCCTGGCCCTGGCAGCCGTAACTACGGCGGTGGAAGTTGTGGCCAATGCTGTAACCGTGGAAACGACGAACCCTTCACTGGGCCAAGTCATTACCTCGCAGGAAGTGGCGCAGCTACCCTTGAACGGGCGTGATTTCGTGCAGCTTGCGACCCTCACCCCCGGCACCAGTCAGGAAACCAGCAATGGCAGCTTTTTTACGACCAATGCAAGCAGTGAAGTGGCGGCTCGCGGCCCTTTTTCCCTGTCTGTAGGCGGCTCCCGTGCCAATAGCACAGACTGGTTGATCGACGGCGTCGATAACAACGAATTGACCGCCGGCGGGATTGCCATCCTGTCTTCGATTGACTCGCTTCAGGAGTTTAAGGTACTTACCTATAACTATTCGGCGGAATACGGCACGCGGGCGGGACCGACGGTGCTGCTGACGACGAAGTCAGGAACCAACGATTTCCACGGGTCCGTGTTCGAGTTTCTCCGGAATACTTCGCTAGACGCGAAAAGCTTCTTTGCGAGTTCGACCGAAAAGTTCAACCTGAATCAGTTTGGTGGGACCCTCGGCGGCCCGATCCGGAAAAACAAGACCTTCTTCTTCGTCGATGGCGAGCAAAAGGATCAGCTGCATGGCATCCCCTTTCAGGGACTAGTTCCGACAGCAGCGATGCGCAAGGGCGATTTCAGCGCCGATAACTTTGGCAATCCGTTGTCTGCAGGCGACCTTGTAATCACCAACCCATATATGAGCGGAGCTTCGGCGACACCCAACGCACCTAACAGCACCTCCAATGTACCCAACAACAATGTCTTTTTTCAGTGCGTACCGGGAACCAACCAGCCCATGCCCCTTGTCAGTGCGTCCACCGGACAACAATATCAGGGCCAGCCGTGCAATGTGATCCCGCAAGGGCTGTGGAATTCGATTGGACAGCAACTGATCGGGCTTTATCCCCTGTCCACTCCTGGCTATAACGTAAACGGAAACAACTTCCAGAGCCAACCCGTGCGTTCGCTGTATGAGACCAAGTTCGACATTCGGTTGGACAACACCTTTTCGGGCGCGGATAGCCTGTTTACCCGCTTCAGCTACGATCAGGCAACTTCGTACGTGCCAGGTGGCGCAACGGCGTTCTTTGCCGAAGCGAACGCCTTCGGAAGCAATCAAGGCATTATCAACCATGCCCGCAACGCGGCCATCGGAGAGACGCACGTCTTCACACCGACAACCGTAAACCAGTTCACCTTCGGGTATAACAGGATTTTCAACTACATCACGTCTCAAGGGACGGGCACCTGCGCGTCGGCAAAGCTGGGTATCCCTGGTGCAAACCTCGGGTGTTCTGCGAGCAACACGTGTTCAAGCAGCAGTTGCGGGTTGACTTCGATAAACATAGCCGGGGGCGGCTATTGGTCCCTGGGCGATCGCGGCTATTCCCCGTTCCAAGGCGGAACAAACATTTTTTCAATCAATGACACATTCGACATGACTCGTGGCAAGCATGATGTCAAGGTTGGAATGGGAATCCGCATCAATCAGATGAATGTGCGCGCCGAAGGATTTCAGGACGGATTTTGGGTCATCGGCGGCGCCTGGACGAGCGACAAGTTTGCCTTTGCCGGGAGTTCGATGGCCGATCTTCTGCTCGGGATGTCCAGCCTTCGCATTCACGACCAAAACCTGAACGGCGATATTACCGGGCGACGCTGGAAGCTTTTTCGTCCATTCGTTCAGGATGACTGGCGCGTCAACAAAAATCTAACGGTGAACCTGGGCTTGGCTTGGGGGTTGGCGACGCCAATTTCCGAAGCGAAAGGCAGGATGGCGGATTTCATTCCAGCCGCCACGAGTTATCAGTGGCTGATTCCTTCGCCGGGTTGCACCACGGCCCTTCAAGCGATTGCAACCTGCAAAAATTCCGGGGCGGGTGCGGGTATCAATATGGACTACTCCGCCCTCGAACCGCGAATCGGCTTGGCCTGGAAAATGTTTGGCAGCGGTGAGACGGTGGTGCGCGCAGGTTATGCGATTTACCACGATTCCGCGTGGAGTATGGGCGCTCAGGGACTGTGGCAGAATCCCCCCTACGCCGCCGAATCGTTCGGCATTTCGTTTGGAGGCTGTGCCACGGCGACTGCCTATTGTGCGTCGCTGTCCGGCCAGACGCCCAATATCGGCACAGGCCAGATGGTAGGGATCTCGGACGGGTTTCCCATCGTCACACCCCCAGTCACGCCCCTAAATTTCGGAGGCTCGTTTAACACCGAGCCCACCAACCTGAAGATAGGTATGGTCCAACAGTTCAACGTAAACGTCGAGCGGCAACTGCCAGGACAAATCGTGCTGACCGCCGGCTACGCCGGGTCTCGTGCGGGTCGTATTCTCAACTTTGGAAACAACATTAACACGGGAGCGCCGACTGCCTGTGCCGGCGGGCCCAACGCCGTGCCGGGATATACCTTGGGCTGCGGTCCGGGCGGAGCCTATTTCCCTGCGCCTTACACTCTGTTTCCGTTTTCAAACATATACAGCATCAACGACTCCGGGAGAGCTCATTACAATGGGCTTCAGATAAAAGCGGAAACCAAGAGCTCGAAATACGGGCTCTATGCATTGATCGGGTACACGTATTCCAGGGCGTATGACACGGGGTATTCCGACGGCTTGAGCACTCCCATCGGAGCCCCTGACTTTCCCCTGCCGGATTGGGGAAAGCTCGATTGGGCCCTTTCCCAGACCAACTTAAACAATAGCTTCACCGCCAGCGTGATTTACGATTTGCCATTTGGAAAGGGTAAGAAATATGGCAGCGGCGGGAACGACCTGACCAACGCTCTGCTGGGCAATTGGCAGTTGACCACCATTGAGAAGATCACGTCAGGGTTCCCAGTCTTTATACTCGACAGTAACCCTCAATCGGGCGCGTCGTTGATTAATATTGGGACGGCATCCCCCGCCGGGCGTGCCAATAAGGTCGCCAATCCGTTCGTACCCGGTATCGTGGCTGCCAATCCCAATCCCATGTGCCATGTATTGGTTTCGAGTGGCGGTTTAGCCCCGAGTTCACTAGGGAAGTCCTCCGGGTACTACTTTAACCCCTGTGCTTTCGCAACCGCTCCGCTCGGCGAGCTAGGAACCGCGAGTCGTGCTCCAATTTCTGGTCCGAACTTCGTAAACACCGACTTTTCGGTGATCAAGCGTTTCGCGCTGCCCTGGGAAAACATGGGACTGGATTTCCGAGCAGAGATCTTCAATCTCTTCAACCATGCGCAATTTGACACCCCCTCCGCCTTCGGAGGCGGGACAGGCGCGGACATCCATGCTCTCTCTCATTTCGGAAGGTATCCGTCGACGGTGAACAACCCACGACTGGTGCAATTCGGGCTTAAACTGACATTCTAGGCCTGACCGATCCTGACCAAGCAACACTCTATCGCGCCAACCCGCTGGAGTTTTGTCGCTCTTTTTGGGCGGCGATGTCAGCGGGGAGCCGGTGCGAATGCGGGCGCTTGCGAAGGCGCGCTTTGACCCGCGATCGGACCCGGGCGCGCCGAGAGTGGACGTGTCAGTGACGCCGGCGACGGTGAATAGAGGCTCATCCCGGTAAACATTGCGAGCGGTGGGAGGAGTTAAGGCTCCAGTTGTTTCAACTGTGCTTTTGCCTGGGTGTGGTAGGGATGCTGCGTGAGGAGTTGCTGAAGAATTGCCTTGGCTTTTTCGCGGTCGCCCACGATGACATAGACGCTCGCCAGATTCAAATACGATTGGTCATACGCAGGCGCTATGCGAATAGATTCTTCGAAGCTGCGAATGGCTTCTGCAGTGCGCCCCGTACGGAGATAGAGAATCCCCAGGTTGTTCAATGCTTCGGGATAAGCAGGCCGCGCTGCCAGCGCTTTTTGCAGGTACTCGTAGGCATGGTCCGTGTCGTTCTTTTGAGCATAGACCATTCCGAGGCTGTAATTGGCCTCGGGGTCATCCGGATTCAGAGTAAGCGCTTGCTCGAGCGCACGTTCGGCCTCGGGCCAGTCCTTTGCTTGCCGATACGCGTTGCCGAGGTTGAGCAAGGCGATGGCATGCTGGGGATCGATCTGAAGCGCATGCTGAAAATGTTGAATCGCGGCAGCGGTGTTACGTTCGCGAGCTGCAAGGATGCCCAGATTGTTCCACGCGTTCGGCAACGTGCCTGGATAGCGGGCGTGCAGGTGCAGCGCTTTCTCGAAGCAATCTCCAGCCTCCTTCGATTTGTTTTGTTGCAGAAATGCGCTGCCAAGACCGTAGAGTGCTTCCGCGCTGGCCGGATCATTCTTCACCGCTTGTTGAAAAAAGGCTTCCGACTGCTCGTAATACCCTCGCTCGAAGAAGACGAAACCAAGGGACAGGTAGTTTCGGCCGAAGTCATACGATTCGGCCCATCCGGGAAACGGAAGCGCCTTAGCCAGACGCTCCGCATCGGTTTGGGGAATGTTCCCGATGTCCGCCTCGAAGCGGTCGATTGCCGGCGGCCCTTGATAAATTTTCACCACGTTTCCGCCTGGGTCGAGGAGAAAAGATATCGGCACACTCATATCGCGGTGGCGATCAAAAAGTTGGCGATAGAGGAGGTTGTAGGCGGCAACGACGTCGGACGAGGAAGCTGCGACCGGGAAAGAGTAACCGCGGGAAATATCCTTCTCGCCACCTTCCTTGCCATGGTCGTCGGTGCTCACCAGGATGGCAAGGAATTGCAGCCCCGCGCGCACCCACTTTTCCTGAACTTGGTCGAATTTACCCAGGTACTCTCGGGAATTTGCAACCGAATCAGACCAGAAATGAAGCAGAACAGGCTTCCCTCGCCGGTCGGAAAGAGTTTCAACACGCCCGGACGGACCGGGAAGCGAAAAATCAGGAGCGGGAACCGGAACGATCAGCCATGTTTCGACGGTTTTAGGTAATCGCTCTGCGGCATCAATCACGGGGGTAATCTCTCTGCCGGCGGGAACCGAAAATTGCCGGAAAGGTTCCATGCGCGAAGGCGATGATCCTTCTTCGACCCAAATCCGGTGATTTAGCGGCAAATCGCGGAGCCTTTGGTGCAATCCACTCGGCCATTGAATCACAGCTTGAACCGCCGATTTTTCATAGCCCAGGCCGAAAAACAGTTCCTTCGTATGTTGAGCGAGGAAGCCCGATCCGATCCGTAAAGTCCGACACTGTCGGCCAGAGGAGGTCTCCACCGTGATCCTGGCTCCCACCGCGTCACGATTGCTCTCTTTCCCTGTAAGACGGAAGGAAATCGCGGGGGGCAAATCGGCAATCGCGTTTTTGAAATATCGCAATTGCGGGCTGTTACGATTCTTGAGTACGACTTCCAACCGTCCGTCCTGATCGAAATCGCCCAGCGCGAATGTGCGGCCGTCTTCGATGCAATCCAGCCCAACAATGCCAGAAACGTCGGAAAAGGTTCCGTCGCGATTGTTCAAGTAGAAGACATTTCGCTCGAAGCCGCTCCAGGTGTGGTCGGAGCGGATCAATTCATTGATGGCGTTCCAGCCTTGCTCATACTCGTGGCTCGGTCTGGGGTCATTCCGCGAGTTGGCCACCACCTGCCGCCAGAAAAAGCTGTTGAGATCGTCGCGGGATGTTCCGGAAATCATTCCGTTCGCGATATACAGGTCGGGGTAGCCATCGTGATTGAAGTCCCAGGAATCGCTCATCCAGGACCAGCGGCCCATGGCCGTCCCTGACCGGGCGCTCTCGTCTTCAAACTTTTCACCGCAGTTCCGAAAAAGAGAACTGCCCATAGAGTGCTTTTGATACAAAGCGCGCGTTTCCGCGTTCCCGCGTTGCTGAAAGTTTTCCTGCATGGAAATGCGCATGCCGGCGGCGGTCCACATGTCCGCAACGTAGAGGTCGTCCCGGCCATCATCGTCGAAGTCGAACCATGCTGCGCTCATGCCGGCGCCGACGTCCTCAACGCCGGTTTCGCGGGCCACACCGGCAAAAGTGCCGTCGCCGTTGTTGCGGTAGAGATTGTTGCGCCCAAAATCGTTCACAACGTACAGGTCGGGCCAGAGGTCGCCGTTGTAATCCCCCCAAGCACAGCAGAAGCTGAAGCGCGTGTTATTGATGTTGAGGCCAGCCTGTTGCGTGATGTCATCAAAGGTGGCGTCGCGGTTATTGCGCAGTAGAAAATTGGGCGGGCCGTTCTCCGCATCGAAGTACGGCATGGGATAGCGGTATTGATCGGTGCCCTGGGAGTAAGTGTAGAGACAAAAATAAATGTCCAGCCAGCCGTCGCGGTCATAATCAGCCATAGCTGCTCCGGTGAAGGTGCCCTGCGGAGGATTGGCAAAATGGAAAGCGCCGGGTTTCAAGCGAAATTTTCCATCGCCCTGATTGAGAAAAAGCAGCGGACCGGTGGTGCACACAACAATCAGGTCCTGGCGGCCATCGTTGTCAATGTCCGCGAACAGCGCGCAGGCCGTGTTTTCCAGTACACCGACGCCCGAGGACTCCGTGATGTCCTCGAATGTGCCGTCACCGAGATTGCGAAAAAGAAGGTTTGGCAGCCCGGCAGGCTGGCAAACGTAAAGGTCATCGAGACCGTCGCGATCGATATCCCCTGCGGAAACTCCATTGTGCCCGTAGATATCGATGCCGCTCGCACCATCGAGTAGGGTGCGCCAATGGTCTGTGCCGGGAACCAATTGGTTTGCGAAAGAACGGTTTCGTCCGAAAACTCGCGAAGCTAAGTCGAGGAAAACAGGAGTTGACGATTGGCTGCGGGCTCCGTCCAGGAACTGAAATGTTTCGAGCCGCAATTCGTTGGAAGGATTCGACTCCCAGTCAAGTTGCCAATGACCAACGCGTTGCTCGCGGTGAAAACCGGCACCCGTGCCGAGCAACTCAAAGCGAACCATTGTTTGGAGCCGGATGGAATTGGCTGACGTTCGAGGCGGCTCGGATTTTGTTTGGATGCCAACCACCTGGAACTCGGCAGTTAGAAGTCTTGAAAACGCACTGAGCCATTCGCGCAGTTCGGAAAGGAATACTTCCTTTCCGGAATTCGCCTCCTGGGGATATTGAACTTTCCAGAGTTTGAGCGGGGCGGTCTCGTTCACGATCCGCGATTGGCTCGACTTCAGGGAACCTGCCGTAAAACTGCGAGCCATCACGCGCTCGAGCGCCGTTGTGTCTTGAGGAGACTGCAGCAGTTCGGCACTCCACTGCGAAAGGATCGCCGAGATCTGGTCCTGATATTTCTCCGTAACGAATTCATCGAACCCGGCCGGCACCTTGCGCAAGACCGCTTCGATTCCTCGTTTCAACCGGTATTGCGGATGAAGCTGTAATCCGTCTGGCAGGACAGATTTTGCTTGCGAAAAGACAGAATGGAGCGTGGGGCGAAGAAAGCCCGCGGGCAGAAGGGCGAACGACGCTCCCTGACAATATTGTAGGAATTGGCGGCGGCTCAGAACCGGCTGAGCTTTCCTGCGCGACCTGCTCAGACAATCACTCCCTGGCGTTGGTCTGTGGCAACGGCACTGTAGCATCAGGGTCTAGGGTCGTCAAGTTTGCCTCCGGGGAAGCCGCAGAAGTGCCGCCGGAGAGGCCGAAAGGCGAAACCAGCCTGTGGTAATCTGGCAAGAAATTGCAGTGGCAGCGAAAAATAAATGACCATTTGGCGAACATGGCGATGGCAAATTCCGTTGGCGCTGTTCCTGTCCGTGGGACAAATCGTCTGCCCGCAAGCCTCCAGCCAGGGCAATGATTCTAAGAAAGCGCCCACGACAGATTCACTCGAAATGCATCTGGGGAACGGATACGAGGCGCTACGGCAGGAAAGATACGAAGAAGCTGAGAAGGAATTCCGCGCGGCCCTGGCGATGGACTCCAGCCTGGTGATGCGTGCGCAGTTCCCTTTGGCGGTCGCTCTCTTCGAACAGCGCAAGACCGCCGAAGCGCGCAGCGAATTTGAAGCGGTCCACCATGCGCAAGGCGACCGACTGGGCGTCCTGTACTACCTTGGCAGACTGGATCTCGACGAACATAACTACAAAAAGGCGCTAGAGAATCTGGGGAAGGCAAACTCTCTTCCGCCCTTTCCCGATACTCCCTTCTATCTTGGCCTGGCCTACCTGAAGCTCGGTTCTGACCAGGATGCAGAGAAGTGGCTCAAGAAAGCGATCGAATTGAATCCTGACGAGTCCCGAGCGGAGTACGAACTGGCGAAGCTCTATCGCAAGCAAGGTCGCGACCAGGAGGCTAGGCAGGCTTTCGACCGCTCGAAAGAGATGAAAACGCAAAGCGATAAGCTGAGCCAGCTGAAATGGGCCTGCGGGCAGGAATTGGACCGAGGACCAAGTGATCAGGCGTCTTCCTGCGAACAGCTCTATGATCGGAACAACGGGGAATTGCTGACGGCCCTGGGCATTCTCTACGGGCAGCACGGCCAGCTGGAAAAGGCCCTAAAGCCGCTCGAAAGGGCGGCGGAACTGGCCCCGCAATCTCCGCAAACACAGTATAACCTGGCGTTCACTTACTACCAGTTGAAGCGTTTTGCGGATGCTCGCGGCCCTCTGCAAACGGCGGTACAGCGATGGCCCGATCTTTTTCCGCTGAACGCCCTGTACGGGGTGGTTTTATTCAATCTCGGCGAAACGCCAGCAGCGTATGCAGCCCTGCATCACGCGCATCAACTGAATCCGCAGGATGCAGGCACGACGGCGCTACTTTACCAGTCCGCGTTGGAATTGGCGCAGAGGTCGCAGCAAAGTTCTCTCGACGCGGACGCGCTCCGCTACCTCCAGGAAGCCGCTTCACTCGCACAAAGTGATCCTGAGCCACACCGCCGCATGGCCGCAATTTACCGACGCACCGGCCAGATTCCAAGAGCCAACCAAGAAGAACAAAGAGCTGCCGAGCTCAGCAAAGCGTCCCGATATTAGCATCTGTCGGCGAGTTGAGATTCAAGCGATGGCAGAAAGCCGGGCTCAACATCATGACCTGAATGCTGGCATTGTGGTCTTGCTGCTCAGGGCGGCCAGTTGACTATCAAGGATCGCGGTGAAATCCGCGGCCTGTACCTGAATCCACCTGAGAAAGGGCTGATTTTTTGCGGCGATGAAAAGAGCCAGATGCAAGCGCTCTGCCTGGTTTGCCAGGAATGGATTCGTGCGATCAACGATTACATGGACAACCCCTTCCTGTGGAGCGCCTCAGTTGAACGGATCCTTGAAAAGGTGGCCAAATGTAAAGAGCCGTGAGACGCACTACACTAGAGTGCTTAGAGAGGACTGGAGCGGCGCTATGGTGAGCGTAGGTAGTGACGGCAGGGACAGGGCCAAGAAATCCAATAGGGCTGCGAAGGCCGGGAGGGGTTTGCTTTTCTCTTCAGTACTCCCGCTCCTGCTTTTGACTACTTTCGTCCTTGCGCTTCAGGCCCCATCCCGACGCAAGGTCATCATTGATCAGGATGCCGCCGGACCGGGCGGCACGGACATGCAAGCCATCCTCGCGCTGGTCAATTCACCGGAGACCGATGTTCTTGGCATCACCGTTCTCACCGGCGACGACTGGCGGGATGAGGAAGTGCAGCACACTTTGCGGCTTATGGAGATTATCGGCCGCACGGACATCCCGGTGGTTCCCGGAGCGGTATTTCCGCTGGTTAGCTCCAAGGAATACATCGCCAAGTGGGAAACGCTCTACGGCAAGGTCCTTTACCAGGGCGCATGGAATTTTGCCCGGCGCCACAGTATCCACGGCCCTTACGAAATTCCTCCGCTGCCCGAAGGCGCTCCCACCACAAAGCCATCCACGGAAGACGCGGCGCATTTCATGGTCCGCATGGTCCATCAATATCCCCACGACGTAACCATTTACGCGGCTGGACCGATGACCGATCTCGCCCTTGCCATTGCTTTGGATCCTCATTTCCCGGAGCTGACGAAAGAATTGATCGTCATGGGCGGCAGCATTAATCCGGTGAGCGACAATCCGGAATTTGCATTGACGCCACGACGCGAATTTAATTTTTGGATGGACCCGGAAGCTTCTCACGCCGTGCTTCATGCGCACTGGCCACGCTTCGTCCTCACAACTGTGGATATTTCTGTCAAAACCAAAATGGAAACGGCACTCATCGAGCAAATCGCCAAAAGCGGGACGCCAGCGGCGCAATACGTCGCCAAATACGCCGAGGCGAACATCCTGTGGGATGAGCTTGCGGCGGCTGGCTGGCTCGATCCGAGCATCATCACCAGGTGGCAGAAACTCTATGTGGACGTCGAAGTGGATCACGGCGCGTCCTACGGCGACACTCACGCGTGGGCTCCCGGCCAGCAGCCGGGCATGGGCGAATCGCTCGTGGAAGTGCAACAGGACCTGTACAAGGAAAAGTTTTACAAGGAGTTCGTTGAACTGATGACCCGGCCAACGCCCGGCGCGCATTTTGCCTCGACCAAGGGGCATTGAGGCTCAAGAAGCACCGCGCGGCTTGCGAAGTTGCCTCGCAGATCTCATGCATTGAATTGGATATTCGCTCGAGCCACGCATGGCAACAGGCGATTGCTACTTGCTTGCTTGACCGCTCCGTTTCTCCGACAATAAGTGGTTTAACCTAGCCTGACTTTTCCGCATGCTGCCATTGTGGCGCTTAGCGGAGAATTGAGTGAGATGTCGACGCAGCCGAATTCCGTAAAACGATTCATCGCTTACTTTTCCATGGAGATTGCGTTGGAAAACGCCATGCCCAGCTACAGCGGCGGGCTCGGCGTGCTCGCCGGTGATACCATCCGCGCCGCCGCCGACCTACACTTGCCGATGGTGGCCCTATCGCTGCTTTACCGCAAAGGCTACTTTACGCAGCGCCTCGCGGAAGACGGCTCACAAACCGAAGAGCCTGTCGACTGGCGCGTCGACGATTTCCTGACTGAGGAACCGGCGCGCGCCAGCGTGCCGATCGAGAATCGCCGCCTCGAACTTCGATGCTGGCGATACTCCGTGAAGGGCGTTCACGGATTTGAAGTGCCGGTGTATTTCCTGGACGCCGACTTGCCTTCGAATAGCGAATTCGACCGGAATCTCACCGGATCGCTGTACGGAGGAGATTCCTATTATCGGCTTTGCCAGGAAGTGGTCCTCGGGATTGGCGGCGTGCGCATGCTGCGCGCGCTGGGCTATAACGACCTCACGCGATTCCACATGAATGAGGGCCACGCCGGGCTGCTTTCTCTGGAATTGCTGGGAGAAGAAGCTCAGAAGGCGGGGCGCACTTCCATTCGTGGCGAGGACATCGAAAAAGTCCGCGGCAAGTGCGTTTTCACCACGCACACGCCCGTTCCGGCTGGCCACGATCGTTTTCCGGTGGAATATTTGACTCGGGTGTTCCCCGGGCAGCTCAACTTTTTTGACTTGAGCGATGCAACGGCAGCCGACCTGGTGAAGCGAATTCTGCAGGCGGAACAAAATGTCTCCGGCCTGCTCGACGCGGCACGCCAAGGCGCTTCCGTGAACATGACGCAACTGGCGCTGAGTCTGAGCACGTATGTCAACGGAGTGGCCAAGCAGCACGGCGAAACCTCGCGCCAGATGTTCCCTGAGGTACCCATCGAAGCGATCACGAATGGCGTCCATGCGGGCACGTGGACTTGCCCCGCGTTTCGACAGCTCTTCGACCGCTACATCCCAACTTGGCGCGAGGACAATTTCAGTTTGCGAAGTGCCCTCGGTTTGCCGGCCGAAGACGTGTGGGCCGCCCATCTCATCGCCAAGCATGAATTGCTCGAAGTGGTTCGCACAAAAACCGGTCTCCATTTGGACTCGGAGGTGTTTACGGTTGGCTTCGCGCGCCGCGCCACCGGGTACAAGCGCGCCGACTTGATATTGTCCGATCTCGATCGTCTCCGCCAGATCGCTAAAGATGCCGGCCAGTTCCAGATTATTTTTGCGGGCAAGGCGCATCCCAATGACGCGGGCGGCAAAGACATCATTGGCCGCATCTACAAAGCAAAAAAGGCCTTGCGGAAGAACGTCCCGATTGTGTTTCTGGATGATTACAACCTCGAACTCGGTGGAAAAATGACTTCCGGCGTGGACTTGTGGCTCAACACGCCGCAGTTTCCTCTCGAAGCTTCGGGGACAAGCGGCATGAAAGCGGCGCTCAATGGTGTGCCTAGCCTGAGCATTTTGGATGGCTGGTGGGTCGAGGGCCACATCGAAGGCGTGACCGGCTGGTCTATCGGAGAGCCACGCCGCGGCCCCGGAAGCGCCGCGCCGGCCGACAATCAGGCCGAGGCGGAGTCGCTTTATTCGAAGCTAGAGAGCATCATCCTGCCGCTGTACTACGGCGAGCGGCACAGGTTCCTCGAAGTGATGCAGCACGCCATCGCCATCAACGGCTCGTTTTTCAACACGCAGCGCATGGTACAGCAGTACATCACCGACGCGTATCTGCGCTGAGACTGCTTGGTCGGAGTCTTTGTGCGTTCTTACGCAAAAAGAATCAACAAAGGCAGTTCTTGTACAGAGCCATGCCGACGGCGGCATCCATGCCGATCTTATCGAGCGCTGCGATCTCGCGTTTGGTTCTGATGCCGCCGGCCGCGATGATCGGGTGGTGGGTCGCGTCGCGCAGTGTGCGAAACCACTTTAGGTTTGCGCCCATCATGGTACCTTCACGGTCCACGTCAGTGCACAAGAAGCCCGCACAATAAGGCTCGAGTTGCGCCATCACTTCTTCCGCTTGAGGAACAATGCGCCGGCGCCAGCCGTGGATGGTAATTTGTCCTTTCAATGTGTCCAGCGCGATGACAATGCGCTTGCGGTTGACCGTTCGTGCGAGCCGGCGAAGAAAAGGCAGGTTCACTTTTCCGCCGCGGAAAACCGCGCTTCCAACGATCATCTGACTCATTCCCCATCCGGCAATTTCCTTGGCGCGGGGAACCGTGCGAATTCCGCCGCCGAAGCGAACTTTCATTCGAAATTTTGTTCTTGCCTGCGCGCACAGCGCGCGAGCCAGTTCCTCGTTCGATCCTTTGCCCATCGCGGCGTCAAGGTCGATAACGTGAAGCCACGGATACCCCCTGAATTTGTGCAGCAGGCCAAAGACGTCGCCGACAGCAAGCTCGCGTCTGCGGCCATGCACCAGTTGCACGGCTTGCCCGTCCTGGAGATCGATACAGGGGATCAGCACAGCCGGCGAACCTCGATTCCGTTCGCGGCAAGAAACGCTTTCAAGGCGCGAATGGACTGCACGCCATCGTGAAAGATGGAAGCTGCCAGCGCCGCGTCGGCCGCCCCGGCTTTGAAAATCTCAACAAAATGTTCGGGCGACCTGGCGCCGCCCGAAGCGATGACCGGAACAGACACCGCTTTGGAGATTTCCGCGGTCAGCTTCGTGTCGAAGCCAAGCTGCGTTCCATCCCGGTCCACGGAAGTGAGTAGGATTTCACCGGCCCCTAACGCGACCGCCTTTGTCGCCCATTCAATGGCGTCGCGAGAAGCGGACTCGCGGCCGCCGCGAACCATGACCTCCCAGTGATTGCCATTGCGCTTTGCATCAATCGCCAAAACGACGGCTTGCGCGCCAAACTCGCGAGAAAGCTCGGTGATCAATTCCGGGCGCGCGACGGCGGCCGTGTTGACCGTGACCTTGTCTGCGCCGGCCCGCACCACGGCACGCCCGTCTTCAAGCGTTCGAATGCCACCGCCCGCCGTGAGCGGAATGGAAAGCTCTGCCGCGACACGCCGAATGGTCGCCAAGAAAGTCGGACGGCGGTCGCGCGAAGCCGCAATATCGAGCACCACGAGCTCGTCCGCGCCTTCCTGGTTGTACCGCGCCGCAAGAGCCACCGGATCGCCCGCGTCACGCAACCCGACAAAGTTCACGCCCTTTACCACGCGCGCCCCTTCGGTATCCAAACACGGAATGATGCGATGAGCGAGGCTCATGCCGCCGACCTCAAGAAGTTGTCGAGCAGGCGCGAGCCAGCGTCGCCGCTCTTCTCCGGATGAAATTGCACGCCATAAATATTTTGCTTTTCCACGACGGCCGCAAAGCTGATTCCATGAAAACAAGTAGCCGCTGTCGATCCGTTCGAATCGGGCGCAGCATAGGAATGCGCAAAATAGAAGTAAGCGCCGGAGTCGATGCCCGCGAGCAAACGCGACTCGCGATTTGCGGCAATCTGGTTCCATCCCATGTGCGGCAATTTCACACCCGAAGGCAATGCGCGCACCTTCCCCAGCAACAGGCTCAGGCCGCGCAATTGCGGCGACTCCGCGCTTGATTCGAAGAGCACTTGCAGCCCCAGGCAGATGCCAAGAAAAGGCACGCCGCGCCCGATGGCGTCGACCAGCGGCGCGCGCATGTTTTGTTCATCCAGCGCGCGAACCAGAGCGGAGTAATGTCCTACGCCGGGCAGTAGCAGGACGCGCGCCTTCGAAATGTCTTCCGGCGAACCGGTTCGCTCTGATTTCGCGCCAAGCCGGTCGAGAGCGCGCTCGACAGAAGGCACATTCCCCGCGCCATAGTCGATGATGGTGACTTTCATAGCAGCCCCTTGGTGCTGGGCAAAATGTTTCGCAGGCGTTTATCCCTCGAGACCGCAAAGCGCAGCGCGCGTGCAAAAGCCTTGAACATTGCTTCAACTTGATGATGAGAAGACCGTCCGTACAACACGCGCAGATGCACATTGGCCCTTGCCGCCTGCGCAAAACCTTGAAAGAAGTCCTCCAGCAGTTCCACTTGAAAGTCGCCGAGGCGCCTTGCGGCGATCTTTGCGGCCACCACGCAATAAGGGCGGCCGCTCAGGTCCACGGCAGCGGCGGCCAGCGTCTCGTCCATGGGCATCAGGAAATAGCCGGCACGCAGAATGCCGCGCTTCGCGCCCAGCGCCTTCTCGACCGCCTGGCCAAGCGTGATGCCCACGTCTTCCACGGTGTGGTGCTGGTCCACATCGAGATCGCCGCTGGCTTTCAGTTGGAGGTCAAACGCTCCATGTCGGGCAACCAGGTCCATCATGTGATCGAAGAAGCGGATTCCCGTAGTGATGCGCGCCTTTCCGCGCCCATCCAGATTGAGTTTCAGCCGGACATCGGTTTCGTTCGTCTTGCGGTGAATTGTCGCTCCGCGAGCCATGTTTAATTTACTTTTGGAGTGATGCCGTTTCGCGCTGCAGGCTTCCATTCTTTGCGGACGATCTTGACCAGCCGCCCCATTTCAGCGGAAGTGCCCATGGTTATGCGCACGAAGCCGCTACCCATGTCCTTGCTCCGGTCGCGAAGCAAAATTCCTTGTCTCTCCAGTTTGCGAAACAGCGCCGGCCCAGTAGGGCCAAAATCGGCCAACAAAAAATTGCCCGCACTCGGGTAGGTCTTGACGCCAAGCCCACAAAATTCTTTCGCTACCCACACGCGCAGGCGCTTTACCTCAGCGACGTATGTCCGCATCCTGGCAGGATCCCCCGCCGCCGCCTCTGCCGCAGTCAGCGCCGCCAGGTTGACGGGATAGGGCGGCATCGCGCGGCGTACCAGTGCCAGTGACTCCGCACACCCGATCACCGCGCCCAGCCGCAGCGACGCGAGCCCGGCCACCTTGGAGAAGGTTCGCGCGACAAACAGTTGAGGATATTCGTGAATCCACGGCAGGGCAGTGAAATCGGAGAACTCCGAATAAGCTTCGTCCATTACCACCACCGTTCGCGTCGCCGCCTGCAGGATGCTCCGCAGTTCTTTTTCGCCGATTAGCGTACCCGTGGGATTATTTGGATTGGCGATGAACAGGGCGCGTGGATTTTGGCGCAAGCCTCGAAGCACGTCCTCCAACGGGAATTCCATGTTGTCACCGTACCGAGCCGCACAAACCCGGGCTCCGGCGATCTCCGCCCAATAGCGGTACATGGGAAAAGTGGGCTCGCAGATCAAAATGCTTGTGTGCGGTTCGATGAAGGTATCGAAAAAGACGCGCAGGGCGTCGTCGCCTCCGTTGGTGAGCAACAACTCTTCAGGGTGCACGCCGAAATAACGTGCAAGCCGTTCGGTGGGTTTCCGATACTCGGGATACATCGCCAGTTGCTTGCCGGTGAGCTTCGCCAGGGCGCGCCGGACCGCTGGCGAACAGCCGGAAGTGTTTTCATTGAAGTCCAAACGCACTTTGCCGCTACGCCCTTCGGCAGGGGCTTCGTAGGTGCGGCGACTCAGGATGGCCCGGCGCACGGGCAACTGTACTTTCATCGGCGGATCCTCACGGCGTTGCGATGGGCCAGCAGGCCTTCGGATTCCGCAAGAATTTCCACGGCTTCGGCGAGATGGAGGAATCCCTTGCCGGTGATGGTTTGCACGCTGATGCATTTTACAAAGTCAGCGGAGGAAAGTCCGCCGCGCCTGCGCGCCCAGCCGCCGGTCGGAAGGACGTGATTGCTTCCCGTAGCGTAATCCCCGAGCGGTTGCGCTCCCCAGGGTCCGAGAAACACAGTTCCGGCGGAGTGAATCTTCTGAACAACGGTCTCGGCATTTTCGGGGAGGCTGAGATGTTCGGGGGCAAATCGGTTGATGAATTCGCAAGCCTGATCCACCGATTCCGCGATAAGGATTGCGCCTGAGCTTTGCGTCGAGCAGCGGGCCATGGTGCCAGGTAGTTCCGCAAGCTGATTCTGGATCTCTCGCTGAACTTCGCCAGCCAAGCCGTGCGAGGTGGTGATGAAGAAGCTTGCGGCGTCCTTGGCGTGTTCCGCCTGGGCCAGCAGGTCGGCTGCGATCCACCGCGCATTGCCTTGCTCCGCGAAGACCATTGCCTCGGTGGGACCCGCGGGCAGGTCGATAGCGCAATCGCTGCTGACAATTTGCTTGGCGGCTGTGACGTATTTGTTCCCCGGCCCAAATATCTTGTCCACACGAGGCACACTCTTCGTGCCATAAGCGAGCGCCGCGATGGCTTGCGCCCCGCCGATGCGTGCGATTCGCTCGACGCCTAACATTCCCGCTGCCACTAGCAACTTGGGATTCGGCGCGGGGCAAACAGCGACCACATTCGGCACGCCCGCAACGTTCGCCGGGACAACGGTCATCAGCAGTGTCGAGACAAGCGAAAACTGGCCGCCCGGAATGTAACAACCGATGGCCTCGATGGGCCTGACCACCTGGTGGATCTTCACTCCAGGCGAAGTCTCTACGGTCCAAGGTCGCGGAAGCTGTTTTTCCGCCACGGTTCGAACATTTTCGGCAGCCTTCTCGATTGCCTTCCGAAACCCAGCGCTGGTTGCTTTTTGAGCGACTCGGATTTCCTTCTGGGTGATCCAGACTCCGGTTCTTCGCAAGTCCGTGTGATCGAATTTCTTCGCATAAGCGAAAAGCGCGGCATCCCGGTTCCTGCGCACGTCCGCGATGATTTTTGCGGCAATCGCGTGGGTTTCCGCTGCGTCCTGGGCGCGTCGTGCCAGCAGCCGCTCTTCCGTCTGAGGTGTAAGGGTCAGGATTTGCATCACAGTACGATTTTGTTCAAAGGATATTCGACGATCCCCTCGGCTTTGGCAGCTTTCAGTTTTGGCAGAATCTGCCGGACCACGGCTTCTTCGATGATGGTGTTGACCGCCACCCATTCCGGATCACTCAATGGGGAAATCGTCGGCTTTTTGAGCGCCGGAAGCACGCCTAGGACTCCCGGCAAATCGGCGCGGTGCACGTTGAGTAGCAAGCCTACCTTGCTTGCCGCGGCAATGGCGCCCTGCAGCATGAGGATCAGGCTTTCGGCTTTCTGACGTTTCCAACAGTCCGCCGCGGCGGGTCGGTTCATAATGAGAACCGTTGCTGATTCGAGAACGGTATCCACGATGCGAAGGCGATGGGCCCGCAGCGACGACCCCGTTTCCGTTACTTCCACGATGGCGTCGGCGAGTTGCGGCACTTTCACTTCCGTAGCACCCCAAGAAAACTCTACACGAGCTTTTACGCCATGCTTGGCCAGATAATTTTGAGTGATTTGCACGACCTCCGTGGCGATCACTTTGCCTTCCAGGTCGCGCGGCCCGCGGATCAGGGAATCTTCCGGCGCGGCGAGTACCCAGCGCACACGCACTAACCGCTGTTTGGCGTAGACCAACTCCGAAAGCTCCTCGACATCCGCTTCTGTCTCCACAACCCAATCGTGCCCAGTGATTCCTGCATCCAGCGTGCCAGATTCAACGTACCGCGCCATTTCCTGCGCGCGCACCATCAGGCATTCGATTTCCCGATCGTCGATGGAGGGCACGTAACTTCGCGAACTCAGCGTGATTTTCCAGCCCGCGCGCGCGAAGAGATCGAGCGTCGCGTCTTGCAGGCTGCCTTTCGGTATCCCCAGTTTCAACAGGCTCATCGGGGTCTCTCCGATCCGTAGACTTCTTCCGGGGAATAGGTGCGTTCCGCAATGACTCTCACTTCGCCCCCAGGTTCGATGGCGCGAAAGAAGCAGCTGCGATAGCCTTCGTGGCAAACGCCAGGCCCGACCGCTTCGACCCGCACAAGCAACGCGTCCGCATCGCAATCCACGCGAATCTCGCGGACGCGCAGAACGTGCCCGCTGGATTCGCCTTTCTTCCAGAGTCTGTTTCGCGAACGGCTGAAAAACACCACTTCTCGGGAACGCTGCGTCTCCTCGAGCGACTCCGCATTCATGAAGCCCAGCATCAGCACGTCGCCGCTTCGTTCGTCCTGAATGATGGCTGGCACCAAGCCGTTGCTTTTCTCAAAGTCGACGTTCATCTCCGTTTGCCTCCCGAATTTCCTGGCCAAAAACACAAAACCCGCCGCGCTTGACTGCGCCGGCGGGCCGAAGGGTGCTTTGTTTAGCGGATTGCTATGCACACCTCAGCGGGCGCGGCGTGTGGCCGTGATGATGATGATGGTGCCGATGCGCCCGAACTGTGTGTGCGCGTTTCATTACCAACTTCAAAAATAGAGGAAATCTTTGCGTGTGTCAACAGCGGTCTTGAAGCAACCACGACCTCACCCATCTTGTTGTTCGACTCTGTCTCGAGGCCGGCACCTGTTAATATGGAATGGAATAAGACGGAAGGAAACCAGTCGTGGCAGAGAAGATTCACAAAGACGAGCAAGCCTGGAAAAAGCAGCTCACGCCGAATCAATACTACGTGACACGACAAAAGGGAACCGAACCTCCCTTTACCGGCGAGTACGAGAATACCGAAACTCCCGGGACCTACAGGTGCATCTGTTGTGGTCAGCCTTTATTTCGGTCGGAGACAAAATATCATTCTGGCTCTGGATGGCCCAGTTTCTACGCCCCGGCCAGCGAGGACGCCGTCGCGGAGGAATCCGATATCAGCCACGGGATGCGGCGAAGCGAAGTGAAATGCAGCCGCTGCGACGCTCACCTTGGACACGTGTTTGACGATGGTCCCCAACCCACAGGCTTGCGCTATTGCATCAACTCCGCCGCCTTAAATCTCGACAAGGAGTAAAAAAGCGTCCCGGTCGAAGCCGAGGCGCTCTCACTTTTTCTCGCTCAAGGAAATCAAAAGAAGATCAAGCCGCCGGACAGGAGCACGCCACCATTTCTGCGACTGGATCACGCTCCCAAACGGCAATCAGCAGCACTTTGGCGCCAGATGGATACTTGAACACGTAATAGGTGTAGTCGCGGCCGGCCAGCTCATAAAAGCCGGGCCGACGCGGATCGGGCTTTGTTGGAGCGCCGGCGGTCAAAAGCTGGCGCAATTCGGCAACCTGCTCCTGCGAATGGTTCCGCAGATCTTCCAAAATAGGCGGTTGTTTTGTAATGGGCATTGTCATTGTCTTGCACCGCCACATCCCAGCGTCTCTTTTCCTCACCTATACAGACGAAAGAAACCCCAAAATGTTTCATGGTTGCAACAATTTGTGCCCCCCGCTGATAGACAAATTGGCCTGGGGAGGCCAACTCTATGGCGGACAACGGGGTCTCGGCTTTGCAGGGTCTCTCGGCAGCGGCGGCGCCGCCGATGTGCAGGACCCCGGTGGCAGGGGATGAGATTTGGTGTTTAGAGAAGGCGAGTTATTTGCGTCTTCATTCGCATTTCGGGTTTCCCCTTGCCGGCTTTTTGGTGTAATTGGTAGCGTGTTAGTATTCCTATTGGTACTTGCGCGGCGCGTGCTTCCCTGAGATAGCGCCGCGCCGATCCTTCAAGAGAGGGATGCTTAAAGTGACAAAAGAAGACAAGGATGCATTTGGCAGAGACCGCCGCCGCAAACACCATCATTGGCTGGTAAGCGTTTACTACGCCGATGGCGAGAAGTTCGGCCGCGTGTACACGGATAAGGACAAAGCCACACGGTTCGCGGAGCGTCAGCGCCGCTCTCCGGTAGTAAAAACGGCTCGGGTTACCCAGGTTTCCTGACCCCTTGTTGGCTTGGCGATTGCCCATTGGACCGTTGCGGCCTGTGGGGCTTGTAGCCGCTCATCGGGCGTGTTATAAAAAAGAAGGTATTTAAGCGGCCTTAGTATAGTGGTAGTACGGAACCTTGCCAAGGTTCAGGTGTCGGTTCGATTCCGATAGGCCGCTCCATTAAAATCAAGCAGTTACGCGAACGCCTCATTTTCCATATTTTCCAAAACTACAATTTGATTGCCAATCTTGGATGAAAGTTCGGCTGGGGCGTATGCGAATCAGCGCTTAAACCTCGCGGCGTCTGGGAAGGCTCACGGAGGATAGGCCAAGGTTCCAAACCGGACCTCGAGAAATTCGGCCGTCCGGGATTATCGGGGGGCCTCGGGAAACGTGGCCAGGGTGGAATTGTGCACCCACCTCGCATACCGAAAGGG
>Ga0137380_10000739_pt1 | contig 24875 bp, 22 predicted proteins | sample SagtaG_17_FD_104809 | JGI IMG/M metagenome (GOLD analysis project Ga0137380, IMG submission 104809) | Vadose zone soil microbial communities from Sagehorn Ranch, Mendocino, California, USA - Sage2_L_100_16 metaG | ecosystem: Environmental > Terrestrial > Soil > Vadose zone | place: USA...
CTTATCCGAACGGAGAACCCGTCGATGGCGCAAAGGTGTTTCTTGCAAGCCAGCTCGCTTGTCCTAATTGTGATCCGAAGCCAGTACAAACCGATGGCAATGGGTATTATGGCTGGGCTGAGCTTCTGACTGTCATCTATTCGCTCAGCGTCCAAGTTGACGGGAAGACCGTCAAGTCAGGCATTCAATTACGCCCGCCGGCAGGAGTCGTTACCGAATTTAATATGGTTCTGGACGAGCTTCCCGCGCCTGTCGTTACCGCGGCCAGTTATTCCAAAAAAGTCTTGGCAGTGCTCGGGAAGTTCTTCGGCGCCGGCGCCCAAGTTGAGGTCAATGGAAAACTGCTCGATCAAGAACCTGCTTTCGACAATGTCGCTTCCAAGCTGAGCGTTAGAGGCAAACGGAAGAAGCTTGGCTTGATCGATGAGACCAACAAAGTAGTGGTAATAATGGGCGGCAGGCGCAGCGAGCCGTTCGTGTTTTGATTTCTAAGCGCGCGACTGAGAGTGGTTTGGCGCCAGCTAATGTGGTAACCTTCTCAGACCTGAGATCGAGGAAGTGGCTTCGATCGAGTCTGGGTACAAATGATTCCGTCTCACTTGATTCTTGGAGGAAAAAAAATGAAAAGCACTAGAAAGTTGCGCGCGCTCCTCGCAGGCTTGCTGCTTTTGGTTTGCGTGCGTAGCGCAATGGCACAGGAAACTACTGCAACCGTAAACGGGCAAGTTACCGATCAAGCGGGCGCGGTTGTCTCCGGGGCTGAGATAGTGCTCACCAACGTGAGCACGCGGGAAGAGGTTAAGACCAAGTCAGCCGACGACGGCTACTACTCACTCAGCAACATTCCGCCGGGCGTCTACAATTTCGCGTTCAAGGCTCAGGGGTTTAAAGAATACCTGAACAAGAACGTCGAGCTTTTGGTCAATGACAGAAAGACGATCAACGTACAACTTCAAACAGGCGCAGTCACAGAATCAGTGACTGTCACCGCCGAGGCTCCGATAATTCAATCCACACCCACAGTGGGTGATGCGGTTGAGAATCGCAGGATAGTTGAAATGCCTCTGAACAACCGCAACTTCCTTCAATTGATCACCCTCGTTCCCGGCGTCACCGCCGACGACACGACAGAATCAGGGGTCGGGTTGACCAGCACCACAAACATCGTTATTGCGGGCAATCGTCGCAACTCCACAAACTACCTCGTCGATGGAGTTTCAAACGTGGATGTCGGATCAAACCTCACCTTGCTCTCAACTCCTACAGTCGACTCGATTCAGGAGTTTCGAGTTATTACTTCGGTGCCGACGGCAGAATATGGACGAGCGTCGGGCGGCGTTGTCAATCTGGTCACTCGCGGGGGTGGGCGCGACTTTCACGGTAGCCTGTACGAGTTCTTCCGCAACGACAAGTTGAACGCAAACAGCTTCCTAAACAACGCGGCGGGCCGTTTCTGCGACAGCGGCGACACGGCCCCGCTCGGCAAGAAGTGCGGCGATCCGCGCGCTCCGCGACCGACGGTTCGCTATAATAACTTCGGATACACCGTCAGCGGCCCGGTTTGGATTCCCGGAATCTATTCGCGCGGTCACGACAAAACGTTCTTCTTCTTCTCAGAAGAATGGCGCCGCATCATTCGCCAACCAAGTGAAAACTTCATCACCGTCCCGAGCCTTCGGGAGCGCAACGGCGATTTCTCGCAAAGTTCAATCAAGATTTTTGACCCGCAAACCGGGCAGCAGTTCCAAGGAAATGTGATTCCGCAACAAAAACTCGATCCGACAGCGGTCGCTTTCCTGAAGCTCTACCCTGAGCCGACCATCGCTGCGACCACCGCGGGGCTTGACCCCAACCGAGTTTTGGCGGTCGCGCCTGCGATCAATAACACTCGTCAAGAGACGGTGCGAATAGATCACAGCTTCAATTCGAATCACCGAATCCTTGGCCGATACACGCATGACTTGAGCAAGACTCGCGAGCAAGGCGGGCTGTTTTTCGGAGTGACGGTCCCGGGCATCGCGACCACCGATACGAACGTACCCGGCCAGGTGCTCGCGGTCAGCCTCACAAGTTCCTTCGGGTCAAACCTGGTTAATGAACTGACGTTTGGTTGGTCAGGCAATGACATAACCACGCAGCTCGTCGGGCAGTACACCAAGGCTAATGTGAAGATTCCGAATGCCGAGCTATTCCCGGAGAACAAGTCTGATCTTCCACCAACGATCACGATCTCCGGCTTCCCGACTTTGGGCGCAAGCCAGCTCTATAGCATTCACTACAGAAACATCAATCCAAGAGACAACCTGACCTGGGTAAGAGGCGCACACGCCTTCAAGTTTGGCGGCGACATAAGCTGGGAGAAGAAAGATGAGAACGCCGCAAACGAGACTCAAGGGCGGTTTGGATTCACCGGACTTCAAACAAGGTCCGGTGCGAACAGCGGGATTGCGCTTGCCGACTTTCTCATTGGCCGCGCGAGCTCGTACGGTGAATCCGAGCGCGATGTGACCAATCATCTGAGGTGGGGGCGCACCGAGTTTTATGGGCAGGACACGTGGAAGGCGAGGCCGAATCTGCAATTCGACTTTGGGCTTCGCTATCAGTATTACCGCCTGCCGGTGGACAAATTCAACGTCTTGACCGCGTTCCTGCCGGAGTTGTTCGATCCGTCCAAGGCGCTTCAGTGCGCCAACGCCACCTGCACGGCATTCACCAAAGGCGTCGGCGATCTGCTGAACGGAATCGCCATAGCAAACCAGAATTCTCCGTTCGGACGTCGCGTGCAGATGAGCGACAAAAACAACTTCGCGCCGCGCATCGGCTTCGCCTGGAGTCCGACCGCAAACCAGGGATTCTTCGCGAGGCTCACTGGCGGCGCTCAACGAACGGTCATACGCGGAGGCTACGGCATCTACTATGACCAGGTGCTCATAGGCATCCTCGAGCAGAACACGTTCGTCAATCCCCCGTTCGCTAATTCCGTCAGTCTGACCGGCGCAGTTGCGACGCCGATCACTTACGCGAATCCGGCTGCTGGCGCGCCTCCGGGCACGCTCTCGCCTCGGTCTTTGATCACCACCACGAATCCGTTCATCACTCCAATCACTCAACAGTGGAACCTGACGATCCAGCGGCAGTTGAGCAGGTCCGCGGCATTTGAGATTGGTTATCTCGGATCGGGCGGTAATCACCAGACTCGACCGGTCGACATAAACGCGCCGACGCCTCAAGAGATCCTGGCCGTGTCAAAGGGAGTCGCCGGCTGCGATCCCGCGCTCAGCGCTACGAACAACCCGAATAATTGCATCAATCTGGCGCGACCGTTCAGGGGTTATACCTCGATCACCGATCGCCAGACGACGGCGACTTTTCGCTATAACGCTCTGATCGGTTCTTTCAGAGTGCAGCGGTGGCACGGGCTTTCGAGCCAGTTGTCTTACACGTGGTCTAAGAACTTGACCGACTCGACGAACGACCGCGACACGGCCGATCTTCCGCAGATTCGCACAAACTTCAAGCTCGAGCGGGCGGTGGCGCGCTTCGATCGGACGCATGTGTTCAAGGCGAGTTACGTCTACGAAATGCCTTATCCGAAAGGCGGTTTCATGGAGACCGCGTTACTTCGTCAGGTATTTGGTGGATGGGAGCTGGCTGGAATCACAACTGCGATGAGCGGGTTGCCGTTGAACCGCGTCGTGCAAGGCACACTGCCCGGACCGCGCGGCACTCGCCCCGATCAAGTCAGCGATCCGTTTCAGAATATCCCGACGGGTATAAGCCGGATTCCATACTTTATTAACCCACTGGCATTCCGGCCGACGGCGGTGGGCGCGGTAGGGACGTCCGGACGCGCTCCATTCCGTTTCCAGAGGGTGTTCGAGACTGACTTGAACGTTGCGAAGAACTGGCGGTGGGCCGAGCGCTATCGAGTGCAGTTCCGCGCTGAGTTCTTTAATGTGTTCAACCGCGTTACAGTCAACGACATTTTCCAGACTGTGCCGAATCTGTTGCCCACAGACCCGGCTTTCACCAGTCTGCAAAGTTTTCTGGCAACCGGCTCTCAGTTTGGACAGGTCTTCGCCACACGCCGGCCGAGAGAGATTCAGTTGGCCTTAAAGTTTGGTTTCTAGCTGTCACCTAGGCAGACCAGACAAGAGCAGCTACGATCTAGTGGCTGCTCTTTTCTTTTTTGGTTTGAAGTTGTTGGCTGGCGAAGCTACGGCTTCTTAGGTTTTTGGCTGTTAACTTTTTCCTCGAGTCGCTTTCGCTCATCTTCGCTAAGTCGCTGGGCCACGGCGAATTCTTTTTGGGCGTCCTCGCGTCTGCCGGCAGCCATGTACGCGCGACCGAGCAGCACTCTAACGTCTGGATAATTGGGATCAATCTTTACCGCGTGTTCGAGCACTTGAACCGCGCGGGCGGCGTCCCTCTTTTTCAGCAAAGCCTGCCCGAGCGCTTCGAGCGCGGGCCTGAAATCTGGCTGAGCGGCTATGACCTGCTCAAGCATTGCGGTTGCCTGATCTGTTTCGCCGCGGCTCAGATAGATTTTGCCAAGCTGGTACTTCGCGAGCAGATAACCAGGATTGACGCTCAACTCTTTTTCGAACTCCGCTGCCGCTTCTTTGCTGGCTCCTGCCTTCAGCAAAGCATATCCAACAGCGTAGTGTGCCTCGGCGAGCTTCGAGTCAAGCTCGACCGCGCGACGAAACTCGACAATCGCGCGCTCGCTTTCACCCGCATTGTCGAGCGCCTCTCCTAGCAGCAGATGTGCCTTCGCTGAATTGGGAGTCAAACGCGCAAGCTCATCCAGTCTCGTGACAGCCTTGCCATAGTTTTTCAGTCGCAAGTAACTTTCGCCCAGCGCGAGGAGCACCGCACTATCCTGACTGTTCATCGAGCGCAATGCTTCAAGTTGATCCGACGCCTCTTGAAACCTCTCGAGCGCGATCAATGAGAGCGCAAACAGTTGTCGAGCTTGAGGATTAGTAGAGTCGAGTCTGACTGCCTCGCTAAGCACTTCGGCAGCAAGCTCGTAGTGAGCCATTCGAAAATGCGTGATCCCCAGATTCAAACGCGCCGCAGGAAGTTTCGGGTTTATCTCAGCCGCACGCCTGAAAACTTTGATCGCATCATCAGTGTTGCCGAGCCGGTTATAGACAACGCCGAGGTTGACTAGTGCTTCAGCCCAATCCGGCGCGAGCTCGATCGATTTTGAATAGTTGCGCGCAGCTTCGGTCCAATCGGCGCGGCTTTCGGCGGCGCTGGCTTCGGCAAAATAGCGCGCAGCCTCCGGCGAAATCTTTCGCGCTCCGCCCGATTGAGCAACCGCAGTAGCGACGGGCAGCACGAGAATAAAAGCGACCGCTAGCCTCGTGTACTTGTCACTTTTTAACATCAGACGTTGTCTTTGCTGACCCAGTCGCTTGCGTTTCAATCTTCGAGAGAAGGTCTCGCGCGCCTGCCGACATCAAGCCAAGATCACTCGATGCCTGAAAGAAGCGAAACCCCTGCGCGATGCGCTTGTTGATCTCGGACGGCGTGCCGGCCGGATAGCCCACGGGTATGTTGTGTTTCTTGCCCGCGGCCAGAACTTTCGCAACCGCCTCTTCGACTACGGGATCGGTGAGCTTGCCTCCTACGCCAAGAGAAAACGAAAGATCATTCGCCCCGATGAACAGAACATCGACGCCCGGCACCGAAGCAATCTCTTCGATGTTCTCAATGGCTTGCTTCTGCTCGATGATTACGATTACCAAAACATTCTCGTTGGCGAACTTCACGTAATCGGCTGCGCTCATTCCCCAACGCGAAGTTGCCATCGCGGGGCCAAATCCGCGAATGCCTTGAGGCGGGTACTTGCAAGACTTAACGGCCTGCTCGGCCAACTCGCGCGTACTGGTGAACGGAAAGATCACCCCGATGCCTCCCATATCGAGCACGCGCTTGGCGAGCCAGGGTTCGTTCACCGGGACGCGAATGAACGGAAGCGCTTTCGACCCGCGAGTCGCCAGGATCATCGAGCGCACGCTTTCCAAGGTCAGCGGGCTGTGCTCCATCTCGATCCAGAGAAAGTCGAATCCCGCGCCGGCAAGCGTGAAGGCTACGTCCACGTTGGCTGCGGTGACGGTCGAGCCAACGACTACCTTCCCCTCTCTTAACGCCTTCTTCACAGGGTTCTCGCCAGGAGCTTGCGCGTTGGGTGACGGAGAAGTCTGATACTGCGCCCTTGCGTGAGCCAGCATTGCAAGCAAAAGCGCGATGCAGGCGATTGACAGTGTGCATGTTTTTCTTTTCATACTCGATGCCTCCGTTTGGGACGTCAGTCGGTAATAATCATCCTACTTCCAGCTTTGAAAATAGCCTTGTTCTTTTAGCCGCTTTCCCGAAAATACGTATGCGAATGCAGGCATATCTTGAACACCCACGGCGTCGCACCAACGATTATAAAAATTGAACAGCGCGCATACTGTGATCGCGTCGTAGATCGCTTCCTCTGGCCAACCCGCGCGTTTTACCTCGTCAACGTCTTCCTGTTTGATCTGATTCGAAGTGCGGTTTACCTTTTCGATGAACGCGAACAACGCTTTCTCTTTGTCCGACAGCTTGGAAGAACGAAAGTCTTCGAGCACCGACGCGACGAGTTCCTGATCGCCCAGAATCTCCGCAGCACCTGCGGCGTGCGAGCCGATTCAAAAAGGACAGTCATTGCGACGCGAGGTGAACGCCGCTATGAGCTCGCGCATTCCCGGCGAAAGTGGCGACGGCCCGCGCATCACGCCTTGAGTGAAGACAGCAAGGTGCTCGGTGACCTCAGGCTTGAAGTTGAATAAGTGCCAGATCTGAGGAATTGGCGCGCCGAGCGCTTTCAAGCTCTCAATTCTCTCGACAAGCTCGCCTTCGACGGGTTTGCTTTCAACTTCGCTCAAGAACATCGGTTCCATTTCTGTCTCCTTCCATTAACACCTCACTTCTGAAGTGAGGTGTTAATTGCGCTACTTCGCATACAGACCGATCACTCGCTCGATCGCGCGGCGACACACCGCGCAAAAGCTTTGGCTGCGAGTGAACATGATGCAATCCACCTCAGGGCGAAAATAGCCTTTCGCTTCGTACATCGCGCCTTCGAAGGCTCCAACCTTGCCCGCGTACTTTTCCGAGGCAAAGAACTTGATCTCCCACTCGCGGTTCTCTCGAAACAACGCTTCCATCTCCTGCTCGGGGCGATTCTCGGCGCGAATCTGAGCCCGACGCTTCGCGTAATCCCCCGAATGAGCTTCGTACTCATCCTTTTTCCACGGAGTGGGAATCGGCGTCCCGGGCGCGACCAGGTCTTTCCATTTGAGGTTCTTCGGATCCAGCAGCGCGGTTGCATTCGGCTCCCACGGCTCGGCGCGAACCGTCGCTGGAAGATACGCGACCGCCGACGTGTAATACTCGTCGGCAAGTCCCGCGAAGTGATGTCCAAACTCGTGAACGAAAATGTAAGGCGCTTGCTCGGTGTCCGCAGCAACCGTGCTGTACAATCCAAAGATCCCTCCGCCGCCGTACGTGCGCGAGTTGGTTATGATCTCGATGAATTCATAGGGCGCGAACGAAGCGACATCACGAACCGCGCGGTTGTCGAAAGTCAAAACGTAGCGCTCGCTGCCGAATGCGTCGTAGCTTGCGCCAAGCGGGGAACGGCGATGAATGCCCGTTGACGGCCGCGAAACACCTGACTCCACTGCCGCAGGACAGATAGCCCAGACGTTGAAATCCCGTCGATGCTCCTTGAACGGTGAGGTTGCGAACAGAATCTCGATGAGCCTGCGCGCATCGCTTTCAAACTTCTTCCGCTCGGCGGCTGTGTAGCCGTCACCCAGAATCAAGAAATCGACTCTGTCTGAAGGATCACCGCTCTTTTGAATTTCGATCACCGGTCCTGGGGAGGCCGGCTTCGAAGTATCGACGAACATGTCTTTCGGATCGACGATGGTCGTCCACACTTCCCGGAAGGCATTATTAGAGTCGCGCTTCTTCACGATGACTTGCGCGGGCGCTTCGGGAGCCGGGAATCGGAGCGACTCGCTGAAAGTGCGGGTCGCGCTCTTGGCGTCATCGGTCGTCTCCCACTCGCCGTAGATTGAAGCGAACCCGCGTGAGTACAAGAGTCGATTCGTCGCGCGGTCTCGCACTTCAAACAAATACTTTCCCAGATTCGTGTCGTCGATGTTCTTCTGTGGATTGCCAGGCCACGGAAGCGGCTCGATGACCACGCGATCGAGGCTGAACATTTCTTGCGACGCGTTGCCGGTGTGATAGTAATCGACACGCATTGTGCGCGGGGCAGCGCTCGCGACGATTGAATGCAAAAAGCAAAATGATAGAGCGATCAGCAGCTTCTTGATGAGCAGCTTCTTAATATCCAGGGTTCGCGGTTCATAAGTCATTGAATTCGCCTACCGTCAACCCGGCTTGACGTATCAGTTTGCGAATCAAGCCGGGGCCAAGTTCGCGGTGTTGAGGTATAAGGTACAGGGATAGCCGGGTCTGGTTAACATGACATGGGATCCTGTTTGACGAACCACAGACCAACCCGCTCTTTGAAACTTTCGAACTGCCTCCGCGCCGGAACACAGTTTAAGATCTTTGCTCATCACACGGCCACTTCGACAAGCTGGGCCGGATCGACCGCTTGCTTTGACTCCATGACCTCGAGCCATCCTTGGATTGCTTCTTTTATGTTGGCAATAGCCTCCTCATAGGTTTGACCTTGAGAGAAGCAACCTGGAAGCGCCGGGACCTCGGCCACGTAATAGCCAGCCTCATCCTGTTCAATCATTATGTGCAATTTCATAACCCACTCTCCTCGGACGGATGCGGGAATTCTAGCACGATTTGGGAACGCTTGCGCCACGCCGAAGCAGTTACCTAGAATCCTGATGCCGCGAGGACCATCATTTTGCTCAAGCTGTCCACGCCACTCTACGAACTGCACTTGCACGAGATCCCGCGCGTCGCGATGAAGACGGCGCAGAAGCTCGCGCAAGGCGCTGCCGGGTCCATCGCGCCCGCCGACGCTCATCACGTGACCGTCGAAGATCTGGTCCATTACCTGCCGATGCGCTACGAGGACCGCTCTAATCTGGCGCGCATTCGCGATCTTAAGGACGGAATGTGGGCTACCATCAACGCCGAAGTCCGAATCGCAGGAACCTACGCTGTGAAGAGCGGAAGACTGCGCATCTTTGAGATTTCGGCGGTTGACGGTACCGGCCAGATTCGCGCTTTTTGGTGGAATCAGGCTTACCTTCAGAACTCGTTCAAACAAGGGCGTCGGGTTCTGTTATATGGCCAGTGGAAGCGAAGCCGTCGCGGTTTTTTCGAAGTCGAGAATCCGGATTACGAGTTCGTGTTGGATGACGACCAAGCAGACCCGATTCACACGGGCCGGCGTGTTCCTGTTTATCGCAAGCTTGGCGAGATTCGCACGAAGCAGCTTCGATCAATTATGCATCACCTGCTCGAGCGGCTCGACGTGACGGAAATGAAGGACGTGCTGCCACAAGAACTGCTTGCGCGCAACAAGCTTGTCAGCAAGGGTGCCGCGCTTCGTCAGGTTCATTTTCCAGCCGACGATGCGCCGCTCGACGCGTACAACAATTCTCAGTCCCCCGCGCATCACCGCCTGATCTTCGAAGAGTTTTTCCTGCTGTCGCTTGCGATGGGGCTTCGGCGGCAAGGCCGCGAGCAATCGCCCAAAGGCACAGTCATTGAAGTAAACGACCGTGTGAGAAACGCCGTCCGAGAGGTATTGCCTTTCAAGCCTACCAATGCGCAGAAGCGAGTGCTTGGCGAAATCGTCGCAGATATGACCAGCTCCAAACCCATGAACCGCTTGCTTCAAGGCGACGTCGGATCCGGCAAAACGATCGTCGCCGTTCAAGCGGCAATCGTCGCCATCGAAAACGGCTACCAGGGGGCGATCATGGTGCCGACTGAAATCCTTGCGGAGCAGCACGCCAAGAACGTCAAGCGGATGCTGGCCAAGACTCCTTATCGAGACGAATTGTTGACAGGTTCGCTGACCGCTGCACGCAAACGAAAGCTTCACTCGGACATCGAAGCGGGCGAAGTGGATCTCGTCATCGGGACGCACGCGCTGATTCAAGAAGCGGTCAAGTTTCACAAGCTCGGCTTTGTTGTAATCGACGAGCAGCATCGCTTCGGCGTGCTCCAACGCGCGGGTTTGATCAAGCGCGGCTACAGCCCTGACGTGTTGGTGATGACCGCTACACCGATTCCGCGCTCGCTTGTGATGAGCGTTTACGGCGATCTGGATCTGTCAGTCATCGACGAGATGCCGCCGGGAAGAAAGCCGATCATAACCAGAGTGCGAGGCGAAGAATCTCGCCGGAAAATCTATCAGTTTCTCGACAAGAAAATTCGCGAAGGCGGTCAAGTCTACATCGTCTACCCGCTGGTTGAAGAGTCCGAGAAACTCGATCTGCTCAACGCGACTCAGATGGCCGAGCATCTGCAGACGTCAGTCTTTCCAGGATTCCGAGTAGGCCTGATTCACGGTCGAATGAAGCAGGAGGAAAAAGACGCTGTGATGGATGACTTCCGCAAAGGCGTTATTCACATTCTGGTCTCGACCACGGTCATCGAAGTCGGCGTCGACGTGCCCAACGCGAGCATTATGATTGTCGAGCACGCCGAGCGATTCGGCCTCTCGCAGCTTCATCAGCTTCGAGGACGTGTGGGCCGTGGAGGGGAGCAGTCGTATTGCGTTCTGCTGGCCGGAGACAAACGCAGCCCGGAGGCGCGCGAGCGATTGGCGATAATGGAGCAGACCAATGATGGCTTCAAGATTTCGGAAAAAGACCTGGAGATACGAGGTCCCGGCGAAGTGATGGGCACTCGGCAATCGGGATTACCGACGTTTCGAGTTGGCAATATCGTTCGCGATTACGTGTTGCTCGAGGTTGCCAAACGCGAAGCGGATTATATGTTGAACGAACGCCGCAACACGCGCGAGACGGCGAAGCTGGTCGAGGCGGTTCGTCGGCAGCCAAAGTTTGGTCTGGCCGCAGTCGGCTAAGTCTTCCCCCGAGCAGTTACGAGTTCAACTGAAAGATGAAAAAAGCAATAGTCACAATCTACACCCGACCCGGCTGCCACCTTTGTGAAGAAGCGAAAACCGCCATTCGCGCTTCGGACTGCGATGCTGACTTCACGCTGGAAGAGATCAACATCGATGAGGATCCGGCGCTTCGCGAGCGATACGGCTACGACGTGCCTGTGATCTTTATCAATGGGGTAAAGGTTTTCAAGCATCGGGTTGATCCAAGCGAGTTCAAACGGAAGCTTCAACGACTGACCAAACCCTGATCCCCCCAAGTTCGTCGTTGACCCCCATCAGCCGGCGCGCTATCGTATTAAACAGATGTTTAATTCGTCCGAGGGATGCCGAGAGCGATGACCAGCAGCGGGCCGGAAGCGAGAGAACGAATTCTGGAAGAGGGCACGCGACTCTTCGCTGAGAAGGGGTTCACGCCTACCACGGTTCGCGACATAGCCGCCGCTGCCGACGTGAACCTGGCTTTGATCCACTATTATTTCGGCAACAAGGAGGGACTTTACCGAGCGATCTTCGAAGAGAACATCGCCGCGGTTCGGCGCGTTCTTGAAGACGCAAGCGCAGAGGGAACCAGCCGCGAGCGGCTTGAGCGCTTCGTACGGGCCTACGCTCATTTTCTATGCACGCATCCACACTTCGCGCGCATCATTCAGCAGGAAATCCTCAGCGCCGGGAAGCTCGTTCAGGAGGTGTTCCGCCCGCAGGTGGCGCGAAACTATCTTCTGTTTCGAGAAATCGTCGAAGAGGGTGTGCGCACGGGAGAGTTCCGAGCAGTCGACCTCGAGATGACTCCCATCAGTGTCATCGGGATGATGGCTTTCTTCATGATCGCAAGACCTGTGATCTCCGAGATGCTTACTGAAGCTCCGGGCCATCGTGACTTCGAAGCGAGGCTTGCCGAGCACACTCTCAACCTGCTGCTCAACGGGATTTTGAAACAAACGGACGCGACTGCAGGGAGTAATCCATGACCGAAACTAAATCGAAAGTCGAAACGGAATCGAAGCCCGATCGATCCGAGGCGGCCGACAAATCTTCGCCGCCGGTGACCGGTCGTCGAGGTGGGCTTTCACCGGGAGCGCGGGGAGTGCTCGCCCTGATTGTTCTTGCGATAATTGTCGCGCTGGTCTGGCTCCTTTTCTTCCGCAAGCCGGCAAAGGCCGAAAACGTCGTGGCACTCAGCGGACGAATCGAGGGTGATGACTCCTCGGTTGCCCCCAAAATCAGCGGTCGCATACTCGAAGTTCGCGTGCGCGAAGGGGACACAGTCAAGGGGGGAGACACAATTGCGGTTCTCGACGACCAACAAATCAAGGCGCGCGAAGACCAGGCGCGCGCAGCGCTGTCGCAGGCGGAGGCAAGAGTCAAGTGGGCCCAGGATCAGACTTCCGTGCTTCAGGAACAGTGGCGACAAAATGAATTACAAACTGAACAAGCACGTATCGATGCCGCTGGCCGCGTGAAGCAAGCCGAATCCGAAGTCGCCGCGGCCGAGGCTGATCTCGCCCGACAAGAAGCGTCATACCGGCTGGCGGCGTTCGACAGAGAAGCTTACACACGGCTTGCAGAGACTGGCGCCGTTTCCGAACGCAAAGGAAAAGAAGCTGCCTCGAACGCCGCTCAACAAGAAGCAGCGGTAGCCGCGGCGCGACGCCGAGTCGAGGCTGCGCGAGGGGCATTGACTGTCGCCAAAGCCGCGCTCGAGAATCCGAGCATTCGCGGCGCTCAAACAGCGGCCGTTCGAAAGCAGATTCTTCAGCAACAGGCGGACATCGCCAGCGCTAAGTCCGCCGCCGATCAAGCGCGCGCGCAACTTGCCGAGGCTCAAGCCAATCGTAAGGACCTCACGATCGTTGCGCCGTTCGACGGGACTGTGACCACTCGAGCCGCGGAGCCGGGCGAAGTGGTGACACCAGGAACCGCGCTCGTCACCCTCCTGGATATGACTAAGGTTTATCTCCGAGGATTTGTTCCCGAAGGCGATATTGGGAAAGTGAAGCTGGAGCAGCCCTCGCGCATTTACATCGATTCAAACCCCAACGAGCCAATCGAGGCATACGTTTCCCGCGTCGATCCCGAAGCCACGTTCACGCCTGAGAACACCTACTTTCGCGACGAGCGCGTGAAACAGGTGGTCGGCGTGAAGCTGCAGTTAAGAGGTGCGATCGGGCTCGCCAAACCGGGCATGCCCGCCGACGGGGAGATACTCGTTGAAGGCGACAAGTGGCCGTCGAGCAAACGAAGCAAATGATCGCCGAGCGAAAAGGACCAAAGGGACCAAAGGGACAAAAGGGACAAGAAGCCGAAGATTCCTATCCTCGGTCCCTTTCGTCGCCCGCCATCAACGTCCACGATCTCACGAAGAGTTACGACTCGGTCGAAGCTGTGCGCGGCATCAATCTCGATGTCGAAGAGGGGGAGATATTCGGGCTAATCGGACCAGACGGTGCAGGTAAGACCACCACCTTTCAGATCCTGGCGGGAGTGATGGAAGCTACCAGCGGCACGGCGCGGGTTTTCCGACAGCCGGCACGCGATACACGGGCACAAACCGGTTACCTCACTCAAACATTCAGCTTGTATCCCGATCTCAGCGTGATGGAAAACATCCGCTACATCGGCGATCTTCGCCGTGTACCGCCCGATCAAATTGAGCAGCGCGCTCACCGTTATCTCAGGATGTTCGATATGGACCGCTTCGCCGACCGTCTCGCCGGACAGTTGAGCGGCGGAATGAAGCAGAAGCTTTCGCTTGTGTGCGCGCTTGTGCCCGAGCCTCGCGTGCTGTTGCTCGATGAGCCGACGGCGGGCGTCGATCCCGTGTCGCGGCGTGAATTTTGGGATGCGCTCGCGCACTTGGCGGCTGACGGATTGACCATTCTCGTTGCCACACCGTATCTGGACGAGGCTGAAAGATGCAACCGGGTAGCATTGATGTACGAGGGCAAACTTCGCCAAGTCGGCACGCCGGCCGAACTGCGAGACAGCTTGAACGCCAAGCGTCTCGAGCTCCGAACGCCAACCCTTCGTCGCGCGGTGCGGGCGTTGTCCGAGATCAGCGGGCCCCGCAAAGAAATCGTCGACGTGCAGCGATTCGGCGACCGCATCGAGCTTCTCGCTCGCCACCCGGACGAAGCCAGACGGATTGTCGAGGAGACGATGAGCGCCGCCGGTCTGGAAGTTGAGGAGATTAGCGTTGACGAACCAACTCTGGAGAACGCGTTCGTCGCAACGCTGCGCGGGCTCGGCGAAGAGGCGCACCAGCCTCCGTTTCCAGGTCGCCACGAACACGGAGAATTGAGGGGCCAGGTTGCCATCGGCGCAAGAAATCTTACCAAGCAATTTGGAACGTTTACCGCTGTTCGCAACGTGAGCTTGCAAGTGCGCTACGGTGAGATCTACGGGCTCTTGGGGGCGAACGGCGCAGGCAAAACGACGACTATCAAGATGCTCTGCGGATTGCTCGCCCCAACAGGCGGAGACATACAACTCGCTGGTGAGCGCGGAAGCTTGCGATCGAGCAGCGTTCGACAACGTATCGGTTACATGTCGCAAAAGTTTTCGCTTTACAACGATCTGTCGATAAAAGAGAACCTCGACTTCTTTGCCGGAGTGTACGGTGTGCCGAGAGATGAACGCGAAGAGAAGCGACGATGGGCTCTTTCGTTCTCGGGACTCGAAGGCAAAGAAGACCAGATCACCGGGAGCTTGCCCGGCGGATGGAAGCAACGCGTGGCGTTCGGAGCGGCGATAATGCACGAGCCGAGCGTGATCTTTCTGGACGAGCCGACGTCAGGCGTCGATCCGCTAGCCCGCCGCGCTTTCTGGACGATGATCAACCGGCTGGCGGACGCGGGCGCTGCGATCCTCGTTACGACGCATTATCTGGAAGAATCCGAGCAATGCAATCGCCTGGGCTTCCTGGTTGCGGGCGAGGTTGTTGCTGAAGGCAGCCCGAGCGACATCAAGCGCCGGCAGAAGGGGCGTTTGTTGGAGTTCATCGTCGATCATCCTCAACGCGCGGCTGATTTGCTTAAGAAAGACTTAGAGTCTTGGCGAGTTTCGCTTTTCGGTGATCGGCTTCACATCATTACCGAACGCGATGCCCAGAGCGGCATACGCACGACGACAGAGAAGCTGGAAGCGAATGGAATTCACGTTCATCGCGCAAGGGAGGGCCGCTTGTCGATGGAAGATGTGTTCATTAGCGTCGTGGAGGAGGCGCGACGCCAGGGCAAAGTCGCGGCTGAGGAATGAAAACCATGGGGCACACAGGGGATCGTTCATTTTCATTTTCCATTTGTCATTTGTCATTGTCAGATCTTCCTTAATCGCAATTGGAAAATTGAAAATGAAAAATGACTCTCTCCGCGTGACCCTGTGGTTGAGTTTCTCCGTGGTTGAACTAAACGGAGTCACAGATGAGACGAATACTCGCGCAAACCCGCAAGGAGCTGACTCAGATTGTCCGCGATTGGCGCACGCTCGTGCTCGCGCTGATTCTCCCGCTGTTTCTGCTGATCTTGAACGGCTCGGCCATTTCGCTTACAGCAACCGATCTTCCGATCATCGTTCAGGACTTTGACGATTCGTCTGCATCCCGTCAGTTCATAGATGCGTTTCGTGGCTCGCTCACCTTTCACGTAGTGTCGTGGCCACCCGATAAACAACCAGACGAGGCTTTCGCATCGGGAAAGGCGCACGCCGCTCTCATCATCCCGGCTCATTTTGGACGGGACGTAGCGCGTGGAAAGAATTCTGACGTCCAGATCCTCGTGGATGCGTCTGACGCCAACACCGCCAAGCTAGTCGCCGGTTATTCGGCGCAGATCACGCGCGCTTTCAATCAGCAAATCGGTTCAGTGCCACGCCAACCAGTCGAGGCGGCAATCAGGCTGTGGTACAACCCCGGGCGTTCATCCAAAAAGTTTTATGGTCCCGGGATCTTCGTGCTGGGAATCTCGATGTTCCCACCGTTATTGGCAGCGCTGGCGACGTCGAAAGAGGGAGAGCAGAAGACGATTCTTCAGGTCTATGTTTCCAGTATTTCTGCGCATGAGTTCCTTCTGGGGAAGATCTTCGCGTTCGTGATTGTTGCGTTGGCGGAATGCATGCTGGGCCTCGTGTTGTTGTTCACCTACTTCGGAGTAGGGCTCGCCGGCGATCCGACGCCGTTCATTTTGGCAACCGTGCTGTACGCCTTCTGCGTTGCTTCGTTCGGGACGATGGTTGGAGCGGCGATACCGAGCCAGGCGGCCGCAATGCAAGCGGTGGCGCTGGGCGGATTCCTTTTGGTGTTCTTGCTCTCGGGCTTGATCTTTCCGGTCCAGAACATCCCGTCGGGCTTGCGCTGGCTCTCGCATTTTGTGTGGGGAAGATACTACATCGAAATCGTTAGGGATGCGTTATTGCAAGGCGGCGGCTGGCCGGCGGTGTGGCTAAAGGTGCTGATCATTGCAGCCATCGGCGCGGTTTTCTACACGTTGGCGTGGCGCAGCATGCGACGGATGCAATTGAAGGCGTAATCGATGAGAAGACTCAGACAACTCTTCAGCGGACGAGTTCGCGCTCTGATGCGCAAGGAGTTCAATCAGATTCGGCGCGACCGTCGGCTTGCAATTTCACTGATCCTTCCGCCGACTCTTCAGTTGCTGCTTTTCGGGTTTGCGTTGAGCGCCAATGTCTCCAACCTTCGGTTAGGAATAGTCGATGACAGCAAAACACCGGAGAGCCGCGAGCTCATCGCGACGATGAGTGAAAGCAAGAGCTTTCGATTGGCCGGTTATTACTTTTCGGTAGATGAACTCGGGGACGCGATCAGTCGCGGCGATCTTGATGCGGGAGTGGTGATTCCGTACGACTTTGCACGCGAGCTTCAACGTGGCCGATCGACTACGCTGCAAGTGCTGTTGAACGCGATGAACGCGAACACCGCCGCGATCGGTCAGGGGTACGCGGAAGGCGTGATCCAGTCATACAACAGACAGTTGCTGCTTGCCAGTCGCGGGTCGGGGCCCCGACCGACGAGCATCGACGTTAGCGATAATCCTGAATCGCCCGTTCGTAGAGCGCAATCTGCAACTCCGAATCGACAGCTCGGGATCCTCAATCTGCAGCCCCCTACCGAGAACCCGCAAACCGCAATTCGCCCTCACCAACCGGGGCTGGTCTCCTTACATCCAGCTTTTCTCTACAACCCGGGCTTGGTCGATTCGTGGTTTATCGCGACGGGCGTTTTCGGGTTGCTGTTGATCCTGAACAGCTCGCTTGTGGCATCAGGGGCGATGGTCAAAGAGCGCGAGGCAGGAACAATCGAACAGCTGCTGATGTCGCCTTCCTCAACTTCTGAGATTGTGATCGCCAAAATCACCCCGCTGTTTGTTCTGCTTTGCATGATGGCGCTCTTGGCGATCACGACGATCAAGCTCGCGTTCGGAGTTCCGTTTCACGGCAACTTGCTTCTGGTGCTTGCAGGCGCGGCGTTATGCATTTTGTCGGGAATCAGTCTTGGAACAGTGATTTCAACTTTCAGCAAATCGGCGCAACAGGCGCTGATGACCAGCTTCTTCGTTAACCCGCCGCTCGCAACGTTGTCAGGGGCGTTCAATCCGGTGGAGGCGATGCCTAAATGGCTGCAGCCCCTGACGGTGATCAACCCGATCCATCACTTCGGGACCATCGTTCGCGGGACGCTGTTGAAGGGAAGCGGGCTCACGGACCTGTGGCCAAACTTCGCGGCACTGCTCGCGTTCACCATCGTCTTGTTCTCGCTCAGCATGTGGCGCTTCAGAAAACAACTGGCGTAACGAATGAATTCGTCACTGCAAGCCAGCCCGGAAAGGAAAGGTTCGACCAAATGAGAAGATCAACTGAGTTAACCCTTCGGATAAGCGCAATGAGAGCGATATGTCTGCTCACGTTTCTTATGGCGATGCCTCAGGCGTTGGCGCAGTCGGGAGCGCGGACTCCGGCTGGCGCGACGCAGGCTAATCAGCTTCCGCTCTCGGGACGCACGGGCCAGAGCGGGTCGGTTGTCGCGACCGAGTTTCCTGTTCCCGGCATTACTTCAAGCGTCAACACGATCAATCCTGCGATTCAGGTTCAGGGCCCTTACGCCGGAAGCGCTTCGAGCACGACGAAGATGCCTTTCTCAGGAAGGCTCTCGTTGCGTGAAGCCGTCGAGCGGGCGGTCCAGTACAACCTCGGCGCTGTGGGACTAACTCAGGCTGTACAGCAAGCGCGAGGTCAAACAAAGTCGGCCCGCAGCGCGTTGCTGCCCAATCTGAACGCAAGCCTGAGCGAGACACTCCAGCAGTTGAATCTGAGAGCGTCGGGCTTCCGATTCAGCTCCCCGGTTCCTGGTTTCTCGATTCCGTCTGTGGTCGGACCGTTCAACTTTTTCGATTTGCGCGCTACGTTGTCGCAGACGGTATTGGATCTTACAACGCTGAATAACTATCGAGCCGCTCGAGAAAATCTGCGAGCCAACGAGCTTTCAGCCGAAGACGCAAGAGACCTGATCGTGCTCGCAGTTGGCGGCGCTTATCTGCAAGTGATCTCGGCGAAAGCCAAAGTGGAGTCGGCGCGAGCTCAACTCGACACCGCCAATACGCTGCTAAAACAGACCTCAGACCAGCGTGCGGTTGGACTTGTGGCGCAGGTCGACGTCAATCGAAGTCAGGTACAGGCGCTGACACAGCAACAACGCCTCTTCTCGCTCGAAAACGATCTTGCCAAACAAAAGATCAATCTCGCTCGGCTGACTGGTCTGCCGCCGAATCAAAACTACGACATCGCCGATGACGTTCCTTTTTCGGCTGCGCCTTCGATAACTCTGGAGGTTGCGTTAAGACAAGCCCTCGAGCAGCGTTCGGACTTAAAAGCCACTGAGGCGCAAGTTCACGCAGCCGAGCGCGCCCGCTCCGCGGCGCGCGCCGAACGTCTCCCATCATTCTCGGTCAGCGCGGATTACGGAGTGATCGGAACGAATCCCGCTCAGTCGCATGGCACGTTCACCGTCGTAGGGGCGATCCGCATTCCGATCTGGCAAGGCGGACGCACCGAGGGGAACATTCAACAGGCCGAAGCAGCTTTGGCGGAACGACGCGCCGAACTCGAAGACATCAAAGCGCGTATCGAGAGCGATGTCCGTAATGCATACCTCGATCTCGAAGCGGCAACCAATCAGGTGACCCTCGCGTTGAAGAACATCGAGGTAAGCAAACAGAATTTGGATCTGACCCGCCAGCGTTTCGAGGCAGGTGTAAGCGACAACGTCGAGCTAGTCCAGTCTCAAGAGTCCGTCGCCACCGCGCACTTGGACTACATCAACAGCGTGTTCGCGCACAACCTGGCGAAGCTCAGCCTTGCGCGCGCGATTGGACGCGCCGCCGAGAATCTGCAACAGTTTCTCAAGCTGCAATGAAAGGTACGCCCAGACATCAACAACTGATCCGTGTTGAGGACTACGCGCCGCTGATCGGCGAGCAAGCCGTCAAGCGCATTCGCGAGAAAGCCGAACCGCTCAAGAATCTTCACGTTGCGCACGTCAACTCGACCCATTACGGCGGCGGCGTGGCTAAGTTGCTGGATTCGTTGACCCTCTTGATGAGCTGCGTGGGAATCAAGACCGGATGGAGGACCATTCAAGGCGCTCCCGACTTCTTCAGCATAACCAAGAAGATGCACAACGCGCTTCAAGGCGAAAAACTGAATCTCAGCGAGCTGAAGATGAACATTTACGAAGACGTAGTATACAGGAACGCGGTCAGAAACAATTTGGAACGCCACGACTTCGTAATCATCCACGACCCGCAGCCGCTCCCGATGATCACTCATTACGAGACGCGAGGCACGTGGATCTGGCGCTGCCACGTCGATCTGTCCAACCCGAACAAAGAGCTTTGGAAGTATCTGCTCAGGTTTGTAGAAAAATACGACGCGGTGATCTTCAGCGTTGAAGAGTACAAGCAGAAGATCAAGCCCAAACAATTATTCTTTCAGCCGGCGATCGATCCGTTCTCGATTACCAACAAAGAGCTGACCGAAGCACAAATAAAAGACCGTTTGAACCATTACGAGATTCCGACCGACCTTCCGTTAGTCGTGCAGATATCGCGTTTCGATCGGTGGAAAGATCCCGAAGGCGCGATCGAGGCCTACAAGCTGGCCAGCCGCGAGGTTGACTGCACGCTGGTGTTGCTCGGCAACGTTGCTACCGACGACCCGGAGGGTGAGGAAGTATACCGATCACTGCTCCGCTGTCGAGAGGAGCGAATCCGAATTCTCTCGGTCGAAGACACGGCGTTGGTGAATGCCCTGCAGCGGCGAGCGACGGTCGTGCTGCAGAAATCGATTCGCGAAGGATTCGGCTTGACGGTTGCCGAAGCGATGTGGAAAGGCGCTGCGGTTGTTGGCGCGAACGTAAGCGGCATACGGCATCAGATCGAAGACGAGGTGAACGGCTTTTTGGTCTCCTCGGTCGAAGAAGCGGCGGATCGGATCGTTCAGCTGATCAAGGACGAGAAGCTGCGAAAGAAGTTAGGCGAACGCGCGCACGAAACCGTGCGTGAGCGCTTTCTTATGACTCGATTGCTGGAGCAATACCTCGACTTGTTCAACTCCTTTCACACGACTGGTAGGTGAACAGCTTGTCAAGAGCGCTCTCAGGAACGCGCGCGGCTCACGCCGTCGTGACTTCGCCAACTGGTACAAGCATATCGCGAAAAGGCGGCATCTCGCGCAAGATAATTGCCGGACGATCCTTGATCACTCCGTTAGCTTGAGGCATTGCCAGGATGACTACGTCACCTTCCTGCATATTCGGCGTTCGCTTCCTTGATCTGGTCGCGCGAGTACTCAGGCTCATCATCACTGTAAGCTCGCGCTAGACTCTCTAAAGCAAGTCTTGCCCAGGCTTCCCGTTCTTCGTCCGCAGCGCTTGGCAAGACAGTAACGATCAACTCAGTGTTTGGTTCGAGCTCAATCGGCTCGTCCAGCACGATCTGTTTGCCGTCAAAATGAGCGCGTAAGGTCACGGTTTCCATTTCCCCAATCCTCCACGGAGGATTGTACATTCCCGTGCCCCGTTGCCCAAGCCAGGCGCTTCGCCCACATTAGGTGTTTCGCTAGGCTGCGCGGCTTACGGTTGCAGTCATTGGGCTTTTTGAATCCAAACCTAATCTATCGCAATAGATCAGACATCCCAAACTGCTGTAGAATGGCCAAGAGTAATTGCAATGACCCACAAAACGGTAGTTAACGGGATCAACCTCTTTCGGTGTCTGGGCTTTCACTCGGTCGTGGCGCTATCGAATTTCGCCTATCCGGGGGCGTGTCTCGACCCAGCTTTTCAACGACTCTTGACTCTCTCCTGATTGCCGCCCGGCCAGGATTCCGGAAACACTGATGTCTTCATCGAGGTCGGGCCAGTGGAGCAGTGCGCCGTCGCCGAGCAGCATAAGATTAGCTCGTTCCTCGGGAGTCCCATGCCACAAACGTGGAACCACACGAGCGGTACTATTATTGTGCGACCGTCTACGAGGCCTACGATGAGCGAATCATCATCAACGCGGGCGATTTGCGCGCGAGCCTCTTGAACTTCAAGCACCGAAAACCTCATTCCAACACTCCAGCAACTCGACTCGGCATACAAGCTTCTTTCCACGAGCGACGCTTTAGTTATCGCTTCAAGTTGGCTTCAAACAACTTGAATATCCTCTTGTACTCATCAGCCCAACTGGTCGGCTCGACAAACCCGTGATCTTCAACGGGGAACACCGCAAGCTCCCAATTCGTCTTTCGAAGCTCGATCAAGCGCTGCACAAGCCGCACCGTGTCCTGGAAGTGCACGTTCGTGTCCACCATCCCGTGACAGATCAACAGCGCGCCTTTCAGGTTTTGCGCAGAGTAGATCGGCGATGATTGCTTGTAAGCTTCGGCGTCTCTCTGAGGCACATTCAAAATGTTCGATGTGTACGGATGGTTGTAGTGAGCCCAATCGGTTACCGGCCGAAGCGCAGCACCTGCTGCAAACACGTCAGGCTGAGTGAACATCGCCATCAGCGTGATGAACCCTCCATAGCTCCCGCCGTAAATCCCGATTCGTTTCGCGTCGACGCCTTGCTCGCTCGCCAGCCACTTCGCCGCGTCGATTTGATCGTCGAGGTCTTTGCCGCCCATGTGACGATAGATCGCCGTTCGCCAGTCACGCCCATATCCCGACGACGCGCGATAATCGACATCCATCACAGTGTAGCCGTTCTCCATCAAAAAGTGGTGAAACATGTATTCGCGGAAATAGCTCGCCCAGTAGCGATGAACGTTCTGCGCGTAGCCTGCCCCGTGAACGAAGATTACCGCTGGGCCGCCACGCTTCCAGTTTTTCGGTTTGTACAATCGCGCGCAGACTTCAGCCTTGTCGCGCGCCTTGAAGGTTACAATTGGCGGATCGATCCAGGCGTAATTCCAAAACTCAGGCGCGGGTGATGACGTGACCTTGATCGCAGTCGCGCCGGGCTTGTTCTCTTGAATGTACAGCTCGGGAGGCTTGTTGCTGTAGGAATAAATCAGTGCAAGCATCTTCTCATCGGGCGAGACGAACGCCTGATTGCCGCCTGGCATCGACGTGATCTTTATTCGCTCGCCGCCGTCGGCCGACATCGAATAGAAATGACGCTCGCCCGGATGAACTTCGCTGGTTGTAAGGAAGAAACGACTCTTGTCATCGGAAATCTGAACGCCGGTCACTTCCCACTTTCCTGAAGTCAGTTGCTTCGGCTCGCCGCCTTCGTAGGCCACCGTGTACAGGTGCGCGTAGCCCGAGCGTTCGGACTGGAAGTAAATGTGCTGATTATCTTTCATCCAGCCGAGGGTGAACGCGCCGGGCCCATCGACCCACGCTTCATCGTGTTCGTTTACAATCACTCGCGTCTTGCCGCTCGCCGGATCGACGGCGAGCACCCAGCGATCTTTGTTGTCAGCCGCGCGAGCCATCAGCACCGCTTTGCTTCCGTCCTCGGACCAGATGGGTTGCGCCAATTGCACGTCCCGTTCGCGCGGTTCGTTTCCTCGCCGATCCCCTTGGCCGGTTCGAGCGCCTTGCTGCTCGCGCGATTCGCCTTCGCGTTGCTCCGTAGCGACTTTTTCAGTTCGAGTTTCGGTGCCTGCGGCGAGCGCTTGCTTCTGACCGTGATCGACCCATTTCACCTCGCCGTTGTCGACGTTCACGATCGCAAGCCGCAAACGGTTCTGCGTGTCGCCGACCTTGGTCCGGCTGCCGATGTCCTCAGTGTATGAAGTCTCAGTTACAAAATTTGGGACGATGGTGTTCTTCGCGCCTTCCGCTGTTTCGTTGACGGATACGATGACCGACTTTTCGTCGGGCGTGAGCTGAAGGTTAGTGGCCGCCTGACGCGTTGAAAGCTGAAATGGTTTTCGCGGATGCTCGCGCTTTCGCTTCGCTTCGTCCTGCTCGCGTTTCTCCGCGCGTCGCTTGACGACATCGAGCAGCTCGCGCTCTTCTTTTTTCAAATTCTCCTGGCTGTCAGTACCCTTTTGTTGAGTCGAATCACTCTGCGCGCGCTGACCGCCGCCCTGGCCACGACCTTGGCCAAACCCGCCGCCTCCCGCGACTGCCGGCGCGGGCGCAGCGCCGCCGGTCGTGATCTCAGTCATCTGCACGAGCGAGCCGGTTTCGAGTGACATCACGTATAGGTTGTTGGCCCGCGTGAAGTAAATATGCTTTTGATCGCGCGTGAAGTGAGCGTTCGATTCGGCGTCGGTCGTGCTGGTGATGCGTCTTCTTTGATTTGCCACGTTATCGTAGATGAACACATCGCCCTCGTCGACGAACACGGTCAGATTCTTGTCCTTTGACGCTTCGCCACCCAGCGGCGGCGTGTTCTTCGCTTCTTCTTCGCTAAGCTTTTTCAAGCCCGAGCCATCGCGATTTACGACGTAGGTGTCGAAGTCTTTCTCACGCGGCTCGTTTGCTTGCTTCCACTGGAAGTAGACGCGCTGGCTGTCGGGCGACCAGTGGACAGCTCGCGGCTCGTAGCCCACAAGCTCGAAGCCTCGCATTATGTTGTCAATGGTGAGTTCAAACCTGCCGTTAGCGGCGCCGCCGTTGCCCGCGACTCTTTGTTGTGCAATCGCTGGCGCGATCCAGGCGGCGATCAGAATAGCCGACAAGGCCAGGACTGCAGTTCGCTTCACAAGCGTATGACTCAGGTTCATTAGACCTCCGTAAAATTGCACTGACTTCTTAAATTTAGCTGAGAGAATTATTGCTTACGCCGCCGACTCGCGAGCCCTCGCCCGATTCATCACGAAGTTAGCCAGCAGCCGTGCGCCGAATCCCGTCGCCCCTTTAGCTATGTAAGACTTCTCCTTCTCGGTCCAGGCGGTTCCGGCTACATCGAGGTGGGCCCACGACTCCGAGCCGATGAAATGCTTCAGGAAATATGCGGCGGTGATCGAGCCGGCGGTCCGATTCCCCACGTTCTTGATGTCGGCAACGTCGCTCTTGATCAACTCGCCGTATTCCTTGTCGAGCGGCATGGGCCACAAACGCTCACCGCATTCGTTCCCCGCCGCGATCAGATCATCGATCAACCGCTGATCGGTGCCCATCACCGCCGCGTGAGCCTCGCCCAGCGCGACCACGCAGGCGCCTGTGAGCGTCGCTACGTCAACGATACAGGTTGCTCCGCGGCTGATGGCATATGTGATCGCGTCGGCCAGCACCAGCCGA
>Ga0137380_10000751_pt1 | contig 24705 bp, 23 predicted proteins | sample SagtaG_17_FD_104809 | JGI IMG/M metagenome (GOLD analysis project Ga0137380, IMG submission 104809) | Vadose zone soil microbial communities from Sagehorn Ranch, Mendocino, California, USA - Sage2_L_100_16 metaG | ecosystem: Environmental > Terrestrial > Soil > Vadose zone | place: USA...
CTCGGCCCGCGCGATCAGGAGGAACGCGAATACGGCGGCGGCCGCGAGCGGGACCCAGTACCAGCGCCGCTGCCACGCGCGGTACCGCCCGCCCATCCGAGCTTCGATCCCTGGCCACAGATCGCGTGGCGGCTCGATACTCTTCGGCAGACGGTTGACGGCGTCTTGCAGCTCGCCTTCGTTCATCGCTCCAGCTTCTCCCGTAACAGTCGCCGCGCGCGAAACAGCTGCGCCTTGGACGTCCCTTCCGCTATGCCCACGAGCTGCGCGATCTCGCCGTGACCGTAGCCCTCGATGTCATACAGCACGAATACCTCCCGCGCTCCATCCGGCAGCTCCGCGATCGCTCGCTCGAGATCGATGCTCAGATGGAGGGGCGCAGCATGCTGCGCCCCTACCACAGTGTCCGGATCCTCCGCCGGCATGACTCGCCGCTCCCGCCTGCTCGTCGTGCGACGTTCGTTCAGCACCACATTGACGGCCAGCCGGTGCAGCCACGAGCTGAACGCGCTGTCGCCCCGGAAGGAGCGCAGCTTGTCCCAGAGCCGCACGAAGACATCCTGCGTGCGCTCCTCGGCGTCGCGCCCATCGCCGGTGAGACGGAGACAGAGCGCGTACACACGGCCGGCGTGCTCACGATAGAGCTCCCGAAATGCGGTCTGGTCGCCGGCCTGGGCACGGGCGACGAGATCCGCCGCGGAGGCCGGGGGAGGCACAGTCTTAAGACGCCGTTGGGTGCTGCAACGTTTGCACGAGGGTCATGGCAGCCGGATTCGCGTGAGCTCGCGCAGACGCTGCTCGAGCTGCTTCTGCACGTCTTCGAGCCGAGCCCGTTGCTGGGCGACCCGCGCCTGGGCCTGGGTTTGCACTTCGTTCACGCGCGCCCGCACCGGTCCCACCTTGTCGTTGATCAATGCGTCCACGCGATCACGCTGCTGTTTCTCCGCCGCGGCAACCTGTTCACCGAGGACCGCGCGCAGGCGCGACGCGATCGCCTGATCGAGATTCGACCGCACGGCGAGATCCGGATGATGCAGTGCGCCCGACAGACGCGACTCGACGTCGAGATTCGAGATGCCGGACACGGCCCGCCAGATCAGATTGGCGATCGTGCTGTTCGCGAAACCGGAATCGCGCGTCCAACGCACGTTCGTCGAGCGGATCGCAAAGCGCGCGCGGATCGTGTCGCCGTTCAGGGCGAAGCCGAGCTGCGTCGTGGCCGCGCCCGGGTCCAGCCGCAACGGCACGCCCGGGACTTCGAAGGCTGGAAGCATGATTCCCCCGAGCGTTGCGCCGGCGGTGTCGACCGGAATCGCGCGCACGTGATTGAGCATGGCGCCCGCCGCGAGCTGCGGTCCGCTCGCCCCGAAGACCGTGGGCCGGCCGTACAGCGCCGGTTCGCTCGTCAGGCCGGTCAACCGGCCGGCGTATTGCTGCGGCTGGTCGGATGTCGGATGCAGCAGGAACGACAGCTCGGCGCTGCGGAGTAGGAAGGCGGGCAACGCGCGCTCTTTGGGGAAGCGTACGTCTTCCCCCGCGCGCCGCACGCGGCTCGGCCCGGTCGTGGCACGCGGCAGCAGCCCGGGCGGCATGTAGCGGCGCGCCAGCTGCGCGTAGTAGAGGACGCGCTCGAACGGCTTGAGGGCGCCCGGCGCGAACAACGCCGCGCCGATCGCCGGCGCATCGAGGCTCGGCACCTTCAGCAGGCCGCGCGCGAATGCGTAGTCGCGACGCCGCGCGCTGTCGAGCCCGGCGAGCCCGCCCTGCAGCTCAGCGACTCCGGTCTTGACGCCCCGCTCCAGCGCCGTGACGCGAGCGCGCGCGCGCTTCAGACGATCGATCGCCTGCCGTCCGTCGTTCAGCGCGGCGAGATCGGTCGCGCGCGCATGCCGCAGCCGCTCGAGGGTGGCACTCGCCGAATCGAGCGTCGGGCCCAGGCGCAGCGTGTCGAACGCGGTTTGCCAGGCGCGGCGGCTCGAGTCGGCCCGCGCGCCCAGCGCCTCGGCGGCGGGAATCGTGGAGAGTCGACGGGGATCGAGCGAGTCGATGCTGATCTTGCCGGTCGCGAGCTGCAGCACCGGAATCTGGAATTGGCTGGCCCACTCCCGCGTCTCGGCGAGCACGCGGCCCGCGATCCCGTCGCTCGATTTCGCGGCCACGCGGCCGTCCGTCTGGCGCGGCGTGCCGAAGCGCAGTCCCTTCGCCACGATCCGATCGACGACGAGTTTCTTCTCCGTCAGCGGCAGCATGTCGATATCGGCGACGAGCTCGTCCGCCTGCAGCAAATTCTTGAATGCCTCGTGCGGGCTGGCGATCGTGAGGCCGCTGATCAAGACTTTGCCGTGGCGCAGGTCCAGGTGAAGCTTCTGGATCTCGACTTTCGCGCCGAGCATCTGTGTGCCCACCTTCTGGGATTCGTGCCGCGCGATCGTGTCGGCGAACAGCCACCAGAGAATCCCGGCGATCACCAACAGCACGAGCAGCGGCCCGACCGCGCGCCAGCGAAAGATCTTGAGGCGGCTCATGGCCGGAACATCTTGTAGACGTTGTAGACCTTGGACGCCGTGACCGCTCGATAAAACTTCGACTGTCGCACGCGCTCGCCGACGGTCACGCGATAGCGCGCCACTGCCCAGTGCGTGGCAAAGAAGAGTGGCAGCGAAAAGAGCAGCGCGAAGACGAGGCTACCAAGGACCACCGTGTTATTGAAGTTGGTCAGCGGGACGATCGGCGTGTTGTAGAGCGACGTCCAGAGTCCCCGCAACGACGGCGCGAGCAGGAGACTGTGCCCGATCAAGTCGAACAGCGGGTCGCCCAGGAATCCGATCGGGACAAAGAGCGCCCAGCCCAGCATGCCGCCCGCGAAGGAGACGTTCAGCAGCACCAGCGCCGCGAAAATGAGTGCATTGTGGAGGTTGAAGAGCGGCGTCAGTCCGAGAAATGAGCCCAGCACGATCCCGGCGGCGAGCTGTCCTGGCGTGCCCTCGGAATGCAGGGCACCGAACAGCGATTGGATCAGCTTGATCAATACGAACATGGGCTACGAGGCCAAGGGGCCTTCGTCCCGTTTCAGCCGGTCCTCAGCAATGGCCAGAATCTCCCGCAGCGCGGTGCGCCGTTCTTCGTCGCGCGAGCCATGCAGCCGCGCCTCCAGCAGGGGCACGATCGCCTCCTTGGGCCGCCGATTCACGAAGACGACGAAGCGGAATCCGAACTTCTGTTCGTACTCATCGTTGAGACTGGAAAGTCGCAGGAAGACCTCGGGTGGCGTCGTGTCATGCTGATAGCCCTGCTCCCTGAACGACGCCGCCGACACCTTGTCTGGGCGCGCGCCGATCCGAGGATGCGCGTTGATCACAGCGATTTGCTCGGCCTCTGAAAGGTCATTCAGGATCGCCCGCGCGCGCGCGAGCAGCGCGGCGCCACTCGGGAACGGCTCCTCAGCGCGGAGCCGCTCCAGCAACGGACCGGCATGTTCAAAGAGGTTCAGCTGCCCCGATAGCTGGCGCACGAGAACGGCGACATCAACAACGGGATGTGATAGCGACGGTTGGTTTCGGTGATCTCGAAGTCGAGGGTCGCGCGCTGCAGGAACGCCGCGGTCCCCTTCTTCTTATAGTATGCGCCCACCTCGAATGACAGCCGGTAACTGCCAACGGGCGGCGCACCCGCACCCAGGTCACCGATGCGGCCGTCTGCATCCGTCTCGCGGGTCCCCAGCGATACGGGCGCTATGCCGTCGAGGCGCCAGAGCGTCACCGCGACGCCGGCGGCGGGCTCGCCGCGCGTGGTATCGAGGACGTGCGTCGAAATCGTTGGACGGTTAGTGTTGGGCATGCTCAAGATCCGCGTGGGAACCCTGACGTTTACGGCGCGGCTGGAAGAGCAAACCGCGCCCAAAACGGTGGCCGTGATTCGCAAGATGCTGCCGCTCAAGTCCAAGATAGTCCACTGCCGTTGGAGCGGCGAGTCGACATGGATTCCCATGGGCGACCGCAAACTCGGACTCGATTTCGAGAATCACACCAGCCATCCTGCTCCAGGGATGTTGCTCCTCTATCCGGGCGGCATCAGCGAGACGGAGCTGCTGTTCCCGTACGGCTCGACCATGTTCGCAAGCAAGGTTGGGCAACTGGCAGGCAATCATTTCGCAACGGTCACCCAGGGACAGGACCAATTGCCCGAAATCGGCAGACTGACCCTCTGGCATGGCGCGCAGGACATCGTGATCGAAGAGGTGTGAGTTCCGCCGATCTCATCATCCGCGGCGGCAACGTCGTCCTCCCCACCGGCCAACGACCCGCCGACATCGCCATAACGCATGGCGTCATCACGGCAATCGGTAGCGAAGTGTACGAAGGCGCCGAGGTGATCGACGCGCGCGATCTCGTCGTGCTTCCGGGCGTCGTGGATGCCCACGTCCACTTCAACGAGCCGGGTCGCGCGGACTGGGAAGGCTGGGAAGCCGGCACGCGCGGCGCGGCGGCCGGCGGCGTCACGACGGTGCTCGAGATGCCGCTCAACGCACATCCTCCGACGACGACGCCCGCCGCGTTTGACGAGAAAGTCGCCGTGGCATCACAGAAAGCCCTGGTCGACTTCGGCCTCTGGGGTGGGATGGTCCCCGACAACCTGCAGCACCTCGATGGCCTTCACCAACGCGGCGTCGTCGGCTTCAAGGCCTTCATGAGTCACAGCGGCATCGACGACTTTCCCCGCGTGCCCGACGGCGTCCTCGCGATTGGGCTCAAGGTGGCTGCGCGCCTGCACGCGATCGTGGGCGTCCACGCCGAAAGTCAGGACATGCTCGCCGCCCAGGGCGCGTCGAATCCTCGTGCGTGGTGCCACGCCCGGCCGGCTGCCGCCGAGGTGGACGCGATCCGCCGGTTGCTGGTCTGCATGCGCGGCGCCGGCAAGGGTGTGCGGGCGCACGTCGTCCACGTCAGCTGCGCCGAAGGATTGGCGGAGGTGGACGCGGCACGCGGCAAAGGCGTGGCGATCACCGCGGAGACCTGCCCGCACTATCTCGCGTTCACCGAGGAAGATTTCGACCGGATCGGCCCGGCGCTGAAGTGTGCGCCGCCGATCCGCGACGCGGCGACTCGAGAGGCACTGTGGCGGGAAGTGCTCGCCGGGCGGGTGGATCTGATCGCCTCGGATCACTCGCCCTGCCCTGCCGCCGACAAGAAAAAAGGTGAGCACGACATCTGGCAGGCCTGGGGTGGCATCGCGGGGATTCAGGCCACGCTCCCAGTCTTGCTTACAGAGGGCTTGCATGCGCGGGGGCTGTCCCTTGAGCGCATAGCCCATATGACTGCTACCGCGCCTGCGCAACTATTCGGCTTGTACCCGCGCAAGGGTGCGATCGCCGTAGGAGCGGACGCCGATTTTGCCGTTATCGATCCCGAGCAACCGATGGTCGTGGAGTCGAGATGGCTACAGACTCGCAGCGGGGTGAGCGCCTATCTCGGACGCGAATTTCTCGGCATGGTGGTCCGCACCATCGTCAGGGGCCGGACGGTCGCTCTGAATGGCGAAGTCGTAGGACAGCGCGGTTGGGGAGAATTCGTGAAGCCAAACCGTGCGAATTGACCTCGCGTTGCTCGAGCGACGGCTCGACGAGCTCTACGTGATCGGCGCCGAGCCCGATGGGGGAGCCTACCGGCCTCTGTATGGCGCCGCGTGGGCGACCGCGGTCGAACGCGTTGAACGCTGGTTGAAAGACGCCGGACTCAAGACTCGACGCGATGCGGTCGGCAACCTGTGGGGTCGAGCGGAAGGCACTGATAAAGGAAAGAGCATCGTTACCGGATCGCACATCGACACGGTGCGCCACGGCGGCCGGCTCGACGGCGCCCTGGGCATCGTCGCGGGGCTGACCGCTGTGGAGGCGCTCCTCAAAGAGAACGGCAAGCCTCGTCGCACCCTCGAGGTGGTCGCCATCTGTGAGGAGGAAGGCTCGCGCTTCGCGACGAACTTCTGGGGCTCCCGGGCGATCGTCGGCGCCATCGACCAGCCCGATACAGCGATGGCCGCGGCGATGCGCGAGCGTGGCCTCGATCCCGCCAGGATCGCCACGGCCGCACGCGACGACATCGAGACCTTCGTCGAGCTACACATCGAGCAGGGCGCGGTCCTCGAATCTGCGCGCACGCCGCTCGCTGTCGTGAGCGCAATCGTTGGTACCGCTCACCTCGAGGTGACGGTGACCGGACGGCCCGACCATGCCGGGACGACCCCGATGGGCCTGCGGCTTGACGCGCTCGCCGGCGCCGCCGCGATGGTGCAAGCGATCGAGTCGATCGCGAAGTCCCTCGGCAAGCCCGCTGTCGCGACGGTCGGCAAGCTCGCGGCCGAGCCCAATCAGATCAACGTGGTCCCGGGCAAGGTGGTCTTCACCGTAGACCTTCGGCACTCCGACCTGGGCGGCCGGCGTGCGCTCGAGGAGCGCATTCGCTCGCTCTGCGCCACGATCTCCCAGGAGCGACGACTCGGCATCGCGATTCGCACGCTGCAGGAGACGCCGCCCGTGGCGATGCACCCCGATGTGCGGGCGCTGCTCGCGCGCGCGGCGCAGGAGTGCGGCGTTCAGGCGACGGAGCTGGTAAGCGGCGCGGGGCATGACGCGCAGATTCTGTCGGCGCGGTCTAGAGTCGGAATGCTCTTTGTGCCGAGCATCGGAGGCAGATCTCATTGCCCCGAAGAAGCAACAAGTCCCGAGCATCTCCTCCTCGGGACGACCGTCTTGGCACGCGCGCTGGAGCGCTTGACGAAGTCTTGACGACAGGAACGCAGCGTGGTGGCAGGAGGCAACTATGAAGCCATTCCTCGCCGTCGCGCTGTTCAGCTTGTCACTCTACGTTCCGAACCTCGCCGCCCAAGCCTCAGTCACCGCCGGTCAGCGTGTTCGCGTGACTTCCAAAGAGCATGGGCTCCTCCGGCAAACTGGTGACGTGATCGCCGCGAGCGACGACGCATTGATCGTTCGCGTCAAGCGCGTACACACGGCAGACACCCTCACGCTCTTGCTTGCTAGCGTCGATCGCCTCGAGGTGAGCGCGTTCGGCGGACGAGCGACTGGACGCGGTGCCGCTATCGGCTTCGGCGTCGGAGCGCTGCTCGGCGGCACGATCGGCTACGCTCTTGCATCCAGGAACTGTCACAACTGCTACATACCGCCTGCGGATGGCGCCGGCTACGGAGTCATGGCGGTGGGAGCGTTGGGCGCGATCGTCGGCGCGATCGCGGGCTCACACCGACGCTGGGATCATTGGGAGGAAGTATTGCCAGCACGGGGCGCGGTGGTGCCACTGCCCCACGGCAACGTGGGAGTCGGCCTCGTAGTCCGGTTCTGACGGCTACTAGATGAAGGTGGCGAGATCCGGCCCCGCCTTCGCGATCCGCGCCGCGGTGTCCGGCAGGTCCGCCACCAGCGAGAAGTCCGCGAAGTCGAACCCCGGACCCACCGTACACCCTACCAGCGTGTAGGCACCAGTCGTTCTGGCGGCCTGCCATGTTCCCGCCGGCACCACAACCGAGGGTCGTGTCTCGCTCCCTACCGATCCCAGACGCAATCGGCGCAGTCCCTGGTCATCGAACAGCAGCAGCTCGATCGCGTCTCCCTCGTGATAATGCCAGACCTCGTCGGACATCACGCGATGCCAGCGGCTCAACTCCCCCGCAACCAACAAGAAATAGATCGTCGTCAGCGCGCCACGCTCCACATTGCGGTCGAGCGCCTGCACCCGACTCGCCGAGCGAAACAGCTCGACGTAATGCCCGCCCTCCGGATGCGGACGCATGCCGAGGATGTTGAGGAGCTCAACGGCGCGCGCGTGCGTCATGCGTCCTTGACAATGACTTGACGGGCCGCCGCGAGTGTGAGCGCAGACCGCCACAAGGAGGAGCTATGCGGCATGCCATCACGACGACTCTCTTGATCCTCACACTCGGCTTGTATGACGACGCGCACACGCAAGTGGTCACGACCGGCCAGCGCGTGCGCCTCACGTCGAGACGGCTCGGTTTCCAGCGACAACTGGGCAGCGTGGTATCGGCGAGCGCCGACTCGCTTACCGTGGTTCTCGCGACAGATACCGCCGCGATCGCGCTGACGGATCTCGATCGCTTGGAGAGCAGCCAGCCCGGCGGACGGCGCACCGGGCGCGGAGCGCTGCTCGGGCTTGGCTGGGGCGCGTTCACGGGCGCCGCCGTTGGACTTCTTACGTACCAGGAATGCGTTCCGCAGTCGTTCTTTGACTGCCTCCTCGCTCCCAAATCGGCGGGCGAGTCAGCACTTAGGTGGTCAGTGACTTTGGGCATCCTCGGCACGGCCATCGGTGCCATCGCCGGCACGTTTACACGTGGAGAGAAATGGATCGACGTGCAGGCACCGCGCGCGTCGGTGGGCGTGCGTTCTCTTCCCGAAAGACGAGTAGGAGTGGGACTGTCTGTCCCATTCTGAGCGTTCATTGCTGGGTAAGCTCCCGAAGCACGTTCTGCGTGACCGCGCGACGATAGGCCGCTGTGGATCGGACATCATCGATGGGTCGGATGTCCTCGGCGACGGCGGCCACTGCGCCGTCGACGTCGCCTCGGTCGAGCGCCGTCTCGGCCCGGCGGGCCCGCAGCGGCACCTCGGCGACCGATCCGACCGCGATCCGGGCCGGGCTCCGGCTCACCGCCATCACGATCTTCGAGATCGCCTGCGCCGCTCGCGTGCCGACTTTGCGGAACGCGACCTGGCGGCCAAGCGGAAAGCGCACGGCGGTGATCAGCTCGTCAGTTTGAAGCGCCGTCTTGCGATAGCCGGTGAAGAACTTGTCGATAGCAATTGCGCGCCGGTCCGTCACGACGACAGCGTCATAGGCGAGCAACACCGGCAACGGATCCCCGGCGGGTGACGCGTTCGCCAGGTTACCGCCGAGCGTGCCGCGGTTCTGGATCTGCGCTGCCCCAATCGTCCGGGCCGCAGCGACGAGCGCCGGCAGATCCCGTTGCACGTCAGGCGAGCGCATGATCGCCGTGTACGACTCCGCGGCACCGATCTCCAGTGTTTCTTTCACGCGACGCACGCCTTTGAGCTCTGGCAACGACCATACATCGAGCAGCGCCCGCGGCTCAGGACGCAGAGTGCACGCGTGCAGCATCACCATGAGATCCGTGCCGCCAGCGAGCAGTCGACATCCGGGCGTTGTCCGGTACAGCTCTACCGCCTCCGCCAGATTCTTGGGACGGAGGTAGTTCACTTCGTGCATGCCAACACCGCGTCGATAATTTTCGTGTAGCCGGTGCAGCGGCACAGATTGCCGGCGAGCCCTTCGCGAACGTCAGCGGCGCTCAGGCGGTTTGACTGCTGCAGCAAGACGTGCGCGGCGAGCAACATTCCCGGAGTGCAAATCCCGCATTGCGCCGCCCCGTGCTCGATGAACGCTTGCTGAAGGGCCGTGAGCCGTCCGCCGTCAGCCAGTCCCTCGACCGTAGTGACCTCGCGGCCTTCGACCTGGCCGACGGCTATCAGGCAACTGTCCACGACCTCGCCGTCGATCAGCACGGAGCACGCACCGCACTCGCCTTCGCCGCAACCTTCTTTCGTGCCGGTGAGGTGGAGGTCCTCTCGTAATACGTCAAGCAAACGTCGTGTACCAACGACGTCGAGAGAAATCGCTGACCCGTTCAGCGTGAAGCGCATGCGGCCAGCACCTTTTCCGGAGTTGCGGGGACTTCGTCGAGCCACACGCCGGTCGCGTCGTGGATTGCGGCGATAATCGCCGGGGCCGGTCCATCCATCGGGAGCTCGCCGATCCCTTTGGCCCCGAATGGGCCGCGGGAGTACGGATTCTCGACGAGGATCGTACGAATGCGCGGGGCGTCGAGCGCGGTGGGAATGAGATAGGTCGCCAGCCGGTCGTTCTGATAGCCGCCGTCGTTCATCTTGATCTCTTCGATCGTCGCCCAGCCGACCGCCTGCAGCGAGCCACCTTCGATCTGCCCCTCCGCCATGACCGGATGGAGCGCCTTGCCACAATCGACCGCGGTGACGAGATCGGTCACGCGTACCTCGCCCGTCGTCATGTCGACCTCGACGTCCGCAATCGTGCACGCCCAGGCGTAGACCGGATAGGCGTCACCCCGGTAGGTGTTCTCATCCCAGTGAATCGAGTCGGGCTGGATGTACGACTTCTCGACCCGGAGCGGCGCCTTCTCCCGCTTCAGCCGTTCCTTGACCTCCGTGGCGGCTTCCTGCACCAGGCGTCCCACGATCATCGCCGTGCGCGATGCAACCGTCGGTCCCGAATCGGGAACGAGCGATGTGTCCTGCGGCGCCAGAACGACCTTGTCCAACCCAACACCCAACGCATCGGCGGCAAGCTGACAAAAAATGGTCTTCGTGCCCTGCCCGATCTCCGTCGAGGCCGTGAGGATGCGGAATGTCCCGTCGGCCAATGCCTCCAATCCGATAGTGCCCTGCAGTTTCTTCTCGCCACTCCCTGTAAAGCCTGAGCCATGGAAGACGAGTGATAATCCCCGCCCGCGCTTGACCGTCCGACCGTCCGACCGTCCGACCGTCCCACAAGCCTTGAGGGCCGCATCCAACACCAGCTCGGAGCCGACACTCTCCGTGAGCACCTGACCGGTGGCGGTAGTGTCGCCCAGGCGCAACATCCACTGGCGCCGCAGATCGACACTCGACCTGCCCAGCCGCTCGGCGACGTGCTCCACCATCAGCTCAGCAGCGAACAGCGACTGGGGGGCGCCGAAGCCGCGAAACGCCCCATTCGGCGGGGTATTCGTCGCAACCGCACGCGCCCGGATGCGGACGTTGGGACAGAAGTATGGGCCGGCGGCATGGATCGCCGCGCGGGACAGGACCACCGGCGTCAGCGTGCAGTAGGCACCCCCATCCAGCACGATCTCGATGTCCTGGCTGACCAGTGTTCCATCTTCTTTGACCACCGTGCGGTGCGTGATGACCCCTGGATGACGCTTGGTCGTCGCGGCGAGGTCTTCATGACGGTCGTAGATCAGGCGCACAGGCCGCCCCGCCTTGCGGGCGAGGAGCGCCGCATGGACCGCCACGATCGAGGGGTACTCCTCCTTGCCCCCAAACCCGCCGCCCGTCTCCGCTTGCACCACCACGGCCTGCTGATCCGTGAGCTTCAGGGCTCTCTTGAGGGCCCGATGGACATAGTACGGACACTGCAGGGATCCGATCACCTTGATCGCCCCGTTCGCCTCGGGGATCGCGATCGCTCCCTGCGGCTCTATGTAGAGCTGCTCCTGCAGACCGACCCGGAATGTGCGCTCCACCACCACACCATCTTCGAGGTCGTCCACAACTGTGCCCTTGCGGATCTCGAGGGTGGTGAAAACCTCGGTGGCCTCCTCGAGCGCATAGACGGGAGGCAGGGGCTCAAGCCCGATCCGGACGTGCCGGGCCGCCTCCTCCAGGGTGGCCCGATGGGCAGCCGCCAGCAGGAGAATCGGCTCCTCCTTATGCCTGATCTCGCCCCCTTTGGGGGCCAGGACCGGCTGATCGTCCCTGATCAGCTGGACGACGTTGTCGCCCGGGATGTCGTCCGCCGTCACGACCACGACCCGGTTCCAATCGAAGGTCGGGTCCAGCGTAATCGACCGGATTCGGCCCCTCGGCACGGTCGACCGGATCGTCTTCCCGTACCAGGCCCCGGGGACAACGAGATCGTCGGTATATCGGGCCGCGCCGGTGACTTTGGCGGTGCCTTCCCGCCGGGGGACCGATCGGCCGATGGTGGAAGTCGTTACCATGTCGGGTAATAAGAACGCACGCGGCTCCGAGGCACAACACTTGCCAAAACGTCCAGACAGGAAGATGCCGAGCCTCTCTATGGCCACCCCGCCCCCGCCCCCGCCCCCAGCCCCCGCCATCCAGGCGGGCACCGGCTCGTCGCCGGGAGTCGAGACGTACTCACAAATCCTGACTGCCCCAGCCCTGGATTTCATCGCCGGTCTGGCCCGGCAATTCGAAACGCGCCGGCGGACCCTGCTCGGCCGTCGTGCCGACCGGCAGCGCGACTTCGACGCCGGCGCATTCCCGACGTTCCTGGCGAGCACCGCCGAGGTGCGCGAGGGCGACTGGCGCGTGGCGCCCATCCCGCGCGATCTGCTCGATCGTCGCGTCGAGATCACGGGTCCGGTGGACCGCAAGATGGTGATCAACGCGCTCAATTCCGGCGCGCAGATCTACATGGCGGACTTCGAGGATTCGCATGCGCCCACCTGGCGCGGCACGATCGAGGGTCAGATCAATCTGCGCGACGCCGTGGCCGGCGACATCGAATTCACGGCGGGCGAGAAGCACTACCGGCTGAATCCCACGGTGGCGACGCTCATGGTCCGGCCGCGCGGCTGGCATCTCGTCGAGCGGCACGTGACGGTCGACGGCGAGCCCGTCTCCGCCTCACTGTTCGACTTCGGCTTGTTCTTCTTCCACAACGCGAAGGCGCTGATCGCCAAAGGATCGGGGCCGTACTTCTATCTGCCCAAGCTCGAGAGCCATCTCGAGGCGCGGCTGTGGAACGACGTCTTCGTCGCGGCGCAGGGGGCGCTGGGGATTCCGCGCGGCACGATTCGCGCCACGGTGCTGATCGAGACGATTCCCGCCGCGTTCGAGATGGACGAGATCCTCTACGAGCTGCGCGATCACGCCGGGGGACTGAACTGCGGTCGCTGGGATTACATCTTCAGCTTCATCAAGAGATTTCGCAGCCGGCCCGAGTTCGTGCTGCCCGACCGCGCGCGCGTGACGATGGACCGCCATTTCCTCAAGTCGTATGTCGACCTGCTGATCCGGACCTGCCACCGCCGCGGCATCCACGCGATGGGCGGCATGGCGGCGCAGATCCCGATCAAGGGCGACGCCGCGGCGAACACCCAGGCGCTCGACAAAGTCTTGCAGGACAAGATACGGGAGGTGCACGCCGGTCACGATGGCACCTGGGTCGCACATCCGGGTCTCGTGCCGGTCGCCAGTGGAGCATTCGCTTCACTGGCCGCTTCCCACCAACTCTCGGTCAGACGCGAGGACGTCCACGTGACGCCGCGCGATCTGCTCACGGTCCCCGAGGGTGAGATCACCGAAACCGGTCTCCGCACCAACGTGGACATCGGTATTCAATACCTCGAGTCGTGGCTGCGCGGGGTCGGCTGCGTGCCGATCTACAATCTCATGGAAGACGCCGCGACCGCCGAGATCTCGCGGTCGCAGGTGTGGCAGTGGGTCCGTCACGGCGCGCACCTCTCTGACGGTCGCGCGGTGACGCAGGCGCTGGTCGAGTCGATCATCGCCGAAGAGATGGACGAGAAGAAGCTGCGCGGCGGCCAGTTCGAGCTCGCCGCCCGCCTGTTCAATCAGCTGATGACCGGCGCGGATTTCCCTGAATTCCTCACCTTGGTGGCCTATGAACACCTCGACTAGCGGCAAAAGCACAAACGGCGTGAGCAAGCGGGAGTTTGTCGCAGAGCTCGATGTGCGGTGGCGCAGCGATCGGCGCTGGCAGGGGATCACGCGAACCTACGCGCCGGAAGACGTCTACCGGCTGCGCGGCTCGCTCCCCATCCAGCACACACTCGCGAGTCACGGCGCGGCGCGGCTTTGGAAGCTGATGCGCGAAGAGCCCTACATCGCGGTCCTCTCGGCCGTCACGGGCAACCAGGCGGTCCAGGAAGTCCGCGCCGGCCTCAAGGCGATCTACATCAGCGGCTGGCAGGTCGCCGCCGACGCGAACTGCGCGATGACGATGTACCCGGACCAGAGCCTGTATCCGTCCGACAGCGTGCCGAATCTCATCTGCCGGATCCAGAATGCGCTGCGTCGCGCCGACGAGATCCATCACATGAACGGCGACCACAGCGTCGACTGGTTCGTGCCGCTCGTGGCGGATGCCGAGGCGGGATTCGGGGGTGTGCTCAACGCCTACGAGCTGATGAAGCTGATGATCGCGGCCGGCGCGGCCGGGGTGCATTTCGAGGACCAACTCTCGTCGGTCAAGAAATGCGGTCATCTGGGCGGCAAGGTGCTCGTGCCGACGAGCGAATTCATCGCCAAGCTGATCGCGGCGCGCCTCGCCGCCGACGTCTGCGGGGTCGAGACGGTGCTCATCGCGCGGACCGACGCCAACAGCGCCGGGCTGGTGACGAGCGATATCGATGAGTATGACCGCCGCTGGTGTACCGGCGAGCGCTCGCCCGAAGGCTTCTACGTAATCAAGGAGGGCGTCGAGGCGGCGATCGCGCGCGCCCGCGCGTATGCGCCCTACGCCGACATGCTGTGGTTCGAGACGGCGAAGCCCGATCTCGCCGAAGCGAAGCAATTTGCCGAGGCGATCCACAAGGAGTATCCGGGCAAGCTGCTCGCGTACAACTGCTCACCGTCGTTCAACTGGAAGCGTCACTTGAGCGACACGCAGCTCGCCGCCTTCCAGAAGGAGCTGGGTGCGATGGGCTACAAGTTCCAGTTCGTCACCCTGTCCGGCTTCCACGCGCTGAATCACGGCATGTTTACGCTGGCGCAGGACTACAAGGACCGCGGCATGGCGGCCTACGCCGACCTGCAGTCGCGCGAATTCGCTGTGGAGCGCGAAGGGTACGAGGCCGTGAAGCATCAGGAATTCGTGGGCGTCGGCTACTTCGACGAAATCACGCAGATCGTGCACGGCGGCCGCAGCTCGACCGTCGCGCTGCAAGGCTCGACGGAGAAGGCGCAGTTCGTCAGTTGACAATGCCCTAGCCGTCCCTAGGCTACGGGTATGAGAACCCTCCGCAACTACATCGGGGGCGAGTGGATCGCCCCCGGCAGCGTCGATTATCTCGACCTCACGAATCCGGCAACCGCCGAAACGCTCGGCAAGGTGCCACTGTCGGGCGCGCGCGCCGTCAGCGAAGCGGTCGCGGCGGCGCAGGCCGCATTCCTCAAGTGGCGTGAGGTCCCGCCGGTGGTGCGGGCCCGCTATCTCTTCAAGCTCAAGTCCCTGATGGAACAGCATTTCGACGATCTCGCGGCGACGGTGACACGCGAGAACGGCAAGACGCTGGACGAGGCACGGGGGTCGGTGCGCCGCGGCATCGAAAACGTCGAGCACGCCTGCGGCATTCCGACCCTGATGATGGGCAAGACGCTGGAAGACGTCGCGGCGGGCATCGACTGCGAATACGTCCGCCAACCGCTCGGCGTGTTCGCGGCGATCACGCCCTTCAATTTTCCGGCGATGGTGCCGTGCTGGTTCTGGCCCTACGCGATCGCCACCGGCAACACGTTCATTCTCAAGCCGAGCGAGCAGGTGCCGTTCTCGCCGACGCGCATCATCGAGCTCGCGCACGAAGCAGGGATTCCGCCCGGCGTGCTGAACCTGGTCCATGGCGGGAAAGACGCGGTCAATGCGATCCTCGCGCACCCGGGCATCGCCGGCGTCTCGTTTGTCGGATCATCCCCCGTCGCGAAACACGTCTACCAGGAAGCCGCCAAGTACGGCAAGCGCGTGCAGGCCCTGGGCGGCGCGAAGAATCACGTCATCGTGATGCCCGATGCCGACATGGACCGCGCGGTGGCGAACATCAGCGAATCGCTGTTCGGCTGCGCGGGCCAGCGCTGTCTCGCGGGCAGCGTTGTGGTCGCCGCGGGCAAGGCCTACGAGCCGTTCCGCGAGCGGCTCCTGAGCGCAGCGAGGGATCTGCGACTCGGCTACGGCCTCGAGCCCGGCGTGAGCATGGGGCCCGTCGTCTCGGCCAAACACAAGGAGAAGGTGCTGTCATACGTGGAGGCGGGGCGCAAAGACGGCGCCACCTTGCTGCTCGACGGACGCACGACCAAGGTCGAAAAGCATCCGCGCGGCCACTTCGTCGGGCCGACCGTCTTCGACGGCGTCCAACCGGACATGACGATCGGGAAAGAGGAGATCTTCGGACCGGTGGCGTCGGTGACGCACGTCAGCAACCTGGACGAAGGGATCGAGATGGTACACCGCTCCGGGTTCGCCAATGCGACGTCGATCTTCACGCAGAGCGGCAAGGCCGCGCGCGAGTTCCGCTATCGCGTCGGCGTCAGCATGATCGGCGTGAACATCGGCGTCGCCGCACCGATGGCCTTCTTCCCGTTTGGCGGTACCAAAGGGTCCTTCTTTGGGGATCTCAAGGCTCATGGTCAGGACTCGATTGAGTTCTACACCGACAAAAAAGTGGTCATCTCACGTTGGTAGGTTTTCTAACCCCGGGCGCAAGCCCGGGGTCAACGAACGGTGGGGAGCGTCATGCGTAAAGTCGTCGGTGGCCTTATCCAGATGTCGAATCCGATCAACGACCCCAACGCGCCGGTCGCCAAGATCAGCGACGCCATGCTGGAGAAGCACCTTCCTTATATAGAGGAAGCAGGCAAGAAGGGGGTGCAGATCCTCTGCCTGCAGGAAGTCTTCAACGGCCCCTACTTCTGCCCCAGTCAGGACGCCAAGTGGTGCGACATCGCCGAGCCGATCCCTGGTCCGACGATCGAGCGCATGCAGAAGCTCGCCAAGAAACACGAGATGGCGATGATCGTGCCGATCTACGAGCGCGAGATGGCGGGCGTCTATTACAACACCGCCGCCGTGCTCGATGCCGACGGCTCATATCTCGGCAAGTATCGGAAGAACCACATCCCGCACACGGCCGGATTCTGGGAGAAGTTTTTTTTCAAGCCCGGCAACCTCGGCTACCCCGTCTTCAAGACGCGCTACGCCGCCATCGGCGTCTACATCTGTTACGACCGCCATTTCCCCGAGGGCGCGCGGCTGCTCGGCCTCCATGGCGCCGAGATCGTGTTCAATCCGTCGGCCACGGTGAAGGGCCTGTCGCAATATCTGTGGAAGCTGGAACAGCCGGCCCACGCGGTCGCCAACGGCTACTTCATGGGCTGCATCAATCGGGTCGGGGTCGAGGCACCCTGGAATGTCGGGCAGTTCTACGGCTCGAGCTACTTCGTGGACCCGCGGGGCAACTTTCTCGCGCAGGGCAGCGAGGACAAAGACGAGCTCGTCGTCGCCGAAATGAACCTCGACATGATCGAGGAAGTGCGGCGCACTTGGCAGTTCTTCCGCGACCGCCGGCCGGAGACGTACGACGACATGGTCAAGCAGCTGCCCTAGATGGCCCTTCTTATCCACGGCGGCCGGATCATCACGCCCACGGAAGACTTCACGGGCGACGTGTATGCCGAGAACGAGACGATCACGCGGATCGAGCCGCACATCGATTCGAAGCTCGTCGCTCCCGGAGCCGAAGTCATCGACGCGCGCGGCAAGTACGTCTTTCCGGGATTCATCGATCCGCACGTGCACATCTATCTGCCGTTCATGGGCACCTACGCCGCGGACGACTACGAGTCGGCGAGCAAGGCGGCGCTGGCGGGCGGCACGACGACGCTGATCGAGATGATCTGCCCCGGACAGGCGGACGAGCCGGTCGCGGCGTTCGAGCTGTGGAAGTCCAAGGCCGAAAGCCTGGCGGCGGTGGATTACACGTTCCACATGTCGGTCGTGCGGTTCGAGGAGCGCGTCCGCGATCAGTTCCGGGAGATCGTGAAGGCTGGGGTCGCCTCTTTCAAGGTTTTCCTCGCATACAAAGGTGCGCTCAACCTGTCTGATGAAGACTTGTTTGGAACGATGCGATTGGCCAAAGAACTCGGCGTCATCGTGACCGCGCATTGCGAGAATGCGGACGCGATCGACGCGCTCCAAAAATCGCTGCTGGCAGCCGGCAAGACGGGCACCGAGTGGCACGGACCATCGCGCCCACCCATCGTCGAGGCGGATGGCGTCCACCATCTCTGCACCTTCGCCGAGCTGCTCGGCACGCACGTGTACATCGTCCACACGTCCTGCGCGGCCGCGGTGAGCCAGGCGCTCGCGGCCCGGCAGCGGGGCGTGAATGTCTGGATCGAGTCGGTAATCCCGCATTTCGTGCTGGACGAGACCTACGTCGAGCGGCCACAGTTCGAAGGATCCAAGTACGTGATGTCGCCGCCGCTGCGCGCCAAGGCGAACCAGGACGTGCTGTGGAACGGCGTCAAGACGCGGCAGATCAGCACGATCGCCACCGATCACGCGCCGTTCCGTTTCGCCGATCAGAAGAAAATGGGGATGGACGCATTCACGAAAATCCCCAACGGCATCCCCTCGGTGCAGGAGCGCGTCGACCTGGTCCACACATGCGGCGTTGCCGCGGGTCGGCTCGGACTGCAGGCGATGGTGGATGCGTGTTCGACGCAGGCCGCGAGGCTGTTCGGGCTCTATCCCAAAAAGGGCGCCATTCAGCTCGGCAGCGATGCCGACCTCGTCGTCTATGACCCGAGCTATCGCGGCACGTTTTCCAAAGAGTGCAGCCACTCGAACGTGGACTACAATGCGTACGAAGGCTGGGAGCAGAAGGGCCGCGCCTCCGTCGTCACGGTGCGTGGGAAGGTGCAGGCACGCGAGGGGGAATTCGTCGGCACAATCGGCCGCGGCCAATTCTTGAAACGGGAGCCCACACACTGATGGATTCGCAGACGGTTCGCCAGAAGCACAAAGAATTCCTCTTCCCCTGCGTCGCCAACTATTACGCCGAGCCGGTGGTGATCACGGAGGCGCAGGGCTCGACCGTGAAGGACCTCGACGGCCGCGAGTACCTCGATTTCTTCGGCGGGATTCTGACCGCCGGGATCGGCCATTCGCACCCCGAATTCGTGAAGCGCATCCAGGACCAGGTGGCGCGCCTCGTCCATACGTCGAGCGTCTACCCCACCGTGGAGCAGGTCCGCGTCGCCGAGCGGCTCACGCAGATCACGCCCGGGAAGCTCAAGAAGAGCTTCTTCACGACCAGCGGTACGGAAGCCGACGAAACCGCCGTGATGCTGGCGAAGATCTATACCGGCCAGCAGGAAATCATCGTGCTGCGGCACAGCTACGCAGGCCGCAGCCAGGGCGCGATCGCCATCACGGGTCAGCAGCCCTGGCGCGTGTTGCCGACGCCGATCGCCGGGGTCAAGCACGCGCTGTCGCCGTACTGCTATCGCTGCCCACTCGGGCTCGAGTATCCCGACTGCGGCATTCGCTGCGCGCAGGACATCGAGGATCTCATCCGGACGACGACGAACGGCCGTCCCGCCGCCTTCATGGCCGAGCCGATTCAGGGCGCGGGCGGATTCATCACGCCGCCCAAGGAGTACTTCGAGATCGCCGTCGGCATCGTGCGCAAGTACGGTGCGGTGTTCATCTGCGACGAGGTGCAGACCGGCTGGGGACGGACCGGCGACAAATGGTGCGGCATCGAGCACTGGGGCGTCGAGCCGGAGATCATGACGTTCGCGAAATCGATCGCGAACGGTTTCCCCGTGGGCGCCACGATCGCGACGGAAGAGGTGGCGAACGCGTTTACGGGGCTCTCGCTCTCGACATTCGGGGGGAATCCCATCTCTATGGCGGCGGTCGACGCGACGATGGACGTCATGCAGCGCGAGAACACGCCACAGCGGTCCGCGGTGCGCGGTGCGCAGTTGCGCGAAGCACTCGAAGAGTTCAAGAAGCGGTTTCCATTTATCGGAGACGTTCGGGGCATGGGGTTGATGCAGGGGATCGAGTTCGTCGAAGATCGCAAGACCAAGGAGCCGTCGCCGAAGAGAACGACCGCCTTCCTCGAAGCTGCCAAGAAGCAGGGGCTGCTCATCGGCAAGGGCGGCCTGTACGGCAACGTGATCCGCATCGCGCCCTCCATGTTGATCAGCAAGTCGGACATCGATGATGGCTGCAAGCGGATGGAGCGCGCGCTCGCCGAGGCTCAATGACGCTCGCCAACGCAGATCTGCTTCCGGTGCCGCAGGACCGGCGCACCTGGAACTGGTGGCACATCGCGTCGCTGTGGATCGGGATGGCGATCTGCATTCCGACCTACACCCTCGCGTCGGGCCTCATGGCATCGGGTTGGACGTGGCAGGCAGCGGTCGGCGCCGTCATTCTGGGCAACGTCGTCGTCCTGATTCCGATCGCGCTCAACTCGCACGCCGGCACACGGTACGGCATCCCGTTCCCCGTACTCGCGCGCGCGTCCTTCGGTGTGCTGGGCGCCAACCTTCCCGCGCTGTTGCGGGGGCTTGTCGCTTGCGGCTGGTTCGGCATTCAGACGTGGATCGGCGGCTGGGCGATCTACAAGTTGGTCGAGGTAATCTGGCCCGGCATTGCGACGTTGCCGCAACTACTACCGGCGTTCGTCGGCCTCCATACGGGCGAGTTCCTCTGCTTCATGGTGTTCTGGGCAATGAATGTCTTGATCGTGCTGCGCGGCATGGACTCGATCAAGTTCCTGGAGACGTGGGGATCACCATTCCTGCTCGCGGTCGGCGCGGCGCTGTTCATGTGGGCCTGGGTGCGCGCCGGCGGCCTAGGTCCAATGTTGCAGAATCCGGCCGTCGGGCCGTCCGGCCGTCCGGCCGGCAGCCTGTTCGGGGCGGGCCTGACCTCCGCCGTGGCGTTCTGGGGCACGATGGCGCTGTCGATCCCGGATTTCTCTCGTTTCGCCCGATCGCAACGCGATCAGATTGTGGGACAGGCGGTGGGATTACCTGGCACGATGGCGCTCTTCGCGTTCATCGGCGCCGCCGTCACGAACGCGACGCTGGTGATCTTCGGGACGCGGATCGCCGATCCGGTGGCGCTGCTGGCGCGCATCGGTGGTCCGCTGATGATCATGCTATCGATGCTGGGCCTGACCGTTGCGACGCTCACAACCAATATCGCGGCCAACATCGTCGCCCCGGCGAACGGTTTTTCGAACCTCGCGCCGCACAAGATCACGTTCAAACAGGGGGCCCTGATCACCGCGGTCATCGGCATTCTGATCATGCCGTGGCGGCTCTACAACGATGCCGCCGCCTATATCTTCACCTGGCTCATCGGCTACGGCGCCCTGCTCGGTCCCGTCGCCGGCATCATGATCGCCGACTACTTCGTGGTGCGTCGCGGCGAGCTGATCGTGGACGACCTCTACCGGCGCAACGGGGCCTACGAATACAGCCGCGGGTTCAACTGGGTAGCGATCGGTGCGCTCGCCCTCGGCGTGGCGCCGAGTTTGCCTGGTTTCGTCGCGGCACTCAAGGGAACGCCGGAGACGGGGGTGTTCGGCCGGATCTATAACTGGACGTGGTTTGTGGGATTCCTGATCGCTGCAGTGCTCTACTGCGTGGGCATGCGTGTGCGATCGGGGAGCACAGAGCAGGGAGCAGTACGTGTCGGCACCTGAAACACTCCTGACCGACGCCCAACTCGCGGCAAACTTCGCCGACATCGCGCCAGCGCTCACGAACGACGCGGCGCTGCTCGAGGCGAACAAATGCCTCTATTGTCATGACGCGCCGTGCACGATCGCCTGCCCCACGCACATCGACGTCCCCGCCTTCATCAAGAAGATCGCGACCGGCAACCTGCGCGGCTCGGCCCGAGTCATTCTCGAGGCGAATCCGTTCGGCCATTCCTGCGCGCGCGCCTGCCCGGTGGAAGTGTTGTGCGAAGGGGCCTGCGTCCTGAACGACCGCGATGAACAACCGATCAAGATCGCACTGCTGCAGCGGCACGCCACCGATTACGTCCTCGAAAAGAAGCTCAAGCTCTTCGCGCCGGGGAAACGCACCGGCAAACGCGTCGCGATCGTGGGCGCGGGGCCGGCAGGGCTCGCGTGCGCTCGGGACCTGCGGTGCCGCGGCCACGATGTCACAGTCTTCGAGTCGAAGCCGCAGCCGGGCGGCCTCAACACGTTCGGGATCGCGGAGTACAAGCTCAAAGCCGACGTCGCGCTCGCCGAGGTGCAGGACATTCTCGACCTCGGTGTCGAGCTCAGGACGGGCGAGACGGTCGATTCGATCGACCCCCTGCTCAACGAGTATGACGCCGTCTTTATCGGGGTCGGATTGGGAGGCACGAAGAAGCTCGGCATTCCCGGCGAAGACCTGGCGGGCGTGATCGATGCGCTCACTTTCATCGAGCATCTCAAGACGCACCCCTATCGCGCAACGACCGTCGGACGCCAAGTCGTGGTCATCGGCGCCGGCAATACCGCCATCGACGCCGTCACACAGGCCAAGCGGCTCGGCGCGGCGGCGGCCACGATCGTGTATCGCCGCGGTGAGGCCGACATGCCGTGCTATCACTACGAATACGAGCTCGCCAAGCGCGATGGGTGCGGGTTTCGTTTCAATGCCGCTCCGCAGCGCATCATCGGCAACGGCTCTGCGGTCGCCGGCATCGAAGTGCGCACCGCCAATGGCAGCGAGACGATGCCGTGCGACATGGTGATCGTGGCGATCGGCCAGGGCTCCCCGGCACTCACGTGGCCGAAGGACAATCCCAGGGTTTTCACGGGCGGCGACTGTGCGAATGGCGGAGCGGAAATCGTGAACGCAGCGGCCGAAGGCGTCACAGCGGCGAGGCAGATCCATGAAAGGTTGACCAATGGCTGATCTCAGAACGAATTTCGCGGGCATTCAGAGCCCCAATCCCTTTTGGCTCGCGTCCGGCCCCCCCACCAACACCTACGGTCAGGTTGCCAAGGCCTTCGATGAAGGCTGGGGCGGTGCGGTCTGGAAAACCATCGGCGAGCCGATCATCAACGTCTTTTCGCGCTACGGGTCCGTCGACCTCGGCCAGAACCGCATGATGGGCTTCAACAATATCGAGCTGATCAGCGACCGGCCGATTGCCGAGAATCTCAAAGAGATCGCCGAGGTGAAGCGGAATTATCCGAAGCACCCCGTGATCGCGTCGCTCATGGTCGAGTCGAAGCAGAAGGCGTGGCACGAGATGGTGAAGCAGACCGAGGACACCGGCGCGGACGGAATCGAGCTGAACTTCGGGTGTCCCCACGGGATGAGCGAGCGCGGGATGGGCAGCGCGGTAGGTCAGGTGCCCGATTACACCTGCCAGATCGTCGAATGGGTGAAGGAAGTCGCCACGACTCCGGTGATCGTGAAACTCACCCCCAACGTCACCGATATCACGTATATCGCGCGCGCGGCGGTCAAGGGCGGCGCCGATGCGCTATCCCTGATCAACACCATCAACTCGATCGTCGGCGTGGATCTCACGACGTTCGAGCCGCAACCGTCCGTCGCCGGCAAATCGAGCCATGGCGGCTACTGCGGGCCGGCGGTGAAGCCCATCGCGCTGCACCTCGTGTCAGCAGTCGCCGGAGACGCCAGCGTGAAAATTCCGATCTCCGGCATCGGCGGCATCGCGTCCTGGCGGGATGCGGCGGAGTTCATCGCTCTGGGCGCCGGCACGCTGCAAGTCTGCACCGCCGTCATGCACTACGGGTTCCGGATTGTGGAGGACCTGATCGACGGGCTGTCGAACTGGATGGATGAGCGCGGGCACCGCACCCTCGCGGACATCCGGGGCCGGGCGCTCCCCCGGGTCGCAAAGTGGGAAGACCTCGATCTGAATTACCACCTGCTCGCCCATATCGATCAGGACAAGTGCATCAAGTGCGAGCTGTGCTGGACCGCGTGCGAGGACGGCGCGCATCAGGCGATCCGGCGGCTGCCGCGCAGCAATGGGGGACCCGTCGTCGAGATTATCGAGGAAGCGTGCGTCGGGTGTAATCTCTGCGCGGCGGTGTGTCCGGTGCAGGACTGCATCACGATGCGGCAGGTGCCAAACGACTATCCGCCGGTGACGTGGAAGCAGTACGCAGCGGGAAAAGGGAAGCTGGCGCCGCGGTCGGAGCACTTTCACACGGCGGTGTGGAGTCGCACTTCGAAGTAGAACCTTTTTTCTTTTTTCTCCACCAAACGAGCGCGCTAATTGTTAAGGAGAAAAAAGAACAAGGAAGAAAGGCGGTTAGAGCCTCGTCGGCGGTGCTAAAGGTGGAACCGCAACGCCCTGTTCCGGTTCAGGCGTAAAGTCTTCTCCAGGGTTGATGAACCGATCTCGTTCGAAGTTGTACTGCTTATCGTAGAGTTGTTTGTAACGGCCGTTCGAGACCAGCAGCTCGTCGTGCGTTCCCCGCTCCACGATCTGTCCACCCTCGAGCACCAGAATCTGGTCCGCGCTTCGTATCGTCGATAGGCGATGCGCGATCACAAAGGTCGTGCGCCCGCGCCGCAGCGCCCGCAGTCCGTCCTGAATCTTGGCTTCGCTCTCGGAGTCGAGGCTCGAGGTCGCCTCGTCCAGGACGAGGATCCGGGGGTCGGCGAGAATCGCCCGCGCAATCGAAATGCGCTGCCGCTGGCCGCCCGAGAGCTTGACGCCCCGCTCACCGACGACGGTATCGTACTTCTCCTCGAACTGCTCCACGAACTCGTCGCAGTGCGCGATGCGTGCCACGGCCTCGATCTCCCGCCGCGTCGCGTGGGGGCGCGCGAAGGCGATGTTCTCGGCAATCGTGCCGTCGAACAGGAAGTTGTCCTGCAACACCACGCCCAGCTGCGTGCGGTAGTCGGCCAGCGGCACGGTCGCGAGATCCCGCCCATCGACGAGCACCCTGCCCTTCTCGGGCCGGTTGAACGCCAGCACCAGCCCGATGAGCGTGCTCTTCCCGGACCCCGAGGAGCCGACGAGTGCGGTTGTCGAGCCCGATCTCGCGTGGAACGACACATCTTTGAGCACCGGTACGCCCGGCTTGTAGGCGAACGTCACGTGCTCGAACGCGACATCGCCGCGGATCGGGCCCAGC
>Ga0137380_10000759_pt1 | contig 24656 bp, 22 predicted proteins | sample SagtaG_17_FD_104809 | JGI IMG/M metagenome (GOLD analysis project Ga0137380, IMG submission 104809) | Vadose zone soil microbial communities from Sagehorn Ranch, Mendocino, California, USA - Sage2_L_100_16 metaG | ecosystem: Environmental > Terrestrial > Soil > Vadose zone | place: USA...
ATGGCAAATTGAAAAGTATCGGCAAGCGCAAACTTAAACAGCACCAGGGTAGTTGCTTATGAAACCTTAACCGAAGGAGATAATTACAACCAGATCTTCACTCATTTCCTCTTAGCAAGCAGGGGTTCTTTCGAGTATGCTTTCTCTGTGAATATCAGATTCGCTCTATTTGGAGAATGGAGCAGTTGGGTCTAAACAAGCCTCTCTCGCGGAGAGCACGATAAGAAACGAGAAAACCAAATGAAACTACTGGTTGTCGATGGTGACCGTAATTGGGTTGAAATGCTGACTGGTTGGCTGAAAATGATGGGATACGAAGTGCGGCGTGCCTATACGGGAGCACAAGCCAGGATCGAATGGATGGAGCAGCAGCCTGATCTGGTCCTTCTGGATCCTATTCTGAAGGATGTAGATGGGTTAGCAATATGCCGGGAGTTGCGGATCAAACATGATGCGCTGGTATTGATTATGACCGAGGGGAAAGAAGTCGAGGACGAGGTCCGCTGCCTGGAGGCAGGTGCCGATGACTACTTGCGGAAACCTTTCCTCCCTGCCCAACTCTTAGCAAGGATCCGGGCACTCACTCGAAGAGGGCGTTCTACACTGAAACAGCGACCTTCCTCTATTCTCAACATAGGGCCACTGCGGATTGACTCACTGCATAACACCGTGAGCAGGTATGGAAAAACTGCTCGCTTAACGCCAATCGAAAGCAAACTCCTGTATTTGCTTGCTATCAATGCCAACCAGGTGTGCACAGCGGATCAGATTGTGGCATATGTATGGGGCTATGAGGGAGATGCTTCCTTGATCAAGGCCCATATCCGCCACTTACGCGAGAAGATCGAACCGAACCCAAGCACTCCGTGCTTTATTTACACTATTGCAGGAGTGGGCTACAAATTGGCATATGCTCATGTCCAGGAGAGGGCCTCTTCGTAACACCTCCCTGGCCGGTATGATCTGGGCGAATACCATGACGACACATGTTGACATGCCTCCCGCTTCCCTACTAGAATAAAGGGAGTGAGCGAGAGATGAGAATCGTGGAGGTTGCGCAGTGGTGCTCTCCCTATTGAGACAGGAATGGACTATGCGTGCACAGATCGGAAAATATAAGGTCCAGATGAAGAAGAGCAGCCTTCTCCTGCAGCATATTGCGGGTATAGGTTTCGAGCTGACGCAGGAGGAGGCGTTGGGACTCTTGCAGTTCCTGCAGGTTTACCAGCAGACATTGCTGAAACAGCGAAGCGCGGACGATCCGCAGACCCAACCGATTATCCGAATCATCGGAGATGAGGATGACCAACCGGACGAACCTGCATAATCTCTTCTCACCCCAATAGATGGAGTTCCTTTGCGAGCGAATAGTTCTCAGAACAAAGGGACCGATTATGTCCGGTTTCAACTCCAGACGTGAAGCCGCCCCTGGTGGGACACTCTCAGCAACTTGTCCAGCTACTAGTACTTTCGTGTTTCAAGCTACTAGTATTTTCGTCTTTCAATCCCTGACGGGGGGCTTCAGTCGTTTCGATTTTGTAGTATAATGCTTCCATTTTAGAGAGCAACAAGCTATCACATGTGATATGCTTTTTTGCTCTATCAGTATTTTCTTGCTCTTTAAGAGCCTCTCCGAATAACTGGTCTGCCTGGCTTCCTAAAACATTCAATGGGGTTATTCGGAGAGGCTGGAAAACGGAACGCTCAAAAGGTAACCGTAGTTAAGGCCAGACGTGAGGAATAAAGAAATTTTATTTGTTGTCTATCAGGTCTCGCCTTACCTGGCGAAGGTAAAACTCATGACTGCTCTTAAAACAAGCTCTACGATTTTGCGTAAACGTTCAGGAGAGCTTATGATCTGTAAACAACAACTGGCTATTCTTGGTATCGCCATTCTAACTTTTGCACTTGGGACGACAGTATTGGTTATATGGATCTCAGATCCTGATGCGATGCAATCAGCTCTACAAGAGTTACACAAGGTTCTGAGGCTCTTTCTTCCGAACATCTAATGGCGTTAATAATTTCCGAAGCTATTAGAGACATAGATGCTTGATTGTATAGCATTCGCAAAAGCACTTTGGGCGGGGGCGGAAGACTCGATTCTCCAATCTCTTTGTTTATTCTGATTGAACCAGATGATTGCTTTAATCTTGGGGAAGTTTTGCGGTATCTGAATGGAGAATGCATCAGCAATCCAGTTTGCTTTGCTGCCTCCTTGTTGATCGTCGAAATTGTAGAAACATCGCCTATCCTTTCCTTGTGGTTTGCTCTTTCTCTAGCTCCAACCAATGGAGACAGGTAGGTGTCTCACGGCATTTCCCCCGAGGAACCATGTAGCGCCTCTCAACGCACACGGCCCTGATAGCTTGTGCTGGTTCTCTGGCTCCAGTTGTTAGCCGTTCTACTCCACATAAGCGACTTTGTGTCGTACCTGGTTAATGGGGTTTTAGCACGAGAAGGTCTATATCTTTTATTAGAAAAAAGAAACAGAAGCACGGGAGCTATCAGGACAGCATCGGTAAATAAAGCCCAACCAAAAGAAGCTAATGCTATTCGGTTTTCAATCAATCCAAGAGCAATGAAAAGGGAAGTCAGCCCAAACCATTTGAGATGTGAAGAAAATGTCTCAAGCCTGTCTGTTGTTTTTAAGGTTCCCTTTGCTGTTACACGGTACTCAAGTTTTTTATGCCGCAATGCCTGAAGCGCTGCAGACACATAGACGGGCGCGGTGAATAATGTCAGTACCATTGCATGAAATCCGTAACGGACTTTCTCATGCTTTACCAGGTTGAGTCTACTTAACCCAAAGTACAATCCAATTTGGCTGAGTATACTGATTGCCCAAAGAGAGGACCAAATAATGCTATTTGCTCCAATTGAAGAAATACCCAACACTAAATTTAAAAACATCAATATACTGCCAAGGATCCAAGTGACTGCGACACTTGGATAGAATAATTGCAGTGAAATATATGCCAACCTTTGTAAATGAGAGAGCTTTCGCAATAATCTCCAATCATGATGCAGTATAATTTCCCACACACCATATGCCCATCGTTTCTGCTGATTAAAGTAGTCTGTCCAGCTGCTCGGTCCTTCGCCAACCGAAAGAATATCGGGGGTATAGACTCCTTTCCACTGATTACCTGTTGCAGGATTTTTTGCACCTTGTATAGTTATGCTAGTTAAGTGATCTTCAATGATGCTGTCTTGATAGCCTCTAATCTGTTTCCATGCCCTGGGTCGGTACAGATGATTTGTGCCAATAAGCAGTGGTGCGCCCAGCCCATTTCCTCCTCGCTGAATTAAGCCATGAAAGACAAATGCCTGAGCAGCTGCAGCTTTGGTTAATCTATTTGTTTCGAGATTTCCGTAGACTTGAGGGGCGACAACAAAAGCGATATCAGGATCTCTAAAATACCCAAGCGTCCTTTCAAGAAAATTAGGGAACGGGGTATGATCAGGATCCATTTGCGCAACAACATCGTAGGCATTTTCATAGAGTGCTCTCCAAGAATTATGATTTCCTGCCTTCGATTTCGCCTTGAACTCTCCGGATGGTTGATTAAATTGAGGATAACCTTTACGGGAAAAGTGGAATACGGCCAAATTCTGTGCAAGTCTAATCACAGCGGGATCGTTCCCCTCATCCAGCACCCACACATCGACAGTCCCCGCATAGATGATTGCTTTCATCGCCCGCAATGTTTTTTCGAGAACCTCAATCGGCTCTTTTGAGGGGACGAAGGTGGTCAGTATTGCAACTCTCAGGTTTGTTGTGGGAGAAAGAGGGATCGGATCTTTTGCATGCAGAGCAAAAAACAAGAGACTAATTCCCTGGATAATCCGTATGAATTCAATTGTGACAAGCGCGATAAGACTGGTGACAAGAAGCGATTCAATAAAAGAATTACTTGAGAGGATGAGATGATTTGGTTTAATGATCCAGAGGATAAATGCTACATTGAACAAGGCACAAAACACAAGATATGCCCACAAAAGGATTTTTGCCTTTCGGGAAAAAATACTTGTAAAAGCTAAACTCCTACCGTCTAAAGATTGTCTCTCTTGTGCTCTGCCCGCAATGGTGCTATCTATTTGCGAATAGAGAGCGTAATCGTCTATTGCAGAGTGCTGGTGGGCTAGTGACAGGGATTGTACCTGCTGTTCGGAAGAGGTAGGAAGGGGCATGTAAGGAAGTGTTAGAGGAAATGCAGCAGGGACGTCAGTGGGCCGCTCAGTGACAGGTACTTCGGCCTTCCGCGAGGGGAGTCGCAATTGAGGTGAGATATTAGATTGTCTGTTGATTTTGAATTCCCTCTCCTTACTTTCCAGGCTTGGAGAGCCAGGCATGGGAGTTACCGGCATTTTGGGAAATGATGTTGCCGGTACTCTAAATTGTGTGGCTCCATTAGGAGGGGTAGTCGGTATATTGGGTAGAGGTATTGTCGGCACATCGGGAAAGGTGTTATCGGTACTCTAAATTGCGGCGACCTATGTGATGGATATGAACCAGGCGCTGAATGGGAGCCATTTTGCTGTATCTGCTCAACAGGCTGTACAGGCAGTCGAGGTGTGGGAGGCCCTTTAAATTGTGATGCTCCATTGGATGAATGTGTATGCCTGCTAGTGTCAATTACTGTATCGGGCTTCTCTCGTTGCTGTATCGGCATGGTTAAGCGTCTATACTGAGATAAATCTGCATACGCTGATTCTTGATCCCCCAGATAGTCAGCTTGCATCCTGCTCCCCCTATGACTACATACTCTAAAATAGCTACTAACTAATGACTGGAACGCTTAGCGCCTCTTGCAGTCACTTTTTATCCTTTAGTACCTGGGGTATTCCGTGCTAGTTCCCCAATGTAGGGCCTCCGGAAGGCCGGGTCAATTTCTCGCCAGTGGTCGATGCTGGACTGGTCAAAGCGGTCAGAAGAAGGTATCAGGACTCCTTTTTCAGAGACCATCACTTGACAAACACTCTGCAAAGGAGTACCTTCCGTTTGGAGCAAAGACCCAAGCACGCTTCTCCCAGTCCAACGCTCTTTCAGTTTTGAATTACTTGCGATCCTCTCATTTGTGTTTAAAAATGTGTGTGCCCGGTCAGTGCTCTCACAAGAAAGGTTGCTTTATGCACTTCTCTTTAAACTTCAAGGCACCTATAGTGCACCCACTTTTACTGCTGCCTATGGTAGGACTTCTTCTCACTTCTGCAAGTTTCTCTTCCACGCAGGTTTCCCAACACCAGGGAACCGCAAAAAGTCGGTCTCCCACCATCTATTATGGAGTCCATGTTCCGGGATGGTTACAAGACTTGTCTGCGGTCACTGCTTTTGAACGTGATATTCAAAAACCGGCTGCCATCATCTTGTGGTACCAGGGCTGGGGAGTGAAGGACGGCTCACAGAATTTCGAGTTTACGTGGATGAATAATGTACGCAATCATGGCTCCATCCCCCTCATCTCCTGGGAGCCATGGGATTACACACAAGGGATTCATCAACCTGCTTTTTCCTTACAAAACATCATTGAGGGAAAATTTGATAGCTATATTACTAGATGGGCTCAGGCTTCAAAAGCATGGGGGCATCCTTATTTCTTGCGCTTTGCCCACGAAATGAACGCCAACTGGTACCCCTGGTCCGAACTGACCAACGGCAACAAGCCCGGCCAGTATATCCGAGCATACAGGCATGTGCATGACATCTTTGCTGCTCAAGGCGTCACGAACGTCACCTGGGTCTGGTCCCCCAATGTGGAGTATCCAGGTAGTCTTCCTTTAGCAGGATTGTATCCTGGCAATTCCTACGTCGATTGGATTGGCATTGACGGCTACAACTGGTCTACTATCCAGGGACATCACTGGCAATCATTCTCGCAGGTGTTCCAGCAAACGTATAACGACATCCTTGGCATGTCTCCTGGTAAACCACTGATGATCGCTGAGACTGCCTCAGCTGAAAGCGGCGGTGATAAAGCAGGTTGGATTACCGATGCTCTTTTGACTCAACTCCCAGCCTTCTTTCCTGAAGTTAAAGCAATCGTCTGGTTTAACGAAAACAAGGAGACAGACTGGCGAGTAGAATCATCACATACAGCCCAGGCAGCGTTTGCTAGCGCAATAGTTTCAGGGATGTATGCTTCCAATCAATATGCCCACCTGAATGCCTCACCGATTCCAATCCCAACCTAGTGCAGAATTAAAAGAGATTTTCGGGGGACACCCCCGGTCCCTCGGCAGGGGGCTTTGCCCCCTGCACCCGCATTCCCGAAGGACTCCCTTGATTCCGCACTAGAGTGGCTTTCTCTTCCCACATCACATCCTTGTGTTCTGAAAACACACAAAAAACACCGGTGGTCTTATCCTCAGCACCACACTCCCAACCTGATATATAATACAAGACGAAAACACAGGAGGTGCTTATGGGTACTGTTACCTTCGATTTCACCGGTGAAGTTGTCCTGATTACTGGCGGCTCGCGAGGGTTAGGCTTAGAAATTGCGCAAGCATTTGGGGCTGCGGGTGCTACTGTCGTGATCACCGCTCGTCGAGAGCAATGGCTCAGCGAGGCTGAAAAACTCTTGAAGGATCAGGGAGTGGCTGTCCATGCCATGACCTGCGATGTAGCCAATGCCGCTTCAGTGGAGCAGGTAGTGCAGCAGGCGCTTGCGGCATGTGGCAAGTTCGATGTCCTGGTCAATAACGCTGGCCTGACCTGGGGAGCACCTGCCGAAACAATGCCGTTAGACCGTTGGCAGCAGGTAATCGATGCCAACATCACTGGAACATTTTTGATGTCACAGGCCGTCGGTAGGCACATGCTCGAACGGAACAAAGGGGCATTAGTGAATGTGGCCTCCATTGCTGGTTTTGGCGGTGGGCAGCTAAACACCGTTGGATATAATGCCAGTAAAGCAGCCGTTATTAACCTCACCAGGGCTTTGGCGTTAGAATGGGCTACCAGAGGTGTGCGCGTGAATGCGATTGCCCCCGGCATGTTCCGCACCCGTATGACCGAAGCCATCCTCCAGCGTGCCGAACCCATCGTTGCTGATGCCATGCCGATGAAGCGTATCGGACAACCAGGCGAGCTGGCTCCTACTGTGTTATTTCTGGCTTCGGAGGGGGCGAGTTATATTACAGGGCAGGTGGTTGCGATTGATGGGGGGAGATCAGCGGAATGACTTTCGTAGGGATCCTTCCCTGACGGATTTTAGAAACTGGTTAACAAGGGAGAAGACAAGCTATACCCGTCTTCACAGGCTGATTCGTGGTATGGTAGGGGCGACCACGTGCTCGATAAATCGGCGCTCTACACGGCCGCCCTCATCTCTTACTATTCCTGCGGCACCTCAGTAACTGTAGTCTTTCCGGGAGGAAGACCAAGACGTGCTTTGCGAGCAGCAAGCCGTTGTTGCATTGCAGATTGTGCCAGGACATCGGCAACGGGATCTGGTTGTGGCGTAAATGCACCCATTTCCTGCTGTAAACGAGCATGAGCTACATCAGCACGGCTTTGGATACGTGCAGTAATGTCGTCAATAGAAGCTGTTCCACCCAGTGCGCTGCTAACCGCATGAAGTGCGTGTGCAGCACGATCCTCCGCAGATGCAGAAGTATCCAAAGATTGAAGGGTACGGAGTTGGCGCATCATCGCTGTGTGCTTCGCTTCAAGAGCACTCATAGCCTGCTCGTATTGAGCTTGAATAGCTTGCGATTTTTCAAGCTGGTTGTTGAGTGGGGTAAGTTCATTTTCCGCTTCTTCAAGGCGCTGCTCGACTGTTGCAGCCAGGTCTTCACGCGGAGGATTCAACTGCAGTAGTGCGTCCGCCTGAGTATTCAGGGTTGCCTCCTGTTGATGAAGCTGGCTTATCTGCCGGTTCAGCGAAGCGATTGCCCCGGCATTTTGCGCCTGTGCTTCACGTAAATCGCCCATCGCTTGTTCCAGATCACGAATATGTTGCTGCACAACGGGAATTGAATGCATATCAATCGCTGCATCGGCAACTTGATGCAGCCAGGCCAAAGACAAAACTCGTGCTTTCTGACGAAGAGTTTCCATGAATTACTTCTCCTTGTTCATCTACATTTTTGATCATTGCCTGGCAATCAGGTGGGCAAAACCTCTATGCCAGGCGTTCGAAGACGAAATGCCTATACCACCTCCCCTTCAGTATCGAATACATCATCTGTTATCGACCCGACCAGGTTGATTCTCAAGAGTAGCCTGGCCGGGAAATGCGCTGATACCCCTGGGGAGTTGTTAGTTGTTGAAAATCAATCTGTTCTTGCGGGTTGCTCTCTAGCCTTTGAACAGCAGTTTCAACAGCATTCAGCAAGTACTGAGGTGTTTGCGCTTCGTTGTAAACCTGCTGATAGAGATATTGCATCTGCGCATAATGTTCAGGCTGTAATGTCTTACTGCTCGGGTTTGTATCAGGATTGCCCAGCAGGTTACCCAGGTTCTCCTGCACTCTACTGGCTTGCTCCTTTGCGCTTTCAAACAAACCGCTTAATTGGCTTGCCGTACCTTGAGGGACGAGTGCCAGGAGCACTTCAATGCGGGGCGACAATTCTTCTATCTTCCTACTCAATGGGCTAATGGCATTTACTGCCGTTTGCTTCGCATTTATTGCATTCTCCCGAGCATTCGTTGCAGCTGCAACTGCCTGCCGTCGTCGAATGAACACAACTGCCAGGACAGCCCCTGCAACCAGTACCACTAGAACCGCTGCCGTGACCCAAACCCAGGTGTAGTCGGGGCTAAGCTTCTTCTGAACCTGCTTGAGAAGGTCAATGGCAGCCTGAGCGTAGTTTCCACTTGTAAATTCCGAGTGGATGCTCAGAGTCATCTGCTGGAAATCAGCAGCAGTCATCTTTCCGCTAAACTGACTCCCCAGATGGAGAAATGGCTCATTGCCCTGGGCCAGGATCAGAACTATTGAATTTGTTTCTATCCAGTTCGGGCATTTAGACAGTATATAGTTATAGTAGTCCTTCAAACTGATCCCGGCAAGCCTATTTTGGGTTACTGTTACCACCCGCGTATCTGCCTGAAGGGAATCATTGATGGCCCTGGCCTGATTCAAGACGTCTGCGGTTCGACTTCCGAACAATTGGGCATCGTCGGAAACTGTATCGCCGCATGACCCTACTGGAATTGCTTGTTGGGCATGTACGGCATGTGCAGTTCTGGTTTGTAGGCCAATAAATGCAACTGCCAGCATTCCAAAAAGTACGACTAAAAGCGGGAAACGCTTGAGAAATATCATCATCTGTGCTCCTCTATAGCGACTCTGGTGCCCAGGCAATGGGAAGAGGACATCCCAAGAACTATCAACCTTTCTGGAATCATTATATCTCATAGAACGTTAGAACTGGCTGCTTGCACGTTTTGGGATCTTCATCTTTAGGACGCAACTCATTACATCTGCGTAGGGGCACAATTCATTGCGCCCACAGTGGGGTGGTGAGGCAGGACTGCTCAGCAGCTATTTGCCAGCTACAAACCCTAACAAAAGCCAAAAGAGAACTAGGCAAGGGTAGCTCATCTGTTGTAGAATATATATGAGGCAAGCAAGAGACGTAGCTGGTTGAGCATTTTATTCAAAGCACTAAGTCAAGCACCCCTCCCTTAAAAAGGGAGGGGCTTGTGAACGGGTTCGGCTCGCCACCGGAAACCACACAAGGGCAACTGGTTGACTAGCTTGTCCAGGCCCCGGCAACGCCGGGGTTGATGGAAACTGAACCATCTAGGCGTGGCAGCCTACCAGCACGAGCGGGACGCCTCCCTAATCCTGCTCCTCTGCGATGGTCAGTAGCGAAGGGACTATAGCACACTCCGCAAGGAGGCTTATCGCACTATGGCACACCTGTTTGTCCCTGTGGTCGATCAGGAACAACACCCGCTCATGCCCACCACCCCCTCCCGGGCACGGCGGTGGATCAGGAACCAGAAAGCCACCAGCTTCTAGAAAGGGGGCTTGTTCTGCGTGCGACTCAACGTCGAGCCATCCGCGCGAGAGAAGCAATCTATCGCGGTAGGCATTGATCCTGGGTCCAAACGTGAAGGGATTGTGGTCGCCTCAGCGGAGCACACCTATGTCAACATCCAGGCGCAAGCCAGGACGGGTGTCAAGGAAGCAGAAAAGGACAGCACCCGCATGCGCCGCACCTGCAGAAACCGCAAGACCCCGTGTCGCAAGCCGCGCCAGAATCGCAAACACAGCAAAAAGAAGCTGCCGCCTTCCACCAGGGCACGCTGGCAGTGGAAGCTGAGACTGGCGTCCTGGCTCTGTCAGCTTTTTCCCGTCAGCGTGTTCGTGGTCGAGGACATCAAGGCCCGCACTCGTGGAAAAAAGCAGTGGGACCAGTCCTTTTCCCCGTTGGAAGTGGGCAAGCGGTGGTTCTACGAGGAACTGGGCAAGCTGGCTCCCGTACAGACGAAGCAGGGCTACGAAACGAAGGAACTACGAGTTCAGTTAGGCCTGAAGAAGACGGAGAAGAAACTGGTGGAGGTGTGGGAGGCGCACTGCATAGACGCGTGGATACTGGCATACAGTACCGTGGGAGGAAGCAAAGCCCCGGACAATAGGCGGTTGGTGTGCATTGCTCCCTTCACTTGGCATCACCGACAATTGCATCGCTTCCAGCCAGAGAAGGGGGGCAAGCGCAAGCCCTACGGAGGCACCCTCTCCCTGGGGATCAAGCGTGGGACGCTGGTTTGGCACCCCAAGTGGGGAAAAGCCACGGTCGGCGGCACGATGGACGGCAAGCTGAGTTTGCACGACCCGGAAACGAACAGGCGGCTCACACAATCGGCGAAAGTATCCGACTGCACCTTGATCAAAGGATTACGGTGGAGGACGCGGCTGGTGCCTTCCTCCACCACCAAATAAAGAACGCCTGCTTCCTCCCTGCCTTGGAAGGGACGGGGGATCCGCAGGCGGAGGGTTTATGATCGGTTGCTTTGACCAATGGAGAGGAGAACCAACCATGGCAACGCAGGTAGTGACTAAAAAGCATACAAAACCCATCCCAACCCTGCCCAGAAGTCACCCGATTATGGGCAATATGAGCGAATATAACAACGACCGCCTCAACTTCCTGATGCGTGTGGCTCGGCAATGTGGCGACATCGGGAAATTCCACTACGGTTTCCTCTCCTTAATCCTGTTCAACGCGCCGGAGTTTGTTCAGAGTGTCTTCGTAGAACATACCTACGACTTCGATAAGGGAGCCTACTTGCGCAGTGCATTTTATCCTGTGACAGGCAATGGACTGTTCATCAGCGAAGGAGAAATTCATCGCAAACAACGCAAATTGATGGCTCCTACCTTCCAACCTCGACAGATTGTCAGTTATGCCGATACCATGGTTGGATATGGTGAGCGCATCCTGGAGACGTGGAGGGATGGGATGACCGTTGATGTCAGTCAAGAGATGACGGATGTGACGATGAGCATCGTTGGGAAGGTGCTCTTTGATGCTGATGTCTTCACAGAGACCGACGAACTGGGCGCAGCAATGACAGCAGCTCTCAATCATGTTGCCTATATGTTCTCTACTGCTTTTCCCCTTCCATTCAATTGGCCGCTTCCGCGCTACAAGCGCACAAAGCAGGCTATTGCACTACTCAGGCAGAGAATTCAGAAGATGATTGATGAGCGGCGAGCCAGTGCTGAGCAGGGGAACGATCTTCTCTCTATCCTCCTGCAAGCCAGGGAAGAGGATGGCAGTGGTATGAGTGATGAGCAGGTCCGTGCGGAGGCGATGACGCTCTTTGGAGCGGGCCACGAAACTACGGCGAATGCACTTACATGGGCATGGTACCTGCTTACTACTCATCCTGATGCCTATCAGAAGATGCAACAGGAGATTGATACTGTCCTCCAGGGTCGCTCTCCCACCTATGCCGATCTAGCTCACCTGCCTTATACCTTGCAAGTACTCAAGGAGGCCCTCCGTCTCTATCCTCCCGCCTATGCTATATCACGGGGAGTGCTCCATGACACAGAGATCAACGGCTACTTCATCAGCAAGCGAGCACTGGTGATGGTAGCACCCTGGATGCTCCACCGTCGGCCAGACTTCTTCCCCGACCCGGAGAAGTTCGACCCGGAGCGTTTTACATTGGAGAATGAGAAACGTCTCCCTCGTTATGCCTATATGCCCTTCGGTGCCGGTCCGCGCATCTGTATCGGCAACCACTTCGCCATGATGGAAGGACACCTGCTGCTCGCAACCCTGGCTCAGCGCGTCACCTTTGAATTGGTAGCAGGGCAGAACAGTGTACCTCAGCCGGGCATAGGCTTGCGGCCCAAATATGGCCTCAAGATGGTTGTGCAGCGGAGGAATCCCACCGGTCTGTAGAGTGCGGATTTATCCAGCACGTGGGCCTCGCACTTCGTGCCAGCACACAGTGCCCATCAATTCATTGCGCCCAAAGCCTTCCGTTTGCTCTGAGCCACCAGCAAGGCGAGAGCGCAGGAGGCCATGCGTGCCAGTGCATTGTCAGCGCGACTGGTGAGGACAATCGGCACCCGTGCGCCCAGCACGATGCTTGTGCTCTGTGCATCGGCCAGGTACTGCAATTGCTTGACCAGCATATTGCCCGATTCCAGGTCTGGTACGACCAGGATGTCAGCCTGGCCAGCGACCGGGGAGACGATCCCCTTTACACGGGCAGCTTCCGACGAAACAGCGTTATCAAACGCCAGTGGGCCATCCACCGTGCCGCCAGTAATTTGGCCGCGATCTGCCATCTTGCACAGCGCCGCCGCCTCCAACGTGGAGCGCAGCTTCGGGTTCACCGTCTCGACCGCCGAAAGGATCGCGACCCTGGGGGCCTCAATGCCCAGAACATGAGCGAGGTCGATGGCATTTTGTACAATGTCACGCTTCGCTTCCAGATCAGGATCAATATTCAGGGCGGCATCCGTGATGAACAGAGGTCGGGGATAAGCCGGAACATCCATGATAAAGACGTGGCTCATGCGTCGATCTGTCGAGAGGCCAGTGCCAGGAACCAGCACGGCATGCATCAGCTCATCGGTATGCAGGCTGCCTTTCATCAGCGCATCCACTTCGCCCGCACGGGCCATCGCGACTGCTTTCTCGGCTGCCGCATGACTGTGCTCCGTGGGAACCACAGTATACGAGGATAGATCCACGTCCTGTGCGACGGCGACGGCATGAATCTTGTCAGCAGGGCCAACCAGGATTGGGATGATCAGGTTGGCGCGGCCGCCTCGATGGCGCCGAGCAGCGCATTGCTGTCAACCGAGTGGACAACGGCAGTTCGGATCGGCTCAAACCCGTGGGTCAGGGTGATCAAGTGTCGATACCAGACACCATGTTCGTGCAGATGTACTTCTGGGAGAATGGTTCGAGGTCGTTTCACTTTCTCCATTGGCGCGATGACTTGTGCGCTGCCGCTGATAACCACCTCGCCTCGTTGATTGACACATTGACAGTCAAAGACGACTGTATGATCTTCGATATCCCTGGTTCTGGCGGTGACGGTGACGGTAATCGTACCACCCACCGTCACTGGATGGTGGAAGTGTAGGGTCTGGCCAAGATAAATCGTGCCAGGGCCAGGCAATTTGGTGCCAAGCAGGGTCGAGATCAGCGATGCTCCCCACATGCCGTGGGCAACGATCTTATGAAATACATCGCTCTTGGCATACTCCTCGTCGACATAGGCGGGATTCACATCGCCCGACATAACTGCAAAGAGTTCGATATCCGCCATACTCAAGGTGCGCACAAGGCTCGCCGTATCGCCAGGCTTGATCTCATCAAAGGTTCGGTTCTCGATCATATCCATGGGAACAATCCTCACATTCCGTCCAGCACGGAACACTTACGTCAGATCTTAGACCTATATAGAGAGTAGCACTGGCAACTCACAGTGACATCACGGATCAGTAGTGGACATGTCACAGATATGTCTCAGACAAGTTTGCCCGGGCCGACATATGAAGTTGTGACCTCTTTTTCCTCAACTTGCTCAAGCAAGAGGGGAAGTGCCGCGCATCTGATGACAGCTCTTAGTTCGTGATATCATACAGTAAAATGGAACTGTTTCCCCGCACAGTTCCGTGTACACTCTAGACGCAGTCAAGACGTACCCTGCTAGAAACCTTCTGTAGTCTGTAGAAAGAAGAGGAAGACGTGTGAAGCAACCAGTTCGACGTGAGCGTAATGCTGCTGATTATGGCTACCCCTCACCAGATATTGCAGCCCTTTCTGCCAAAGCCCTTGAAGTCACCCGCCGCTTGACCGAATACTACGGTGTTGTCCCATGGTCCACCAAAGACCCCATGGGCATGCTGGTAGAAATTATTTTATCGCACCGCACGCGGGATGAGCAGACCCTGGCAGCCTATGACAATCTCCTGAAACGTTTTGGCTCCTGGGAAGCGGTGCGTGATGCACCAACCAGTGAAGTACAGGATGCGATCGCCAACGTGAACTGGCCGGAGGTGAAAGCACCGCGCTTGCAAGCAATTATGCGCCAAATCACAGAGGAGCGAGGAAACCTTGATCTTAATTTCTTATGCGACCTTCCGGTAGAGGATGCGGCGGCATGGCTCAATCGTTTCGAGGGCGTTGGACCAAAAACGACTGCGGCAGTCTTGCTCTTTAGCTGCCAACAACCAATTTTGCCAGTTGACACGCATGTGTGGAGAGTTAGCGTGCGCCTTGGCCTGATCGGCAAGAAGGTCACCGCCGACAATGCACACGCCCTCCTGCAAGCCTTACTTCCCCCCGATGCCCGCGCGATCTACGATTTTCATAAAGCCCTCCTGCGGCACGGGCAGCGCATCTGTGTCTATGATCGTCCGCGCTGTGAGAAGTGTATCCTCACCGATCTGTGTGACTACTATAAAACTGTGGTGCGACCTCACTAGTGCTCCATTCCTTAAAGGCGGTAACAAAACGTGTTAGCCTTTAGAGCCGAACTACGCTGTTTTCTCCTTGTTTTTGTCATCATTGCATTTAACGAACAGAGCAGTAGTAATCTAACGAAGGATATGGGAAGTTCTACTGAAACCAGCAGACAGTTCCTTACCACTAATGTGCTCGTAAAAGCTGCCTGTGGTGAAGAGCACAACGCTATGCTTTTCATTGAGACCCGTTCCACCTCGGCACTGATATTCAGCTTCCACCGCCAAAATCCTTGGATCAGTAGTCAGGCGGTTGTCACGGACGGTGGTAAAAACGATAGAGAGATAGTTAGCCAACGTGTCAGCATTGTAGTACTGTTGCAGCTCAGCCTGTGCTGTGGTAACCAGGGCATCTATCATGATCAGCTGCCGGTCAATGGTGGCAACCCCGCCCCCCCTCTCCATCGCTATGTTGGCTCGTTCCTCGCTCAACGTACGCTCCCCTCCCCCCTGCTCCAACCATTGGGGACCTAAAAGACGCTGAAAGTCGCGAAGGAACGCTTTGTGTTCCTCTATCTTTTCTTCAAGGGCAAGGTACCTCTTGCCTTTGTTTGCCAATGTTTTCTCCCTTTCTCTCGATCATAGAGCGTGGCGTACTTTCTGGGGGCGGAGTATCCACTGTCAACTTCTGTGGACTCATAGCCGCATCGGCTGCAAGTGTTTCTTTTGAATGGAGGACCATCCTTACCAAGCGCCTGACCAGGAGAAAGACCAAGAACAGTGTGAAGGCAAACCCCGAAAAAGCGCTAAGCAGATTGCCTCCTGCCTCCCAGCAGGCTCCGATTGCGTAGCCGAGCGAAAGTGGAATCACCGCACCGAGCGTCTCACCTGTTACATCGTACAGGAGGAAACGGTGATAGGGATAGCAGTCTACTCCCGCGAGTAGGTTCATTAAAGCAGCGATACTCCGAGCTTCGCCGTGGACGTATTAAGCACGCTCATATCTACTTCTTTTCCGCCTGACGGAGCCAGAAGCCAGGAAGCCCAGTCTTCCGAGCCTGGGAGTGAGCCACGAATCCAGCCCATAATAGCATCCAGCAGAGAGCAAGAGCAGCACGACAAAGAGTAGTGCATAGGGAAAGGCTGTCCCTATATCTGTAGTTTGACCTGGTAGGTAGGGTCCTCCAAACCCTTCAGGAATGGACCAGATGCCCAGCGACAGGAATATGCCCACAATAGAGGTCAGGTTGCTAAAGATGCCCAGGATCAAGAAGGCCGCTATCATGGTCTCTGTCGCGGCTAGCATACGAGCAAAGAGCAACGGATTGACACTGACAAGGTTCGCCCAGAAGGAGATCCAGCCCTGAATGAACCCGGGTTGACCAGCCTTCGCTGCTGCAACTTGTGCAACGAAGGTATTTTGAAATTGGGGTAGCCACTGTAATAGAGCAGCAACGACCCAGACCAGACCGAAGATGATACGCGCGATGCCAACCCCTCGCTCTCGCCAGTTCATCGGTAGGGGACGATATGACGAGATGGGGGTTTGACGCAAGGGTCTTGTTGTTGAGTTGTCGATCATGAAAGGGACTCCTTAAAAAAATCTAAACAAATTGGCCCGAATACCCCATTTGCATGTAGCTGTATAGGGCATCCTACCACCAGCTTCATGTGATAAAGGAATCACCATGATTTGAAGGTGATTCGTACGCCCTCGGTGTCAGAGACAGAAACACCCATCTGATTGCATCAACATTGGGATGCTCACTAGCATAGTGGCCAATTTGGGCGTACTTGTAGCCCAATACCAGGGGCTGCTATTGAATGATGCTGTGTAGTATCGTTCTTACACAAGTAGATTCGCATCGGGTTACAGTGTACTCGTTAGGAGAGTGCCTTCATCCTCACGATCCCGCTCTAAACGAACTTGCATATCAGATTGGTACTCCCTCATATCAAATCCTGTAAATCACCGTGTCAAAATCGTTTGGAAGGGGCCCACCAGGGCGCTTCGTCCACATTGCAAAGACACACCAATCAACAGGATTTGATATCATTGGTTTCGGAGAAATGCCTTCACAAAGCCGTTCATGGAATACTTCCTCACAACACCCAAAAGCGAAAGCCCACATGATCAAAGCAGCTCAGCACCTATCCGTCTTGCCAACGCCGCTCGCTCGGCTAACCTGTGGCTCATCCAAGGGTAAGGAGTGCGCTGCGCTCAGGCAAGACGAAAGGAGTAGGTAATTCTGTCTAGAGAGTTTCCATGGTAACGAGAAGGAGGAATTACACGATTCTGACGATGTGCCTTGCTCTCTTTCGAAGTATATCTAGCGGTGTGGCAAGTAGCACAGAAGGATGCTCGAGCTACATCAAGCAGGCAGCTTGATGCCCAGATGGTCATGCGTAACTATTCCGGTTTTTGCAATGAGGAGGCGGGCGTGATGATCGCGTCTGCCTCACATTTCAGTACTCTCGATCGCTGGGGTTGTTGGAAATAAGTTAAATATCTAGCAAAGAATTTTGTCTGTGCGTGCTATGAGAGGAGCTGCTATGGATGTGCAGGGATTTCAACGGTTTTATCAGGAGAAGTTCGAGTCGATCTATCACTATGTGTATAGCAAGGTCGGCAACAGAGAAGTGGCGGAGGACCTGACATCAGAAATATTTCTAAAAGTAGTAAACAGCCTCGATCAGGAGCGTGGTCCGCAAAGTATGCACAAATGGCTGTTTCTCATTGCGCGTACAACTATCGCAGATTACTGGCGAGCTCATTATCGTCTACCAAAGAGTTCACTGGATGAATTGTTAGAGGCTGGCTGGGAAGGCCCGGCTGAAGAAGAGCCTGCTGCGATAAGCGACAGCCCAATAGATCGAGTACATCGTCTCCTTCAGGCACTGCCTGAACATTATCGAGAAGTCTTGACGTGTCGTTTTTTGCTTAATCTTTCCATAAAAGCCACTGCTTTAAGAATGGGAGTGACCGTGGCGAACGTCAAAGTTTTACAGTTTCGCGCGCTCAAGCGTGCTGCTGAACTTGAACAAGTCGTCACGGAACAACAATGTGGCGTGTTGTAGGAGCGTCCCTTGCAAGGTCACAGTGAATACAGGTGGTGATCTCGTCTGCTGGAATAGGATTGTGCGTAGCAACGGAACAAGAAATTGGAATAGAGCATGAGGTCTCTGATAAAGACTGTCGCAGTTCTATTTCTGGACCTCGTATCGGTGGTCGCAGTGTCCTGTGGACCGGGTACCCGGAGTAATCAGCAGGCACCAACCGGCTCACCGAGGGCTTCTGCATCATAGATGACTGTGGCCATCGTCACAGATCAGAGCGGATTCTTTGGTTTCAGTCCTGAGACGCTGACGACCTCTGTTAGCACGACCGTGACCTGGAAGAATACCACCTCTCTACTCTCCTCCTAGCTAACCTCCTCACGATTTCTCTAAATGCTTCCATGTTGAACTTGCGGACTCACTATCGAGGAATATACCTGTAGCGTGATACTGAGCGGCAAAAGGTTGTACCCATTCCGCAACTTCTCGCTGGAAGTATTTAGAGGACGTAGACCCGGGCAATGCACCGAGTTGATATTCAGACCGCCAACGAACTTCGTTCTAGCTTCGCTCAGGCGGTCTGAAAGGAATGAGTTGAAATTTTGCCCACAGTAGCGTATAGTAAATGAGGCGGCACTCGACTCGTGAGCAGCAACGTTCCCCTTGAAAGGAGTCCTCCCTTTGTCTACTGGACTTGTTTTGTATCGGCGTGTTGGTGAACTTGTCAGTCCGCTCCTTAAGAGGAGGTGCGACCATGGCCGATCTGGTGGGACAGCAACAAGGCAGAATCATCTGTGCGGACGCTCTCTGTGCTTGCCTCGGATCCCTCCAGGGAACAGTCGGCCGAAGCTGAACCCATGTCGAACCAGTTGATTATTCGGTTCTACAACCTGCCTGGGCCACTCACCTCGCTGATTGGACGCGAACAAGAGATCCAGGCTGTCTGTTCATTCTTACGACGGCCAGAGGTACGCCTCGTCACCCTCACGGGCACAGGCGGCGTCGGCAAAACGCGCCTGGGGCTCGAGGTAGGGACTGACCTGCTCGCTGACTTTGCCGACGGCGTCTGCTTCGTCTCACTGGCTCCTATTAGCAATCCCGATTTGGTCGTTCCCACTATTGCTCAAGCACTGGGGATCCAAGAAGCCGGAGAGCGACCGCTCCTGGATCTTCTACAAGCCTATTTACGAGACAAGCGCCTGCTGCTGCTGCTCGACAATTTCGAGCAGGTGCTGGCCGCGGCGCCATGGCTTTCGGACCTGCTGACCGGCTGCCCTCACCTTAAAATCCTGGTGACCAGTCGTGCTGTGCTACACATCCGTGGTGAACACGAGTTTCCCGTCCCCCCACTCGCGCTGCCCGATTTCACTCACCTTCCGGAGAGCGAAGCTCTCTCACAGTATGCAGCAGTGGCTCTCTTCCTGGAGCGCGCGAGGGCGGTCAAGCCCGACTTCCAGCTGACTCCAGCCAACGCCCGCGTCATTGCCGAGATCTGTATTCGCCTGGATGGGTTGCCTCTCGCCATTGAACTGGCAGCGGCTCGTATCAAACTCCTCCCCCCACAAGCGCTGCTGACCCGTTTGAGACAGCGCTTGCAGCTGCTGACGAGCGGAGCACGCGATGCTCCCGTACGGCAGCAAACCCTGCGGAACACCCTTGCCTGGAGCTATAATCTGCTCGATGCCCAGGAGCAACGGCTCTTCCGGCGCCTCTCCGTCTTTGTTGGCGGCTGTACATTGGAAGCGGTGGAGGGTCTCTATACGACTCTCGGTGAGAGGCCAGCAGACGTGCTGGATGGGCTGGCCTCGCTCATAGACAAGAGCTTGCTGCGCCAGGTGGAGCAAGAAGGGGAGGATCCGCGCCTCGTGATGTTGGCGACCATCCGCGAGTATGGGCTGGAGGCTCTGGCCGCCAGTGGAGAGATGGAGAGTACCCGGCGGGTGCATGCTACCTACTGTCTGCGGCTTTCGGAGCAAGCGGAGTTAGAACTCGGAGGGCCACAGCAAGCTGCATGGTTGGACCGCTTAGAGCGGGAACATGACAACCTGCGAGCGGCGCTCTCGTGGTCCTTAGAGCAAGCTGGGGATGAGGAGGCCGGGCAGCGCTCGGAGATCGCCTTGCGGTTGGCTGGTGCGCTATGGACGTTCTGGTGGGCACGTGGTCACCGGAGTGAAGGGCGAACTTTCCTGGAGCGGGCACTAGCGGCAAGTGAGGGTATCACGGCACTGGTGCGAGCAAAGGCACTCTTCGCTGCAGGACACCTGGCCTTCGTTCAGAGCGACTATGAGCGGGCAGAGGCGCTGCTTGAGGAGAGTTTGGCATTGTACCGGGAACTCGGAGACCAACGAGGCATTGCGCTCTCCCTTAATATGCTGGGAAATGTTGCCTGGGTAAGGGGCAACACTGCAGCGGCTCGCTCGCTGACCGAGGAAGCTTTGGCGCTCTACGGAGAGGTAGACGACAAGGAGGGGGCCGCTGGATCGCTCTTCTCCCTGGCGTTGTTGGCCAGCAGCCAGGGTGAGTACGCCAGGCCGTGCGCCCTCTACGAGGAGAGCCTGGCGCTACAAAGGGAGCTCGGGAACAAGATGGCCATCGCTCACACGCTCTCGCAATTGGCAAAGGCGCTCTTTGATTCTCAAGGCGACCAGGCGAGAGTTCGCTCTTTGCTCGAGGAATGTCTCACGCTCTCCCATGAGGCGGGCTTCAAGGAGGGGATGGCGGCAGCTCAGTGCCTCTTTGGCCAGTTGGCTCTTGGCCAGGGGGACCTTGTGACGGCACGCTCTCTGGCGGAGGAGAGTGTCGTGCTCTACAAAGAAATGGGGCACCGGTATGGCACGGCCGAGTCACTGGCGGTTTTAGGGAAGGTGCTTGCGGCCGAAGGCGACTCTGCCGCAGCACGCAGGCTCTATGAAGAGAGCCTGGCGCTCTCCGGAGCATTGGGCGAGAAGTGGGTGATCGCCGCACGTCTGGTGGGATTGGGAGAGGTCGTCGCGGCGCAGCAAAAGCTCGCCTGGGCGGCACAGCTCTGGGGGGCAGCGGATGCCTTACGCGACGCGACTGGCGTCCCGATCCCACCCGTCGACCTCGCTGACTATGAGCGCTCGCTCTCGGCTGCACGTGTCCATTTGGGCGAGCGAGCCTTCGCTGCCGCCTGGGCCCAGGGACGCTCTATGACCCCGGAGCAGGCACTGGCGGCACAGGGGCAAAAGCCAGCCCCACCCGCGACCGCAACCGTGACTCCATCACCAGTCTATCCCGCTGGACTGACGGCACGAGAGGTGGAGGTGCTGCGCCTGCTTGCGACTGGCATGACCGACCTCCAGATCGCCGAAAAGCTGGTGCTGAGTCCCCGCACTGTCCATGCGCATATCAGCTCCATCTATCTCAAGCTGGGCGTGACCTCACGCAGTGCGGCCACCCGCTATGCCATCGAGCACCACCTCGCCTGACACGGGCAAAAGAGTTTCCCCACACCTTCCTGCCAGGGCATCCCCTCCCTCTGGAAGTGGGCCGATTTCATTCGTAGTCTGCTCCCTTCATTACCACCAAACGTATTCTCCTCAGCTATCGGACTGGTTGACCAGAGGCACGCGCTGATCTTGCATGAGCCCCAGTCGAGCCCCCTGACCCGAGAAATCAGGCGCTTGTACTACGAGCCAGTGTAACCTGCTACGAATCTACTTATGCAGAGTTGCGCGCCACTCTCACATCTCCCTGAATGTTAGGCAACTTGTTGATGTAAACATTGAGCATGAGATTCTCCCTAACATTCACCCTTAAGGCAGGGAGCAGGAAGTGAACCTTTTTGAGAATTGGCGCAACTAAAGTGAGGTGTATCCGTTTGCACCAGTGGTCCTCAGGCACCTTCTGCAAACTCTAATCTATGGGGAGCCCCACAGATGATATGCGACCGTTGTTCACTGAGTACATGGGCCTCAACCTGTGTGCCGCTGGATAGACTCAATCACGATCAGGAGAAGATCATGGAACACAATGCGCAACAGGCGCAGAAAGAAGATATCATGGCACAAAACACGCAACACTCGAAAGCTTCTAGCAGCCGCCGTTCCTTTTTGCGTAAGGGAGTCGCAGTAGCAGGAGCAGGAACCATCGGCGCCGCCCTGTTGGCCGGTGGGGTACCGGCCTTCGCCAAGGAACGAAGTGACGGTCTCACATCAGGAGACGTGGCAATTCTCCGGTTCCTGGCTGCGATCGAAATCCTCGAAACCGATTTATGGCGACAATACAACGAACTGGGCGGCATCCAGGACAGCGAAGTCCCAGGGGGGAGTGGAAGTGCAAAATACACCGCTGCCCTGCAAGTGCTGGATGGGGACATGCCCCAGTATATCCACGACAATACCGAGGATGAGATCAGCCACTTCACGTTCATCAACGCCTACCTGGCTTCCAAGGGTGCCAATCCTGTCAATCTGGATCAGTTTCGCACGTTGCCCAGCAGTAAAGCGACCGGTGCCCAGCAAATCGGACGGCTCACCAACCTCATGCAGCTCACCGTGGATACCAGTTGGTGGACGCGCTATCGCAGCCGCACGAAGAACCCCGATTTCGGGGACACCTTCGCTCAAGCCATCCCGGGGTTGAGTACTGGGCAGTTTCCGGCGATTCCCAGACACGATGGCGACCTTGCCCCGAAGGACCACATCCAGGCGATCGCCAACACGGCGGGCTTCCATTTTGGGTTTATTGAGCAAGGGGGCACCAGCCTCTACCCCTCGCTGGCTCAGGGGGTCACCAATCTAGAAGTGTTGCGCATCTTGCTCAGTATCGGGCCAACCGAGACAGCGCACTTTCAGACCTGGCATGACAAGGCGGGCAATGCGCCTGCGCTGACCGACCCCACCAATGGCCTGGTGTTTCCCGACCTCAATGCCGCTCCGTTTGGCGGGGAGGACTTCCAGACCAACCTGATCATGCCCGAGCCCACCGTCTTCCTCAGCCGCACGTTCCCGGCCGTTTCGATCATTCGCCCGACCCAGATAGCGGGGAGTGGTGGTGCAGTGGGCACGGTCAAGGCCTGGACGGCCGACGGGCTTTTCATCGGCCAATCGCGGGAGTTCTTGGCCGTCCTAAACCAGCTGGCAGAGGCAGCAGATGCGGCCCGACGCGGGTAATACCGCGACCAGAGAGAGAGCCGTTGGTGCACGGACGAACGAGGATGTTGGAGCAGATCATGGCCTCTGCTCTCTCTGATCCGACGCCAAAGGCGTGAGAGGGCCAGGCAGGGCAGGCCGCGGCATCCCTCGGACCGAACCTGCCTGCCCGCACAACCGGGAGCAAGTCCCTGTGCGCCAGCCACGCAGGGGATGATGCCAACTCCGATTGTGTGCCTATGAGATCGTCCTTTCGAGGCAATTGTTTACTTTTTCCTCTTTGGACGATCTCTTTTTTCTGCTGTCTTCCCTCTCTCCTTCTCTAGTTAGCGTGTCAGGGAGAGAGATCCTCCCTCTCTGCTCCGCGTTCAGTTGCGGCCACACTACTTTCTCACGGCGGCCAAACACGTTAGCTTCCATGCTAGTAATTCTATCTAGCGGGCGCCCAGAACGATAAAGGATAGGAATTACACGATTCTGTGGATGTGCGCTTGCCCCACTTTGAGATATACCTCTTGGTAGAGCAAGTACGAACGGAATTCCCGAGAAATACATTGCTCTGAGCGCTTTGGAAGATGATACAAACACTTGGGCGCGTGGTATCATCTAATGAAGGAGTATCATTATGTCTGCCCTTATACACGATCCGAATGTCACCTTTCTCCTGTTTGTTAAGGGGAGTTACAGACCTCCAGCCAGTTGGCGCAGGCAGCAGCAGTCATTGGTTCCCAGCCCGCTGCTCTCCAACTCCGCTACCTGCAAACGCCGACGGAAATCGCTGTTGAGAAAAACTCGACAATCGTTTTTCCTTTGCCGATTGATCTGATCGAGCCAATGATGAATTTGCTGCATCATAACCATGCGACGTCCGCAAACGAGCAACATGATGATGATGGAGCTGTCAGCGCTTTACCTCTCTACCCACAACGGTAGAAGAACTGCAAGCTATGCGGGCTCACAGAGTGAAAAGAGCTATGATAAATATGGCTGGGTGCTTCTGCAAAATGTTGTGGAAAAGAGAGTACTCGACATGTCAAAGACAAGAGAAGAAGCTCTAGCGAGCATTCAGAAGCGTCTTGTGTGTCTACAAGATTCGATCAAATGGAAGACTGAGCCACTAGACTACAACGCCAAGCAGAGCCAGGAGATTGCCACCATGCGAACCCTCCTGGCTATCACCTATGAATTTTTGCCAGATGAAATAGCATTACAGATCAAGGCGACGCTTGACTTATTAGAACGGGGAGTACCGATAGGGGTGTGAACAAAAAGGGTCAGTCTCTCGATTCATGTTTTTTTGTCAGTAGCCATCCTCTGATGCATTGAACACCACTTATGGCATGGACTTCGGCTGAATATTACGAGCGGTGAGCCCATGGCTGCTCTCAACAAGCTCAAACTTCACTGGAGTACCAGCTCGAATGGTCCGATAGCCCTGTCCAGGAAGCGCCGTAAAGTGGAAGAACACCTCGTCGCCTGTTCCATCTCCGGCGATCATGCCAAGACCTGCATTGAGATCGAACCAGCGCACCACTCCGTGTGCGACTGGCAAACCGTTTGCACCCAGTGGCGGTAGGCCCTCAGCCCA
>Ga0137380_10000763_pt1 | contig 24598 bp, 21 predicted proteins | sample SagtaG_17_FD_104809 | JGI IMG/M metagenome (GOLD analysis project Ga0137380, IMG submission 104809) | Vadose zone soil microbial communities from Sagehorn Ranch, Mendocino, California, USA - Sage2_L_100_16 metaG | ecosystem: Environmental > Terrestrial > Soil > Vadose zone | place: USA...
GGGCTCGGCGAGGATGTGGTCGGCGTCTCGCCGGAATGCGACCATCCGCCCGCGGCCCAGACAAAACGGATCGTGAGCCGATCCCTGCTCCAATATGAGGGCAAGTCGAGCGGCGAGACGAGCCGAATGGTCGGCGAGCGACTCGAATCGGCGGGTGCTCTCTACCAGGTCGACGCACAAGCGCTTCGTTCTGCGGAGCCGGACCTGATTCTGACGCAGGGCCTCTGCGAGGTGTGCGCCCCCACCCTCGGGGATGTCGAGAACATAGCGCGAAACCTTCCACGACCGCCTGAGATCGTGTCCCTCGACCCGCACCAGTTGGTCGACATCTTGGAGAACATCGAACAGATCGGTCGGGCCTGCGACGTCGAGGAACGCGCGGAGACCGTCGTGGACGACCTCCAACAGCGAATTGAACGCATCGCGCACAAGGCCGAGCTTGCCGCCGAACGTCCAAGAACGGCGTGCCTCGAATGGCTCGATCCCCTCTTCATCGGAGGACACTGGGTTCCTGAAATGATTGGCCTCGCGGGAGGGGTCGACGCGCTTGGACGTCCGGGGGAGAAATCCCGCCGCGTCTCGCCTAAGGAAGTCGCAGGGGCCCTGCCCGAGGTGGCGGTCCTCATGCCCTGCGGGTTCGATCTCGATCGTACCCGGAGAGAGGCGCCGACGGTCATCGGGACATCCTGGTGGTCGCACATGCCCGCGACCCGAAAGCACCGGGTGTGGCTCGTCGACGGTTCGAGCTATTTCAACCGTCCAGGTCCGCGGCTCGTGGACGGTCTGGAAATCCTCGCGCACATCGTGCAACCGGCGATCTTCCCGACGCCCCCCGCGCCGACGGATGCGGAACCGTGGGTGGGATGATGGCGAAGTTGTACACGAGGGCGGGGGACGCCGGCGAAACCGGCCTGCTGGGCCCCGAGCGCGTGGCCAAGGACAACCCTCGCGTGGAGGCCATGGGCGCCGTCGATGAATTGAACGCCGTCCTCGGTCTCACGATCTCGGCCCTGAAGGAAAAGCCCGTCCGCGATGCGCTCCTGAAGATCCAGGACGACCTGTTCACGGTGGGCGCCGAACTGGCGATGGCCCGTGCCGCGGAGGGCACGAAGGTTCCGCGAATCGTCCCGGACCACGTGGCCCGCCTCGAGACAGGGATCGAGAGGTTCGACGTGGGCCGAATCACCGAGTTCATCCTGCCTCGCGGTTCCGAGGGCCTTGTGCGGTTGCATTGGGCCCGGACGGTCGCACGCCGCGCCGAGCGCCGAGTTGTCTCACTATCTCGGCAGGAGGCGTTGAACCCGAATCTCTTGCGGTACATGAATCGGCTGTCGTCCCTCCTGTACCAGATGGCGGTTTGGTGCCAGAAGAGGGAGCGGGCGAAGACGGAGCATCCCTCGTACCGAAAGTGAGGCCCCTTCTGGGCTCGGGATCGCCAACGTCCGTCCCGCGGGACTCGACGGGATGCCGGAATCGGACTGGAGTTCCGCATTCTCGAAGTACGTCGCGGAGCTGCTCGACCCCTCGGTCACATGGCGGGACATCGCGTGGCTCCGATCCCTCTCGTCCCTCCCCTTGGTCCTGAAGGGCATCATGACGGCGGAGGATGCGACCCTTGCGATGGAGAACGGCGTGAGTGGTATCGTCGTCTCGAACTACGGAGGCCGGCAGCTCGACTCCACCTTGGGGACGCCCGACGCATTGCCGGACATCGTCGCGGCGGTCCACGCCCGTGCGGAGGTCTACATGGACGGCGGCATTCGCCGGGGACGGATGTCCTCAAAGTTTTGGTCCTCGGAGCTAGGGCCGTTTTCGTGGGTCGACCGATCTTATGGGGCCTCGCTCTGGGAGGCGCGGACGGTGTACGAGCCCCCCTGCAACACCTGCGAACCGAGTTCGAGCTCGCGATGGCCCTGGCCGGCCGGTCGGACGTATCTCAGATCGATCGTAGTCTGATCCAGCACGTCTAACGCGACTCCACCTTGGACTCGATGAACTCGAGAAGAATCTGGATCGCCTCCGCATTCCCGTTGGTCCGGGGCGGCAATCGTCCGAGGGCGAGTTTCTCGACGATGAGTTCGCGAAGCCGACCGAGATCCTCGTGCCGATAACCCAGAGCCGCCGCATTCCGCTCAGCCTCGACGTGGCCTTTCGGAGGAATCGCAATGATCGGAGTGCCGGCCGCGAGGGCTTCGTTCACGGTACCCTTTCCGCCCGTCGTGATCACCAGGTCCGCCGCGAGGACGTAGTCTTGCAGATTCGGCAGGAAGCCGTACGTGTACACGCCCGCTTCGGGCTCCGCCTTCAACTTTGGACCACTCACAATGACCATCGAGACGTCGTCCATCACTAGAGCACGGAAGGCCTTCACCGACTCCCGAATGAGATATTCCCCGATGGCGGTCCCACCTCCGGTCACGAGGACCGTCTTCTTTCGGAAGAACAAGTCTTCGCGAAGTTGATCTCGAGACGCACTGAACGGGCGGACAATCGGCTTGATCCGCTGGACGTTCGGCCACGACGGGGCGTCACCGAGGGCGAGGATCAGATCGACCTTTCGCGCAAATCCGGAGAACCAAAAGTTCCCATACCCCTCGAATAGGCGGGAGGCTGTGTCCCTCGCAAATTCGTGGCGCAATCCGTTGAGGATAATCGCAGTGGGAATTCGGTGGCGCACGGCCTCTTGCACGGAGGCGACTTCGCCGGCGGACAGGAGGAATCGATTCGACTCCCAATCGGCCTCCCTCCTCAGATTCTTCCGGGCGACCCGCAGATATCGGGCATAGTCGACATACCATCGCCAGACCGGCTGCAGTCGACCGTCGACCGCAGGCCAATCCGGCGCCGGCGGTGCCGTCAGGGCATCGAACCCGCTCGCGACCACGAGGTCCAACGCGGGTACGCCCGCGAGGAAAAGGAAATACAGATCCTCCCGACGCTCCCTAAGGCCACGGGCGAGTGCGACTGCCTGGGTCGCGTGCCCGAGTCCCTGGGAGTGGACCGCGAAGTATCCTTGGACCTCACCCATCGGGCGAGAACATGGTCGGGTTCCGGAAAGACCTTCGGCCGGCACCCGGAGCGTTCGCGATGTTGTACGGAGACTCCACGTTCACGGTCCCCCGCCGCGGCCTTTTAAACCGCACGAGCGTTCCTTCGACCGTGGAACTCGCGGGCCTCGCGAAGTACCCGTTCCTCCAGGAGGCTTCTGCCTTCATTCGAGCGGAGCATGTGACTCTCGAGGAATTGCTGTCCGAGCCGGCGTATGCCCGCGCGCGGGCGATCGGGCGGGCCCGAGTGGTTGAGGCCCTCGAGAAGGGCCCGGACGCGAAGCGAGTGGCAATCGCACCGGCCGGCCAGCTCTCCCAGCTCCTCGCGTACCCAGTCGCGCGGATCCTCGTCTCGGCCCTCGAGGACACGTATCTGACCCGGCGCTTCGCGCTACGGGAGGCGATCGCCGCGGAATCCCTCCTGGAAGAAGACTCGGACGATGTGATCCTCCATATCGCGGCTCAGCTCCCCATGGACCTGCGCCGAGAAAACGGAGCTTTCCGAATCCACTTTTCCGACTTCCTGCGGTTCACGAGCACGATGCGGGACACGCCGTGGAAGTTGATCAACCAGCCCGTGGAACGCGGCTATGTGAGGTTGCGCCGCGAGAAGGCCCTTCGCGTGATGAGGAACGCGATCCAGCGGCACATCGAGCAAGGCCTCCCACTCCCGGTGAACGAGGACATACTGACGGCGTTCAAGGGAGACCTCCGCGAGATCCGAGGCGTCCTCGAGGCGAAGAAGGCCACGTTCAAAGCGGAGGACATCGGGAAGGTGAGCATCACCCGCTTCCCGCCGTGCATGTACAACCTCCTCGCACAAATCCAGAGTCACGAGAATGTCCCCCATATGGGCCGCTTCGCAATCGTCGCCTTCCTGCATCACATAGGACTGGGGAACGAAGAGATCTACCGCGTGTTCGGGGACGTCCCGGATTTTGCCGCGGACGTGACCAAGTACCAGATCGAGCACATCACGGGCACGTCGAGTCCGACGGAGTACACGCCGCCGGAGTGCTCGACGATGAAGTCGTACGGCATCTGCCCCGGGCCGGATCGGATCTGCTTGACGATCAAGCATCCCCTCTCGTACTACCGTATTAAAGGGCGGGACCGTCGGCCCCGCAGAGAGAGCGCGTCGACGGCGACCTAGGAGAAGCCGCGCCAGATCTTCACGGCACGCTGGACGGCGGTCAGGTTCCCCAGGACCGCGAACAGGACCATGAACCACTCGAGGGGCCCGAAGGTGAGGACGCCCGCTCCGACCGCGACTCCGCCGGATGGCGCGACGATCCATTGAATGAGGCCGCCGACGAAAAGGAGCACCAGGCGGTCGGCCCGGCCGAGGACCCCGCCGTAGGCGCGGGCTTGGCCGACGGCTTGGGCTTGCGTCCCCATATAGGAAGTCAGGAGGACGCCGAGAAGGGCTAGCGTCCCGACCCCGAGACGGCAATACATCGCGTTGAACGCGAGGCCGCCGAGCATGAAGACATCCGCATAGCGGTCGAGCACGTGATCGAGAAAGTCGCCTCGCCCGGACGCCTTGCCCGCCATCTTCGCGATCTTCCCGTCGAGGGCGTCGAGGTACGAGTTCGCCAGGATCAGGAGGAGCGCGAGGCCGAGGAATCCTCCGCCGCCGAGGAAGAAGGCGATCCCGGCGCCGACCGCGGCGAACAGGGCGCCCCATGAGACCAGGTTCGGATTCACGCGGAGCAGGCGCGAAGCCACGGGGACCAGAAACCAGTCCGCAGCCTGGCGGTACCGGTCTAGTACCACGAGAGCACCTCGGAGGACCAGTCGACGGAACCCGGCTCGTGGCCCTCCGTCTTCCCTTGGAGGATCGCGAGGACCGCGTTCGCCGTCCGCTCGACCGTCAGGTCCGTCGTATCAACCTCGTAGACGAAAGGGAGTCGGCCGACGGCCTCCTGCGTGATGACGTCAATGGCCTCGGCCTCGACGTTCTCTCGGACCTTCTCGGCCGGCCAGCCTCGGGTTTCGAGTCGAGCGCGCAGGACGGAGGGACGGCACCGAAGGACCAGAGCGAGGTTCACGTCCATCAGGTGGCTGTAATGGGATTTCAGGAAGGCAATCTTCGCCGGGAGGCGGATGCGCTCCCGCAGCGCGTCGACATCGACCTCGTCCGTCCCGCGAACCGGGTCCCGCCCGACGACGAGGCCTTCGCGCCGGGCCAAGTCATCGAGGTCGATGACCGCGTAGCCGCGGGAGGAGAGGACCGCGCAGGTGGTGGACTTGCCTGTCCCCGGCGTCCCCGTGATTGCGACGAGCATCGGGACGCCGAAGGAGGCGGGTCGTTAAATCCCTTGCTTTGACGCCGGGCAGTTTCACCCGGGACGAAATATCGTCGGCTGGATCAGCGGATGGATTGGATTCCAGGCCGCGATAAGTCTGCATCGACCTGTGAAGGACCTCAGTACCGACCGATCTGAAATCTCTCTTGCAGGACGATCCCAAAGACCGTGCCGAACAAGAGGATCGGGATGGACAGGAAGAAGAGCGGAAACCCCAAACGAAGGGTGAAGAAAATCACGTCGTCCGGCCGAGTGACGATGAGCCCGGCGAACACCGGCGAAAGCGAAAGGAGGCTTGCGACGGCCGCCCCGATTGGAAGTGCGAGGAACGTCTGCAGGATTCCGGCGAGCAGATCGTCGGAGAGGAGTCCCACCAGGAACGCCGCGGCGAACAGGGCGCCGAACACGAGGAGGGGGCTCGACTCACCTGTCGCAGGGACCATCGCGCTCGGAAAGGACGAGGAGAACACCGCATAGCCCAAGACCAGGCCGATGAAGCCGGCGAGGGCCGTAACCCGGGCGAACCGAGGGACCCGCGCGGAGAGGTTAGCTAGCAATGTTCACCCCGATCTCTCGTTCAATGCGACGGATGTCCCGCAAGTAGTTGGGAGCGGACGGCGAATTCGCTTCGGGGACCCCATCGATCGTGAAGACGAGGTAGAGAAACTGGTTCCAGGGGACCGTGGCCGCGTCGCCCCCCTTCGATACCGCGAAATCCGTGACGTTGCGGACGGCCGCGAATCGCGATGCATCCGTGGCCGCACTCATCGTGAAGTCGAAGGTGAAGGTCTGGTTGCCCCGGGCGGGAATCGGATCGAGGCTCGGTTCCGAGGAGGTTCCGAAGACCCGGAAGAACCGCATCTCCCCTTCCGTCCCCGTCAGCCGGTCGTCCCCCAACCTTCGGGTCTCGTTCAGACCCGCTTCGGCAGGGCCGTCCCGGATCCAACCGCTGAAAGCCACCAAATAAATGTGCAGTCCCCGGGAGCTTGGATTCTCGACTCCGGCGGTCACACGGACTGTCACGGACCCGTCCGGCCCCACCCGACTGTCGGAACCGATTCCTGCGAACGTGACCGTGAACCGGGGGACGACGTAGATCGAGGCCTTCGCCTGCACGATCGAAGTAAAGTTCGCCGCGGACAGGGAGGCGAAGACGACGAGCAGGATGACTGCGACGCAGACCACAACCCACAAGGCCCTCCGAACGACCTTGGCCGTGGATCGCGGGTCGAAGCCCGCGTCGTTCATGGCTCCACCGAAGGCGCACCGGCGGCCATCGTCTCGAGGGCGGGTTCGGAGACGGCCTCACGCGGGGCCAGTCGGCCCTCGAAGATGTCGGTGGCGAAGTGGCACTCGGCAAAATGGCCTGGCTTGACTTCGACGTTGGGGGGCTCAGTCGTGGCACAGATTTCTTGGGCGTACACACATCGGGTCCGAAACCGACATCCGCTCGGCAGATTGATGGGACTCGGCAGTTCTCCGAAAATCGGCACCTGGGCGTAGGTGTGCTCCGGGTCGGGGACCGGTACCGAGGCGAGGAGCGCCCGCGTGTACGGGTGCGTCGCATGGGCGATGACCTCGTCCATCGGGCCCGTTTCGACGATCCGGCCCAGGTACATCACGGCGATGCGGTCTGCCATGTACCGCGCGACCGCAATGTCATGTGTGATGAACACATACGGAATCCGATACTTCTCCCTCAGGTCCAGCATGAGGTTCATCACCCCCGCGCGGATCGACACGTCGAGCATGCTCACGGGTTCGTCCGCCACGATGACCTTCGGGTTCAGGACGATGGCGCGGGCGATCGCCACGCGTTGCCTCTGTCCCCCGGAGAGTTCATGGGGGAACCGGTCGAGCAGGTCTTGCGCCGGCTTCAGGCCTGCGTCTTCGAGCGCACGGATGACGACCTCCGTCCGTTCCTCCAACGACGTGGCGATCCGATGGATGATGAGGGGCTCGGCAACGGCGCGAAACACCGTGTATCGAGGATTCAACGACTCGTATGGATCCTGAAAGATCATCTGCACGTTCCGGCGGAATTCGAACAGCGCGTGCCCCTCCAGGGAGGCAATGTCGACCCCTCCGAACATGATGTGCCCTGCCGTCGGCTCCTCGAGGCGCGTCAGCAGGCGGCCCGTCGTCGTCTTGCCGCAACCGGACTCGCCGACGAGGGACAGGATTTCTCCTTGCCGAATGACGAAACTGATCCCGTCGACCGCCCGGACGCGCACCGGGTCTCCCCGGAACGATTTGAGAAACCCACGCCTAAGGTCGAAATACTTCTTCAGATCGACGACGTGGATTTCTGCGCTGTCCGCCGCCATTTCCGCGGCGGGCCCGAGCTCGGTCATCCTCGGAAGAGACCTCCTCGGGCGTAGAACTCGTCGACGAAGTGGCAGAGCCCGCGGTGGCCCGGTTCCGGGGTCACCTCGGGAGGATCGACCGTGGAGCAGATGTCCTTCGCGTACTGGCACCGGGGATGGAAGCGGCAGGCATTTGGCGGCGACAGCAGGCTCGGCGGATTGCCCGGGATCGAGACGAGTCGTCGGCGCTCGCCCACGACACTGGGGAACGCCGAGAGCAACCCCTCCGTGTACGGGTGAATCGTCCGACCGAAGATCCTCGCGGAGGGCCCTTCTTCCACGATCTTCCCCGCGTACATGACGGCAATGCGATCCGCGACCTTCGCTACGACGGACACATCGTGCGAGATGATGATCAGGGCCATGTGGAGATCCTTCTGGATCCGGAGGATCTCGTCCATGATCTTCGCCGCCGTGATCACGTCGAGGGCGGTCGTCGGCTCATCGGCGATGACGAGGCGGGGATTGAGCGCCAGGGCCATCGCAATCATCGCCCGCTGCTTCATCCCCCCGCTGTACTCGTGCGGGAAATTGTCGATCCGATCCGCTGGGATGCCCACCAGGCGGTACAGCTCCTCCACGCGGGTCCTCGCGGCCTCGGGACCGACGTCCTCGTGCGTCCGGATCGTCTCCGTGATCTGCCGCCCGACCGTGTAGACGGGGTTGAGGGCGTTCATCGCCCCCTGAAACACGATCGAGATCTGCTTCCATCGGACCGCGTTCAGCTTCGGATGATACTCTTTCAGGCGGCCATCCGGCCGGCGGGTGATATCGACCAGGTCCCCATTTTGGGTCGCTGCCGCGAGGCGGTTCTTCGCCTCCGCGAGCGCGCGCCGCGAGGCCTTGTCGCCCGCCTCGAACTTCGCGGTCAGGTCGCGGACGGTCCGCTCCAAAGCTTGAATCTCAGGGGCGAGATATGTTCGATACGTCTCCGAGAGCGGGTTCCCCAAGGCGTCGATCTTGCGGCTCAGCTCCTCCAGTCGCGGAGCCGCCTCCTTCGTTTCGGGGGCGCTCTGCATCGTCTCGAGCTCGGCCTTCGCCTTTTGCAGGTCCGGAGCCGCACGCGCCTCGGCCATTTTCCAGTAGGCCGGCCGATACGGTGTGGCGTGGCCCTCCAGGTCGAAGATGATCTGTCCCCCGAACACATGGGCGTTCGAGGGGAGCAGCTGGGTGATCGAATACGCGAGGGTCGTCTTCCCGCAACCGGATTCCCCGACGAGGCCGATCGTCTCTCCTTGGTCGAGGTTCAGGTTCACGCCATCGACGGCCTTGACCCAGCCCGCTCGCACCCGGAAGTACGTCTTCAGGTTTCGGACGGCCAGGAGAGGCACCGATCAGCGCCTCCGGAGCCGCGGGTTCACGATCTCGTCGAAGCCCCGACCGAGCAGGTAGAAGCCCAACGATACGAAGGTGATCGCCAGTCCGGGAGGCACGAGCCACCACCATGCACTGAGGGCGCCGCCGAACGTCAGGACGGTCGACAACATGCCGCCCCAGGAAATGACGGTGGCGTCGCCCAATCCCAGGAAACTGAGGAACGCCTCCGTGACAATGGCGCCCGCGACACCGAGGGTCATGAAGAGGAAGCTGAAAGGCAGGACGTTGGGGGCGATGTGATAGAAGATGATCCGGAAGTCGCTGCCCCCGCTGACGCGGGCTGCGTCCACAAAGGGGCGCTCCTTCAGGCTCAAGGTCTGCGCTCGGATGACCCGTGCGATCCCGGGCCAGCCGACGATTCCGAGGACGAGGATGATGACCCAGATACTAGGATGCTGAAAAATCGCCGCGACGACGAACACGATGGGGAGGAAGGGAAGGACGAGGAAGACGTCCGTCGTCCTCATGAGGAGCGTGTCGACGAGTTTTCCGTAGTACCCGGCGATCAGGCCAACGAACGTGCCCAGCCCGACGGCGAACGCGGCGGCGAAGACGCCAACAATGAACGCGACCTGCGTACCCCAGAAGAGCTGGGTGAGGATGTCCCCGCCGCGGAAATCGGTGCCGAGCAGATACGTGTGCCCGGACGGGTATGTTCCCGGGGGCAGGGGCGTCCGAGGGGTGCCCAACAACTGGTGCACGACGGTTCGGCCGATCGAGGGCTCGATCCAGACGCCGTTCAATTCCTCTTGCGTGAGGGCGAGGGTGAACTTCGTCCCTTTCAGCGCGCCCGCATACGCGAAGAGCGTCGCCGAACGAGGCGGGATGATGGCAAATTGTTCTGCCTGGACCGGTGCGGATCCGCTCAGCTTCGTGCTGACGATGAAGAGTTGTGAGTCTTCCGTCGCCGCGAAGACCTGAGAAAGCTGATCGACCTCGAAGAACGTCCGCAGTCGACCTGCGAACGACTGGCGGAACTGCGGAATCTCGACTCCGGTCACGTTGAGCCGAAACAGGTACGAAGTTCCGGAGGGGCCGCTCGCCTGATCAAAGAATGCGAAGTAGGTATCCCGACCAATGTAGCTGGTCGCCCCTCCAATCGGCTGCCACGTCGGGTTCGGAACGGAAAACTCCTGCACGACTCGGAGCGTGCCGATATCGAATGTCGCGATTCCCACCGCCGAGCTCGAGTGCAAGGGAAGGAAGAGCCACAGAGGCAATTCGCTCCGAGTGAATCCGATGGGTCCTGAAACGGTGGCGGGCTGGCCATCGAGGGTCAGAGCCACGCGACCGCGCAAGGGGCCGGTAACATTCCGCACCTCCAACGTACCGTTCGCCAGCGGCAGGACGATTCCTTGGGAGGGACCGGCTCGGAAGTCTTCGTAGGAATCGACTCGGTTCGGGTTGTAGTACGCGAACGGCGGAGCGGACAGGGACACGTTTTCGAAGAGGACGGTTCGGCCCTTGGGAAGGGAGCCGTCCCGGTTGGTGTCGGTGGCGTGGACATACGTGATCTCGAAGACGACCACGTGATCTGCATCGGCCGCCACGAAGTAATGATACGGACCCGCCTCGTGGCCGGGCCTCGGCGGGAAAATGGTCGCACCGGCCTCCCGCTCGACCAGGGCGATCAACATGTCGCCGGACGAACCCGGGTCTTCGCCGGTCCAAACCGGGTCGAACGTCAGCTGCTGCTGGAAAATCACGACGCGAGAGAAGGGGTCCACGACGACGAACTCGCGGCCCGCGAAGAACGCAATGGCTCCATTCGTCGAGCCCGGGCCCGCCCCCGAACTCGAGTTACGCCCTGGCACAATGTAGTAGACCGCGGTCAGCGGAGGCGACGGCCGCGGCATCGCGCCGTAGGCGAAATCCTGAGTGATGTCAAAGGTGAACGACAAGTTGCCGCCCGCCTCAAAGGGGGTCGTTCGAGCGGCGGGCTCGACGCTGCGGAGAAAGTCCATGAAGATCAGGCCTTGTCGTACGGAGTTGATGAGCCACATCCCTCCCCCCTGATCCGTTGTCAGCGGCGTCGTCGGCCCCAACACGGGAGGATTGTACGTCAAGTTCGGCAGCGCGGTCAGATTCTTCGCGTAATGCGACACGATGAACCGGTCGGCCACGGGTGCCTCGAAATCCCGGGGATACGGTGAGATGACCGGGGCGAGGATGGCGACGGCTGCGAACGAAGCGACGATGATCAATCCGACGATTCCCAGACGGCTTTCCTTGTAAATGTTCCACGAGCGGCGGACCATCCGCCATGCCCGATGCAAAAACCGGACCGCGGTCGGGATCCCGATCGGCTGCGCCGACCCGTCAGATCCGGACACGTGGGTCGAGCACTCCGTACAAGATGTCGGCGATGATATTGGCGACGATGACGAGGAGCGAAATGATGAAGAGGAGGGCGCCCGCGAGGAACTGGTCCTGGTTGAGAAGCGCTTGGAGGAAGTAGTAACCGACTCCAAAGAACGAGAAAATTTGCTCGAGGACGATGGCGCCACCGATGGAAAACGCGATGCTGATGGAGAAGGATGTGACGACCGGCAGGTAGGCGTTCCGTGCCACGTGATGCCGTCGAACGACGCGTTCGGAGAGACCCTTGGCGCGCGCGGTTAGGACGAAATCCTCGCCCATCACCTCGAGCATGGACGTTTGCATGAGGAGGATCGCTCCTGCAGCGCTGATGAGGATGAGCGCGAGCATCGGCAGGAACGCATGAGCGCTCAGGTCGACGAGCTGGAACAACAGGTCGCCGGATCCACGACTCGCGAGGTAGGGGAAATGTTGGGCCGTCCAGATGGGGTCGGTCCAGCCCCGAAGGGGAAACCAATTCAGGATGAAGGCGAAGGACCACAGGAGGATCAGCCCAATCCAGAAGGATGGCATGTTGTTGAAGAACAGGCTGCTGACGACGACGGATCCTTCGCTGATCCGCCCTCGACGCCAAGCGATGAATGTGCCGATCACGATACCGAAGACGTAGGTGAGGACCGTTGCGGTGACGAAGAGGAAGAGCGTCTTTGGCAAGGCGTCGGCGATCACCGCGGACACGGCACGGCCCTCGAGGAAGGACGGTCCGAAGTCGAACGTAAACATGTTTCGAAGGAATTTGAGCAACCGAACGTAGACGGGATCATCGATCCCGAATGATTGTCGGAGCTGTAACAGCGTGGCGGGCGAGATATTCGGATCTTGGGTAAAGCGGTCGATCGGGCTTCCGGGCATCGCTTCGAAGAGAATGAACACGATGACCGTAACGATCAAGAGGGTGAGAAAGCCCTGGATCAGCCTGCGCACGACGTACCATGCTAGCGCTGCCACCGCCGCCACCCCCTGGAGCGATTGGTCGATGTTACGCTGTCTTTTGTATTAACGTTTGCCCAGCGCAAGGCAAGCTCCCATCGGGAGCCGGATTCGGAAATGAAAGGAGGACCGGACCCCTCCACGGCCCGGTCCATGTTCGGTACCCTACAGCTCGTCTCCTTCGCCGGGCTTCATCTCCTCTTCGGCCATCGTCGCCTGGGCAGCGGGCGGCCTCCCCCTCCGCGCCAGGATGATCCCTACGACGGCTCCAACGGCGAGGCCTGCGACCAGCAGGCCTATGGAGAGGCCGTACGCCTCGACGAATCCCTGCACGGGCGGCGCCGCAATCGTGGCCGTCGCCGACTGGGTGCCGACGGCTACCGTGTGGTCGCCCGCGGTCGTGAACACCTGATCGAAGGTCACCGTCTGCGATGCACCTGCACCGATCGTGATGTCCTTCGACGCGACCGCCACCCCGTCGATGAGGAGCGTCACGGTCGCGGGACCTGCGACGGTCAGCGTGTTCGTCACGCTCAACGAGATCGTCGACTTATCGCCGACCCTACCCGGGCTCACCGTGAGCGCTCCATACGACAGGACCGGCCGGGACGCCACGATCCCGTACCATGCGCGCACGACGAAGCCGGCTGGAGTCTGCGCCACCGCGAGGTTCTCGATCGAGCCCAGTGAGGCCGTGAACGGAATGGTCGCGTTGCCGTTCGCATCCGTCAGCGTCTGCACCGGGCCGCTCCAGACGTTCGCGTTCGCAATCGGCGCGCCGGAGCTGTCCGTCACCGTCACGGTCGCGTTCGCGCTCCCTTGCTCGGGGACGAGCATCTTGTCGACGTGGACGGTCGCGTAGGCCTGGGGCGGATTCGGAAGGAAGACGTAGGGTCGGACGAATTCCATCGGAATCTTCGCCAGCGAGACGTACAGGAACTGGTTCACGTAGTACTCCGGTCCGATCGGTATGCCATAGACACCGGCGAAGTACCCCAGATTCATGTGGTCGGCGCCCACGAAAAGCTGGTTGCGCCCTCCGTATGCGTACCGCGGATCCGCAGCCAGGAAGCCAAAGGAGTGCGCCTGAGACAAGCTCAAGAGTGGGACGGTCACAGATTGCGAAACCGTTCCGTTCACGTCCGTCGTGATGGTCCCACCGGCAGCGCCCCTCACGTTCCGGGCCGCAGTGCCCGCTCCGCGGGTCAGGAACACCTTAGCATTGGCCGCCGGACCGTTCCGATCATAGAAGGTTCCCGTGACGCTCTGCGTCCGCGCATTGGACGTGAAGAGCTGCCCTACAGTACTCACGGACTCCGAACCGAGAGCGATTATCGGGGCTCGCTGGACAACCAATCCGCTGTCGATCTCGAACTCCGCATTATCGATTCCGGGAACCCACTGACCGCCTCGCAGGGACGAGGCGCTCCACCCGAAGAACGAGGCAGGGTTCGCGCCGCACAGCGTGACGTTCAGCCGCAAGCGGGACGAGGGCGAGGTACTACCGATGAAGGCACGAACTTGGACCGCCGAATCTCCCTTGTTCGGGACCGGCTGGATTTGCTGCGTCAACCCCGTCGCGTTCAGCAAGTAATATCCGGGGAAATTGGCCGGCCAGGTGGTGCTGTCGCAGGAGTCAATTCCCGTGTGGTCGAGTAGTTCGACGTCACCCAGCATGTTGTCCGCACCATACCCCGATCCTTGACCTGCCGAACTTTGGAAGGACGGTCCGAACGACCCTCCGTAATCGAAATAGGCCAGATCGAGTCCCTTGCCGCCGTAGGCTCCGCTCGTGTAGTTGTAGGCCCAATCGAACTGGGCCTCCATTCCGACCGAGCCGGGGGCGACTTGGAAAATCACCGCCGCGTCCGTGGCCGGAACTCCGAGCTGGTCCCAGACGGTCGCTGTCACGGTGGTCATTTGTGCCGGCGAGGACGTGACGGTCCGATCGGAGAAGTCTATCAGCGCGGCATGGCCCGGCGTCACGCCGTCGCTAATGAGCAAACCAGCCACGTCCGAAGTCTGGTAGGCTGTACCTGCCACGGCGAAACGGACCGGGATGTTGCCCCGCACCGCCGTCGCGGTCTTGGTCACGGTGAAGGCCGCCACTCCCGAGGCATCCGTGAGCGCCCATGCTGGCGACACCGTCACGTTCGTCGCACTCCCCGCTTCGCTGTCTGGCAGGATGGGTGTCACATTTGCTCCCTGCCGCGGGGCGCCGGCGAAGTCTCGCACGGTGACGCTGATCGTGGTGGAGTCACCGGGTACCGCCGTGCTGAGGACGAGCTTCGACGCGTTCACGTCGGCAGTGAGCCAATCCGGCGCGTTGTCGTTTTCGACGAAGAGCAACAGAGACGCTTTCTGCGTGTCCGTGACAATCGTCTGATCCACGGTGGTGTTGGCCTTCAGGACCTCGAGCAAGTGTTGGTTCGGGAAGCCGTTCGCGTTCGCCGGGGCGGTGTACGTGAACACGACCTTGCCATTCGCAAGGGTCGTGCCCGAGGCAGGCGAAATCGTGCCGAACACAAGCGTCGTGTCAATCTTCACAACCGCGCCCTGGATCGGACCACCCGAGCTGTCGGTGACCGAAGCGATGACCTGCGCAGTACCCCCGACACCGATGACCGGGGTCGTGGTCGCCAGGTCCAACCGCACGATGGGGATTGGCAGCTTCACGCTAATCTGCATGACCTTCGTCGTGGTTCCCGTCGACGCACCTTTGACAACCGTCGCCTTGAGACTCAAATCGCCTTGGATGAACGGCACGGTCAATGAGAACCGTGCATGGCCCGAGATGTCGGTCGTCGCGGAGGAGCTATCGCTCTGCACTCCGTACGTGCGGTTCAGCCATACGGAGGCACCCGAAATGGGAGCGAAGTCCCGAGAGCCGAATACGTCCACGGTCACGGTCCCACCTGCGATCGCACGCTCCGGCGCGGTCATCGAGACCGTGATAGCGCCCGAGGGGAGCTGAACGCCGGTTGCACCTGGTCGGCTCAGTTTGGACAGCGACCAGAAGTTGTAGAGCAGCGGCGGCGTGTTCACCCATCCGACCCATCGATCGTTGCGGTAGGCGTTCAGGTTCTTCCGGTAGTAGAGGATGTTCCACGGGATGTCCTTCACGACTTGGCCCACGATGTCCTTCACGATCTGGATTCGCGCGTTGTTGTCGAGGGTGATGAGCATCGTCTCGAGCTTGGCGTCAACGGCCGTGTTGTGATACCCAGCAGAATTGGACCCGGCGGGGTTGATGTTCACATCCTGGCTGCTGCCGAAGAAGTCCTTCAAGTAACCCTCCGGGAGGGCGCCCAAGCTAAACCCGAGGATGTAGATGTCAAAGTCGACGGGCGGGAGGAACGCCTTCGCCACAATCGTGTCGAAGGTCACCGGGGCCGCGTCGATGTTCAGCCCGATCTTCTTCAGGTTGTTCGAGATCATGATGCCGGCGTCAGCACGGATCGGGTCGTAGTCCTTCGGCGGAGTCAAGATCGCGGTCCGGATCGGCGACCCGTCCTTGTAGTCCCGGAACCCGTCGCCATTCCGGTCGATGATGCCCACGCGGTCCAGGAGGGCGCGTGCTCCCGCCAGGTCGAAGTCGGGCGGCTTGGCGGTCTGGTTGATGTACTCCGACCTCACGATGGAGTGGGGGACCGTCCCCTTGATTCCCAATCCGCCCATCAGCACGTTCACGATGTAGTCCTTGTCGATCGCCATCGAGATGGCCGTGCGGAGGTCCAGGTCATTCCACGGCTTCCGCCGCAGGTTGAACGACATGTAAAACATGCCGCTGTCCGTGACTTGCTCCACGCTGATGGAGGGGTTCGAATGGACCTGGCTCAGGAACCCCGGAAGGAGGGGCCAGATCAGGGTGTCGATCTCGCCCGATTGAAGGGCGAGGCTAATCACGTCGAGGCTCGAGTAGATGGAGAAGCGAATCGATCGCAGGTGGTCTGGATAGAAGTTGTACTTGGTCGTGCCGACGACGACGCTCGCGTCCGCCCGATCCTTGCCCCAGTACGTCGGGGACACAACGACCTGGGTTGCCTGGTTCCTCGACCATGAGACGGTCTTCCAAGGTCCCGTCCCGATGGTCGCATCAAGCTGCGAGTTCGTTCCGCCGAAGCCGAAATCGATCGATCGGTCTGCGGCATCCGTGATCGGGGTGAGGCTGGTGAAGTTCAGGGGCGGATTGGAGTCGATGTGATTCAGCCAGATATGTTTCGGCATGATCAGGACGCTCAGGGTTGCGACGAAGAATAGAGCGTACGTCTTGGAGAGGTGGAAGCGAACTGTGTCCGTCCCGATCGCCTCGACGCCAATATGGGACTTCGCCGCTCCGCCCGTCCAGTGGGCAAATCGGGGAGCGTCCCACCAGAGAGCTTCATTGATGAACGAAGAGAACGTTCCCCAGCCCTGCGTCTGGAAGCTGAAGACCGCGTCCGCGGCGGTCATCGCTTGTCCATCAGTGAATGTGACGCCGGGGCGAATGAATACGTCAACGGTAGCTGCATCCGGTGCTACTGGGCTGGTCAAGACCGAATACCCGGTGCCTCCCCCGCGCGCGGGATCAGCGAGATAGGGGAACAAATTGCCGTCCGGATCGGTTCCGAGCAGCGATTCAAAGTTGAGCGATCCGACCATATAGCTTTTCCACACCGTGTTCGTCCCCGGGTTCCACGTGTTCATGTCCGTCATGTCGTTCTGGAGACCGATCACGATTTCCGACGACTGAGTCTGCGCCGCCGCGGACCCGACCAGGAAAATCATTCCCGACCCGAGCAAGACCAAGGTGATCGCTATCACGCGGATTGCAGGCGAGCGCAAAAACACAAGTTGCATTGTTCGATCCTCCCCTAAACGTCTGTTCGGCCGAAGGTGATACACGCTATAAAAACATTCTTCCAATCCGTGTTCCCACCGGTTCGGGATGCGTCCCACTCGTTTCGAGACGCGTTCTACATGGATGGAAAGGCCAACCTCGTTGGAGTGGTACGCGGCCAGCGTGGGAATCTCGTTCCGATGACGGCTCAATGACCGCCCGCAACCGACGCACGGAGGGCGCGCATGAGACGACCACGCAGCTCCGTTTCATCCTCGATCGAACGCCACTCATCGCGCACCTTGGGTTTGAGGATGGCGGCCATCTGGAATGGATATCGGACGTCCATGAGGAACAACGGCTCGGCCGGAGCCATTCCGAAGTCTCGCCGGGTTCCTTGGAGCGCTTCCCGGATCGCGGATTTCGGGACCTCGCCTGCAGCGCACTTCGACATCGCCGCGACGATCCGTCGGACCATGCTCCGCCGAAAACTTCGGGCCCGAACGTCGACGAGAAGCGTCCCACCCTCACGCGCCACGTCAACCCGATCGATTGTCATCGGTCCCGGGGCTGGGTCGGATGTGAACGACTCCATTCGATGGATTCCGACGAACGGTCGGCCGGCATCGCGCATCGCGGATATCGGAACATCGGAAAATAGGTGGTATCGGTACCACCGTTCCAAGGCGTGCCGCGGGTGGAACGAATCGGGCACCTCGGTCGCGGCCCACCCCCAGACGTTCCGGATGCGATCGTTGAAGGCGCCGATGGTGGCTCCCGCCGAAAGCGACGTGTTAAACGCAATCACGTTCCCGACGGCGCTCACGCCCCGGTCCGTTCGACTCGCGCTGCGGAAGAATGCTTCCTTCGGATCCCGAATAATCTTCGCCGATCGCAGGGCGGTGATGCACTCTCCTTCCACGGTTCGCCGGTCCGGCTGCCGCTGATATCCGAAGAACGCCCGACCGTCATACGCAATCTTGATCGCGATCCGCATGCCAAGGAATATCTCTCGTTGGATATATCGACCGGATGTGCCCCGGATCCGGGTCGTCTTGGTTGAGCCGAAAAACGAGGGCAACGTCGGGGCCGTCGCACGGGCCATGAAGAACTTCGATGTGCACGACCTCGTGCTCGTGAACCCATGTGCCCTGGGACCGGAAGCGCGGCAAAGGGCCATGCACGGGGCAGACATCTTGGAGTCTGCGACCGTCGTCACGGACATATGTTCAGCGATCGAAGACGCCGACCTCATCGTCGGCACCTCGGGGATCGACACCTCGAACGAGAAGCGGTTCGCGCGAATCGCGGTCCGTCCGAGCGATCTTGCGATCAAACTGGGGGAGGCGCGAGGGACCACCGCTCTCCTGTTCGGGCGAGAGGACTTCGGGCTGCTCGAGGAGGAACTCCTCCGATGCGACCTCCTCGTGACGATCCCCGCGGCGGAACCGTACCCAATCCTGAACCTCTCCCACGCCGCGACGGTCCTCCTCTACGAGCTGTTCAACGCAAGGGCGCCCAAGCGGCCCTCGAGAATGATGTCCGGGCTCGAGAAGGAGAAACTCCACTCTGCTTTTGCGGATCTCCTCGACGCGACCGACTACCCGGCGCACAAGATGGCCCGCACGAGGGTCATGTTCCGCCGGATGATGGGGCGTGCGGTCCCGAGCGGTTGGGAGTTCCACGCCCTCATGGGCGTACTCCAGCGGGCGACCAAACGGATCCGCCGCCTCGAACGTCAGGGCTAGGTGTCGCGGAAGATCCGCGACTTTTCACTTCACGATGCCGATTCCGAGGGTCTGGTCCGTCTTCTCCATGCTTTTGCGGCCGTCCTTCTGAAGTTCCATGAGCGCGCGAATCGCATCGACATTCTCCGGAACGACATCCGATTCCTGATGGACCGCCTGGAAGTAGAACAGGCGTTTCCCGTCGACGACGTGAACGCCGTCTCTCCACACGGCGATCTCGTACAGATCGGCGCGGTTTCGCGAAAGGTCCCGGGCCATCTCCATGATCTGGGCCGTCGACTTCACGCCGTCTCCGCCCGAGACGAACGCGACCCGTGGGAACCGTTTCCAGACGTCGAGGACCGCCTCCGCGCTCGCGGCTTTCTTCAGGTCGACGGTCACCGTGTGCACGTGCATGATCGTCGTGGGCACCTTCACCGCGATCGTGTGGATGTTCAGCTTCGGAAGGACGCTCTGAACGTCCGGGCCGTGATGGGACGGCATCTCGAGCTCGGGCTCGATCGCGTTGATCGGCCCTTTCTTCGAGTCTCCGGGATCCGTCGCCCGACGCACCATGACCGCGAGGACGCTCACGACACCGAAGTGGGCGTCCAACGGATACAGCGTGCGAATCAGGCCCGTCGTATTGCACGACGGGACGCGGACGAACCTCGCGCCGAGGCATTCCTCGTAATTGGCGGCCGCGTTGAAGGACAGGTTCGTGAGGCCATGCTCTTCGCCTCCCTGCCAGATCGCCTTCACGCCCGCTTTTTCATACAGGGACTTGTAGCCGCTCTCCTCCGGAGTGCAGTCGACGACTAGGTCGGCCGACTTCGCGAGATCTTCGAGAGTGCCGGCCGTCTTGACGCCCGCCTTCTCGAACTTCGAGGCCATGTCCGCGTTCGCGGTGTACAGCGAATATCCCTTCCGAATCGCGAGCTTCGCCTCGAAATCGGGCTTCGTCTTCGCCACGCCGGCGACGCGCATGTCGTCCTGCGCGGCGACCGCATCGGCGACGCGCTTCCCAATCGTCCCGTACCCGTTGATCGCGATCTTGGCGGTCATCGACGACGCTCCTTCCGAATCCGAACCGGGATACGACTAAAAAGGTTGTGCGGAACCGCCGTCGTCCCGGAAGTCCGCAAAGCCTCTTCCGTCATCGTCCGCATACCGGCCGCATGAACTGCTATTACTGCGAGAAACCCGCGCGCGCCATCTGCCGGTTCTGCGGTGCCGCCGTATGCCCGGACCATACGAGGGCGAACCGGTTCGTGAGCGGTTGGGCGGCGGAAGGCCGGGCGGACAACATCGTGGTCTTCAACGCGATCTGGTGCGGCCGCTGTGCGGTCCAGCCGATGTACATGGCCTAACGTGGCGGGGCGCCCCTCGCATACAGGTCCCGGCGAATCCGGGGGACCATCGCCATGAGCACGGCACACTCGGTGAGGCCCTTCCGGTCGAGTCGCCCCTCCGTGAGGTAGCCGATCGCCCCTTGCCGCGAGCCGATGCCTCGGATCCCGGTCAGCCGCGTCATGGCGTCTCCCACCGTCGCGCCGGCCTTCACCTTCTCGAGGATCCGCGGCGGATACGCGAACCCGGGGCCATGCCCGACCGTGATCCGACCGGAGCGGTCGACCACCGCGCAGTACTGGACGTCAAAGTGGTCGGAGAGGACGGACGACCACACGAGACCCGCCTCGATGCCGATGCCGAAGTCCCCTCCCCCGATTGCCGACTTCGCCCGGTTCATCGCCCCGTGGACCGCCTCCTCGTCGAACGGCTGGTCCGAGACGTCGGTCCTCACGCGCACCCCGCGGACGTGGGCCGGAAGGGAAAGGGCCTGGAAGACGTCCTTCACAGCGCGGATTTTCACCGGGTTGTTCGAGCCGATGAACACCTGCAGCGGTTTGAGGCGTTTCCCCCGGCGGTCGATCAATCCTTCCCGGATGCGGCGGGAGGCGATCGGAAGGCCGTCCTGGGCGAGGACCATGGGGACCGTCCGGATGCCGAGAGGTCGAAGGCCCTTCGCGGCCCTCGCTTCATTGAGGGCGATCGCCACCGGCTGGCGTTCGGCCGAGACGACCAACACGTCGAGATCGGGCAGGTCGTCCGCAGGACCATACGGATCGTCAATCGGCTCGATCCGGGCGTGGCGCCATTTCCTCGCGGCCAGGAACCGTTTCAGGTTGCGCTCCCGGACCGGGTACGGATTCACCCGGGGTCGGGATTCCTTCGCGAACCGATCCGTCGTGAGGCCGATGACGACTGCCTGCGGCCGGCGGTCGAAGGCGGCACGGAGCAGGGCCTCATGCCCCGCGTGCAGGAGGTCGAACGTCCCGCCGAGGACGACGCGCATTTGGCGGACCATCCGGTCGACACGATATAAGAATGACTCAGGGAGACAGACGGCCCTCGTGGATGGCGAGGAGGTCGGAGTACAGCGCGTAGGCGGTCTGTCGCAACGCCGGTTGGCGCTCGATGATCTGAAGCTCTCTCAGCATGTCCGTCCGCACGACGAGGGAGCTCGACGTGCCGTCCACCGAGGCGAGCGGGTGGTCGATCGCGACGGCTTCCAGGGATACGGAGGCCTTCACGGACCGCCCGTCCCTCCATCCGCGGGCGATGAGCTTCATGCGTTTGCCTGCCGACCTCGCCGCCTCGATCCGTTTCGACGCCAAGGAGGCGATCCCCTCCCGCGGCACCCGTTCCGGGCGGAGACGGCCTCCCATCAAGACGTTGGCGAGGAGACACGCCTTCACCGTCGCGTCCCAGCCATCGAGGTCCATCGCCGGGTCCGTCTCGAGGAGGCCCATGTGCCGGGCCGACTTGACCCCGTCCTCATACGTCCGGCCGGCCTCGATCATGGAGAGGATCAGGTTCGTCGTGCTGTTCAGGATCCCCTCGAACGACAGGATCCGGATGCCACGGAGCGTCTCCTGAAACAGGTTGAACACCGGGGCGCCGTCCATCACGGTCCCCTCGTACCGGAAGCCAAGGCCGTGCGTCCGGGCCAACTCTTTGAGGCGCCGGTAGTGGTAGACGACCGGGCCTTTGTTCGCGGTGATCACATGCTTGCCGCTCGAGAGGGCCGCGACGATATGGTCCACGCCGATTTGCCGCGGGGCGATCCGCAAGGGCGTGATCTCGATCACGACGTCGGCCCTTGCGCGGCGGATGTGCTCGGCTGACCGTCCGTGGACCCCGCGGCCGCAGGACTCCAGGGAGGCGCCCGCGTCCGCGAGCCGCAGCGCCTTCCGTAGGTCAATCCCTTGAGCACGTTCCACCGACCCATGCCGGCCGGTGACGATGCCGACGACCGCGGCATCGAGGCCGTGGACCTTTGCTAGTTCTGATCGACGTTCCAGGAGAAGTCGCGCGAACTCCCGGCCGACGTTGCCGAAACCGACGAGGAGGATCCGACAGCGCATCGCAGGATCGTCCTCGGCCCCTCAGGGCGCGCCTTTCTCCGCGGCGAGCGCCCGCAGGACGCCATCGATCCGGGTGAGTCCTTCGGAGAGGTAGGGTCCCGCGTGTCCCATCCCGATCCGGATGTACCCGTCCATGCCGAACTGGTCCCCGGGCACGATCAACGTGGACTTCTCCTTCAGCAGGCGCCACGCGAGATCCGAGGAATTGATGGGCAATCCGTATCGCAAGAAACAGATGGCGCCCGCGAGGGGAGGGATGTGCGTGAAGAGCGGGCCATGGCCCGCGATCCATTCGCTCAGGAGGCCATAGTTCCGTTGGAGAATCGAACGCGTGCGGCCGAGGATCTCCTCTCGCCGGCCCGAGGAAAGGGCGATCTGCGCGAGCCGGTCCGAGAGGTACGTGGGCGTCAGCGTCGTGTAATCGTGGAACGCCCACAGGGTCGCAATCGTCTCCGGGGGCCCGACGACCCAGCCGATCCGCAACCCCGGGAGCGCGTAAGCCTTGCTCAGGCCGTTCATCACGAGCGTCCGTTCGTATCCGCCCCAGAGGCTCTCCGTCCTCGGACCTTCCCGCTCCGCGCCGGTGTAGACCTCGTCGGACAGGAGCCACGCTCCCGCGTCCCGCGCCGCATCGAGCACGGCCCGGCGTTGTGCCTCCGCCATCACCGCGCCGGTCGGATTGTTCGGGTTGCAGACCGCGATCGCCTCCGTCCGGCGGTTCACCAGGGTCGCGAGCTCGTCGGGATCGAATTGCCATCCGAGGTCCTCTCGGAGCCAGAGAGGGCGGACCTTCCCGCCGAACATCTGGATGAGGCCCCAGCTCTCCATGTAGTTCGGGAGCAGGAGGACAACCTCGTCCCCCGGCTCGACGAGATGCCAGAGGGCCAGCAGACAGGCCTCGGAGGAACCGTTAGTGACCAAAACATGATCGGGCGTGGCCCCTGGGTGCAACGACGCGATCGAGGCACGGAGCTCCGGCGTGCCGTTCCCTTGCGAATACGCGAGCGGATGATCCAGGAACCGATCGATGGCCGCCTCCTCCCGAAGCAGCTCCCGAAGCGGGAGAGGCTCCACACCGCTCTCCGAGAGGTTGAATTCCACGCAGTGCTCCCAGGTGGACTGCCACCGCTCCATCTCGAACGGGACGAGCTTCATTCGCTTGGCGGCGGCATCGATGGTGGTTCGGATTAATCTTCTCGGGAAGCGATCCTGCCCAGGCGCGTGGACGCGAAAAAGGACGGGCCCCCAGGTACCAATCGGCCTCGGTCGGGGAGCTGTCCGACGCGAACCGCGCCCCGGCCTTCGTGCCTGGTTCGCACGTGCCGCTACAAAAATATTCCGTTTACGTTATATAGTACCCACGCATTGCGCCGCCCCGGACGAGAGGGGGCATGAGGCGTCTCGGCGTGGTCGAGAACATCGCCCACGATGGGACGGTCCTCATCCGCTCGGAGTTCGCCCCCTCGCGAGGCGCCGACGTGCGCGACAAGCGGAATCGGCCTCTGGGACGGGTCGTGAAGGTGTTCGGACCGGTCCAGGAGCCCTTTGCCGCGGTCCGCCCGGTCGGCCCCGCCTCCCTGTCCCTGATCGGAGCCGACGTCTTCGTCGATGAGGGAAACCATGCCAACCAAGAAGATCGAAGAGGCCGAAGAAGTTACTAGATGTCCGGAGTGCAACTCGGGCCATCTCTCGTTCGACTACGAACGCGGGGAGCTGATCTGCGAGGAGTGCGGCCTCGTCCTGACCGACCAGATGATCGATCAAGGCCCGGAGTGGCGCGCGTTCGACGTGGAACAGGGCGAGAAGCGTGCCCGGACGGGCGCCCCCATGACGTACACGATCCACGACAAGGGTCTCTCGACGACGATTGGCTGGAAGAACAAGGACTCCTACGGCAAGTCGATTCCCACCCGGAACCGGGCGCAGTTGTATCGCCTTCGGAAGTGGCAGCGGCGCATCCGCGTGAGCAACGCGACGGAGCGGAATCTCGCGTTCGCCCTGAGCGAGCTCGATCGGATGGCCAGCGGAATGGGTTTGCCGCGGAACGTCCGCGAGACCGCCGCGATGGTCTACCGCAAGGCCGTGAACAAGAACCTGATCCGCGGTCGCTCGATCGAAGGCGTGGTCGCAGCGTCCCTCTATGCCGCGTGCCGCCAGTGCAACGTCCCGCGGACGCTCGACGAGATCGCGAACTCGTCCCGCGTCGGGCGCAAGGA
>Ga0137380_10000766_pt1 | contig 24570 bp, 21 predicted proteins | sample SagtaG_17_FD_104809 | JGI IMG/M metagenome (GOLD analysis project Ga0137380, IMG submission 104809) | Vadose zone soil microbial communities from Sagehorn Ranch, Mendocino, California, USA - Sage2_L_100_16 metaG | ecosystem: Environmental > Terrestrial > Soil > Vadose zone | place: USA...
AGCGCGGCTGGCCCGTCCGGTCAGTGCCCGGCGAGCACCTGCACCAGATCGTCAACCCCGACCGCGTGGCCCACGCCCTGCTGGCCCTCGCAGATCTCGCACCACCATGACCGCGCCCGCAGGCCAGCGTTTGAGCGGCCACGGCCGCCCGCACTCGCTCACCAACTCCGGGTGTGCTGTCAGGTACCAGCGGGATAGCTTGCTCCGCGCGCCAGCACGGTTCGCGGTCGTGTGGCCGTATCGACCTGAAGTGGCCCCGTCGTGACGGCTTGAGCTGGCCCCGGTTGAAGCGCGTGCGTCTCGGCAACCGGGAGCGGTCGCATCGCTATGTGATGATGTCTGGGTGACCGATGAGGTTCTGGCTGATCAGGTTGATTACTACCGTCGCCGGGCGGGTGAGTACGACGTGACGGCGTATGGCGATGTGGCGGCGGCTCGTGCGCGTATCGCGCGACTGGTCGGGGAGATGCGGCCGGTCGGAAGCGTGCTGGAGATCGCGTGCGGGACTGGCTTGTGGACGGAGGCGCTGGCGGGGCTGGCTGACACGGTGACGGCGATTGATGCGGCGCCCGAGGTGGTGGCGATCGCTCGTGACCGCGTGCGGCCGGCGAATGTCAGCTTCGAGGTTGCCGACGTGTTCTCGTGGACCCCGGACGCCCGGTTCGACGTGATCTTCTTCTCGGCGTGGCTCTCGCATGTGCCGGCGAATCGGTTCGAACAGTTCTGGCAGTGGTTGCGGGGTCTGCTGGCCGAGGATGGACGAGTGTTGTTCATCGACGAGCACGTCGACGAACGCGAGAAAGAGGCCTATGTCGCGGGCCGGGACGAGGTCGTCGAGCGGCGGCTGCGTGATGGCGGCACGTTCCGCGTGGTCAAGAACTTTGTGGATCCGGCACGGCTCCGGCTGCGTCGGCTGGGTTGGGATTGCGCGATTCGCCGAGATGGCAGCGACTGGGTCTGTGGCGAGGCGCGTCTCGCGAGGTAGCGCGGCTTACTTTCGGTTTCGACCATCAGCACGGCGCTGACGGGCGCGGGCGAGTCGGTAGCTGGTGATGCCGGTCTCGATGATCTGACCGGCGAAGGTGAGCCGGTCCACGATGGCCGAATAAGGCCGCGGGCCGGTGAAGGTCTTGGTCCAGCCGGAGAACGGCTCGTTGCTAGCGATCGCGATCGCTGATCGCTCCTGCCGCTCCGTCAGAATCTGGAACAACAGCTCGGCGCCGCGTCGGTCGAGTTCCATGTAGCCCAGCTCGTCCAGAGCAGGTCGACGCGGCCGTAGCGGGCAATGGTCTTGGAGAGTTGTTTGTCGTCGGCGGCTTCGACCAACTCGTTCACCAGCTTGGAGGCCAGCGTATAGCGAACGCGGTAGCCGGCCTCGGCCGCCGCGGTGCCGAGCCCGATGAGCAGATGCGTTTCCCGGTGCCGGGAGAGAAGGCGACAGACTGCAACATCTGCGGACGGTGCTGCCGTGCGAGGTGCGGGTCAGGTCGAAGACGCATCCGCTGTCGGGGCGGCTGGTGGCTGCGAGGTCGTTCAAGCGGCTCAATGGCGTGCTGTTCCTGGTGATCGAGCTGCCGGACGGTTCGCCGGGCACGATCCCGGCTGATGCGACCGATGTCGTCTGCCCGGCGGAGGACGCTGGCCCGGCAGTGGTGCTGGATGCGAGCTGGTGATGACGTCGGACGGCGGTCATGGCAAGGGCTCGCGGTGAGCGGGCAACGGCGTCAAGCCGGGCTTGACGGCCCGCTGCCGGTGCTGTGCTACTACGCCGCCGACCCGGCCCGGCGGCCGGGCTGCGCGGTGACCGCCGAGGTCGTCATCGGCCCGGTTGCGTTGTGCGGGGCGTGCGAGCGGGCGCGCTCCAGCCTCGGCAAGGGCGTGGCGGCGCGGCGGCTGCCGCCCGGCCCGGCGGTCGACGTGCTGGCCTGGGTCGGCGAGGCTGACGCCGTAGCCGGCCAGGTGCAGGCGCGGCTGGCTGCGGCGGTTCGCCGGGCCCGGCTGCGGGGGCATTCGTGGGCCGAAATCGCGGGGCGGCTCGGGGTCACCCGGCAGGCTGCCCAGCAGCGGTTCGGCCGCGCGGCCGGCCGGTGAGGGCTGACGCGTGGCTGCCCGTGCCCGGCACGGCAACGCAGTAGGTTCACGCGGCTGGCACACCGAAGTCGCCCGGCATTCACGCGTCATCGCCAGCATCCAGGCCCACCTGCAACGACTCAACCCGGACGCCGAAACTGGACACAAGCTATGAATCCGGACACGAGGGCCGGCTAATCGAGCAGTGGTTCGGTGTCCTGACCCGCCGGCTGCTACGCCGCAGCGACTTCACCTCCCGCGACGAGCTGGACGCCAAAATCACCGCGTTCACCATCCGGCACAACAAGAACGCCCGCCCCTACAGGTGGAGCTACGACGCCGACGCGGACCACGCCCGCTACCTCGAGCGCCACCGCCAGCCAGAGACCCTCACCATCCACCCGCAAGCCGCGTGACCGCAACACACGGTAATCGGAACCCAGTCAGGAACTTACGAGGCGCTGCACTAGTGACCGCCAACCAGAGTCGGGGGGGTGCTGCTGGCCGAGCGGCGGATCATCGCCCGGATCCGCGACCGGCGGTTCTATTCGCTCGGCGAGGCGAACGCCGCGGTCAGGGACTGCGTGGCGGAGATCAACGCCCGGCCGTTCCAGAAGCTGGACGGCAGCCGGCAGTCACTGTTCGAGCAGGTGGACCGCCCGGCGCTGCGGCCGCTGCCGCCGGACCGGTATGAGTTCGCGACCTGGCATAAGGCGCGCGTGAGCATCGACCACCACGTCGCGGCGGACAAGCATTACTACTCGGTCCCTTATCAGCTGGCGCGCCAGCAGGTGGACGTGCGGCTGTCGGCGGCGACGGTGGAGATCTTCCGCAGCTCGCGGCGGGTCGCCTCCCATCCGCGCTCGTTCGTGCGGCACGGGCATACCACCGACCGGCGCACATGCCCGAGGCGCACCGCCAGCACGCGCAGTGGACCCCGTCGCGGATCACCGAGTGGGCGGGCAGGACCGGCCCCGCTGCTGCCTCCCTGGTCCAGGCCATCCTGGCCTCCCGGCCGCACCCGGAGCAGGGCTACCGGGCCGTGCTGGGGATCATCCGCCTGGCCGGCCGGTACGGCGACGACCGGGCCGAGGCGGCCTGCGCCCGCGCGTTGCGGCTGCGCGCCTGCTCCTACCGCAGCGTCGAGTCGATCCTGCGCAACGGGCTGGACCGCCAGCCGCTGCCCGGCGACGCGCCCGAACTTCCCCCGCACCCCGCGCACGACAACGTCCGCGGCCCCGGCTACTACACCTGAAGGAGAACGAGATGATGCTCAACGCCACGATCGACGGGCTGAAGGCCCTGCGGCTGGACGCCATGGCCGCCGCCCTCGCCGAGCAGGACGGGCAGGCCGGCCGCGCCGGCCTCGGCTTCGACGAGCGCCTCGGCCTGCTCGTCGACCGCGAGCTCACCGCGCGGGCCAGCTGACGCATGGACCGCTGCCTGAAAGCCGCCCGGCTCCGCGTCCCGGAGGCCGTCGAGGACATCGACTTCCGCCACCCCCGGAGCCTGCACCGCGCCCAGATCCCCGACGGCCGCCGCCCTCACCCCTCACGCGGGCACCCGGCCCGGGCGCCAGCCAGCAACGCTATCATCACAACAAGACACGGGACTCAGCAGCAACAACAGTCCCACTCGGGCGAGTCTCCATCAGAGCCGGGGCCACACACTGCTGAGTCTGGCGCGTAGCTGGCTGGCTTCGGGGTGATGCAGGTCGTCGAGGATCGCCAGGGCTTGCCGCCAGGGTTCGCGAGCGGCGCCCGGCATGCCACCGGCCCAATGGGACTCACCGAGGTGGATGAGGGTCTGGGCGCGGAAGTAGGTGTCGCTGACGTCGGTGTAGGCAGCCAGGGCTTGCTGGTAGAAAGCGGTTGCCTCCTGGTAGAGGCCCTTCTGGTGGTAGCTATAGCCGAGGCTGTCGAGGGTTATGGCTTCGCCGAACCGGTGGCCCAGTTCGCGGTGCAGGTCAAGTGCGCGCTGGCAGTAGCTGAGGGCGTGCTGATGGTTGCCAGCCAGGGCGTGATCCCAGCCGACCGCGTTGAGGCAGAAGGCTTGCCCAACCCGGTCGCCGACAGCCTGGCAGAGGCGAAGCGCTCGTTTGGCGTGGCTCAGTGCCTCTCCGTGGCGCTGTTGTTTGTCCAGGGCCACTGCGATGGCATAGTGCGTGCGCGCCCGCCCGGAGTTGTCGCCCAGCTGGCCGAATAGGTCGAGGGCATGGTGGAGGTGCGCGTGCGCGCTGGGGTATGAGCCGAGCTTGATGAGGGCGTTGCCGATGCCCCACTGGGCCCGGGCTTGCCCGTGCTGATCGCCGAGGCGGCACGCGGCGGCCAGGGCGGTGCGCTGCAAGTCGGCGTGCTCATGCCAGCGGCCGGTGCGGCTCAGGTGCGCCCCCATCGTGTCCGGGAGCTGCACGGCATGAACGTCAAAGCCGATACGCACCGCCTCGGATGTCACCGAACGCAGCACGTGGTGCTCTCGCGCGAACCACGCCATCGCCCGGGCATAGGTGTCAAGGCTTTCTGGTACGACGCCGGGCTGGGCCGGGCCGGGCCGGAGGGGCCAGGGCGTCTCATCGATGAGCATCATGCCGGCGGTGGCGGTGTGCAGGTAGTGGTCCAGCATCCGGTGGGAGGCGGCGTGGCACTCAGCTTGGCCCTCGAGTCCGGCGGCTTGCTCACCGGCGTACGCGCGCAGCAGGTCATGAACGGCGTATCTGCCCGGGAGGTGCTCGGCGGCCAGGCTGGCCCCGGTCAGCTCGGACAGCGCCTGGCGTGCCTGGTCGGGGGAAATGCCGGCCAGGCTGGCGGAGGCCGCGCTGGTGATGTCCGGGCCAGGGTGCACGCCCAGCAGCCGGAACATTCGCGCCGCCGGGCCACTCAAACGCCGGAGTGACCAGGAGAAAACCGGTCGCACGCTCGCGGCAGCGTCTCCCGCATCCAGGGCGTCCAGCCGGTGCCGGGCATCGCGTAGCTCTGCCGCCAGCACGCCCAGCGGGAAATCCGGTCGGCCAGCAGCACGGGCGGCCACGATGACCAGGGCCAGCGGCAGCCCTGCGCACAGCGCGATCAGCTCGGTGACCGCTTCCGGCTCGCCCGCGGCCCGTTGCGTCCCGAGGCGGCTGGCCACAAGCTCCCGGGCCTCGGCCGCGGACGGCACATCCAAGGTGATCAAGTGCGCGCCCTCGGAGGCGGCCAGGCCAGTTAGCTGGGCTCGGCTGGTCACTAGCACCAGGCAGCCGGAACTGCCCGGCAGCAGCGGGCGCACCTGCCCCGCATCCTTGGCGTTGTCCAGCACGATCAGCATCCGCCGGCCAGCCAGCAGGCTGCGGTACAGGGCCGCCTGGGCTTGCAAGCTCGCCGGGACCCGGTCAGCCGTTACCCCGAGAGCGGCAAGGAACCCGCGGAGCACCTCGCTCGCAGAGGCAGCGGTCCGTGACGGTCCGAACCCGCGCAGGTCGGCGAACAGCTGCCCGCCGGGGAAACGGTCCGCTACCCGGTGTGCCCAGTGCAGCGCCAGCGCGGTCTTGCCGACCCCCGCGGTGCCGCTGATCACCAAAACCGGCACAGCGCCGGCGGCCGCCCGGGCCGAGTCCAGCAGCCCGGTCAGCGCGCCCAGCTCGTTACCGCGGCCGGCGAAATGCGCCGCCGGGGCCGGCAACTGCCGCGGCACGGCGACAGCGGTCGTGCGCGCGGTTCCGCCCGCCGGGGCAACGTCCAGGCCTGGATCGGCGGCGAGGATCTGCATGTGCAGCCGGCGCAGCCCCGCGCCCGGTTCAGCACCCAGTTCGGCGACCAGCAGACGGCGCGCCTGCCGGTAGGCGGCCAGGGCGTCGGCCTGCCGCCCCGACCGGTACAGCGCCAGCATCAGCAGCTCGCACAGCCGCTCGCGCAGCGGATGGTCAGCGGCCAGCTGGCGGAGCTCGGCGATGACCTCGCCGTGCAGGCCAAGATGCAGATCAGCGTCGAGGCGGGCCTCAGTAGCCCGCAGCCGCATCTCCTCCAAGCGCGGCACTTCACGGCGGACCAGCAGATCGCACGGCACATCCTCCAGCGGCATCCCCCGCCACAGCGCCAGCCCCGCGCGCAGCCGGGTGGCGGCCCGGGCCCAGTCACCCGCCAGGGAAGCCTCGCCCGCCTGGCCGAGCAGGTCCTCGAACCGGGTCACGTCGAAGTCCGCCGCCTGCGCCCTGAGCACGTATCCCCCGGCACGGGTGACGATCCTGGAATGCTCGGCGTCGCCGAGAGCATGCCGCAGCCGCTTCACATAGTTCTGAATCGTCACCCGCGCACTCGGCGGCGGGGCCGCCGGCCACAGCGCGTCGGCCAGCTCATCGACCGAAACGACCCGGTTGGCGCGGAACAGCAGCGCGGCCAGCAGCACCCGCTGGCGCGCCGCCGGAACCGGCACCACCGTCTTGCCGCTCGTCACCACCAGCGGCCCGAGCAGCCCGAACTCCATCTCCGCCTCCACACGGCCCGGCACCCCCGTTAGCGCGGTCAGGCTGGCATATGTCCCTGACTAGTCGCAGCCGGACGATTGGCTAGTGAGGTGTCCCGGCACGCCAGGACGGCCGCCTCCCGGGGCCATGCGAGCACCCGGGCAGTTTCCAGCCCAAGCCGCGCCGGCGCCGGCCACCACGGCGGTCCGGCCCGACTGGTCAGGAATGTCGCTCGCCATCCACCTGCCACGCCGCAGCATTCGCCTCACCCTCGTCTCGCCGACGTCAATCTGAACGCTTCTCAGAAGCCTGATGGGCGCTAGCGTAATCCCGCTGCCGCGGACTGGTCAAGTTCCAGACATCGCCGGCGCCGGCCGCCCACCCTGGCGCGCAGTCACGGGCTGGCATCGCGCTGGAAGGAGCAAGCCCGGCTGCCGCCGATGCCCCGAGTGCCGTTCGAGCTGGCGTCCTGGAGCGGGCCCGAGGTGGCCCCGGACGCGCAGCTCAGCGTCGGCAAATGCCGTTCTCCCCGTTCCCGCCGGGCTGATCGACTCCCGGGTCCGGGTGTCGGCGACCGAGCTGCACGTCTTCGCCGGAAGGACCTGGAGCTGGATCACTACCTGGAGCTATCCGGGGTTCCCTGGAGACAGTACGGAACGTCGGCCAGCGTGGCCTAGAGCAAAGTTTTCGCACGTCAGCGTGTCGTTGTCCGGGGTCCCGCAATAACGTCGGCAACGTCGTCATGATGGCTGGCCATGGGGGTTCAGCGGGTTCAGCTTGAGGGGATGCGGACGTGGACGGTGACGGGCGGGGATCATCTTCCGGTTGGCCCGGTCGAGGAGTTCCTGGATCACCTGCGGGTCGCTCAGGGGTCGTCTCCGAACACGGTCCGCTCGTATGCGACGTCGCTGGACCGATGGTGGGTTTACCTGTCCGCAGCAGGGCTGGCGTGGGATGAGGTGACGCTGGCGTCGTTCACGCCGTATCTGGCGTCCCTGCGCACGGGCCAGCCGCCGGGGTGCGGGTGCCGCCGGGTGTCGAGCCGGCTGGCGTGGGCGAGGCGACGGTGGCGGTCAGGGTCGCCGCTGTGCTGTCGTTTTACCGGTATCACGGTGACGTGCACGGCGTTCCGGTTGCGGGGAGGCTGCACCGGGCGGGTGGCCGGGCCGGGCGGTACCTGCCGGCGCTGGCTCATCTGCGGCACGGGCCGGGGCAGGGTCCCGCCGTCCGGATCCGGCGGCCGGAGGTCAGGCCCATGCCGGTCCTGACCCCGGCCCAGATCCAGGCGATCCTTGATGGGTGCGCGCGATGGGATGCCGCTACTGGCGAGTGGACCGGGTCGGTGCGCAACCGGCTGCTGTTCGCGGCCCTTGCCGGGACCGGCATGAGGCTCGGCGAGTGCTTGTCAACCCGGCATTGCGACTGGCATGCGGGGCGGGGCGGGACGCCGTTCATCGAAGTGGTGCCCCGCCAGGACCATCCCGCCGGCGCGCGGGTGAAGAACAGCCGCTACCGGCGGATCTATATCAGCGATGAGCTGGAACGGCTGCACAGCGAGTACCTGTGGCAGCTGTGTGATGGCGGCGCGCACCAGGCGGTGGACCTGGAGAACCATTTCGTGTTCGTCAACCTGCGCCGCGGCCAGTGGCTGGCGCCGATGCGCCCGGAGACTGTCTATGACCTGGTCGCCGCCCTGAAGCGGCAGCTCGGGCCCGAGACGCCGCCGGGGTGGACGCCGCACTGGTTCCGGCACTCGCACGCCTCGGCCCTGCTGCTGTCGGGAGCGCGGGAGCATGTGGTGATGCGGCGGCTCGGGACGCCGACATCCAGACCACGATCAACCTTTACGGCTGGGTCAGCGAGGACGCCGAGCTCCGCGCATTAGCGGGCTGGCAGCGGTTCTGCGGGGCCGCGGAGGTGCCCGGTGAGTGAGAGCGGGCGGAGGGATGGCCGCGCCATCACAGCGGTCGCCGGCATCACCGCGGCCCATGTGCCTTCGGAGATACCGCCTGCCTTCCGGGTCAGCGTGTTCGATCCGGGTGATCCCGCGTTCGCCGGGCTGTTCACCAGCTGGTGCCCGGTGACGGTGGATGCCTCCATGCTGCCAGGGCCGATGCGCGCCGAGCTGTCGTGGTGGTTCGCGTCGTGTCACGCGGCCGGGCTCCGGCAGATTGACACGCACCGGTGGCGGAGCTGGGTCCGGATCGCCGCGGCGGCCGCTGCCGGGCCGGGATGCGAGTCGTTCACCGACCTGGATGCCGGGCAGTGGTCCGCCGAGTGGGCCGCGGATTTCTGCCAGCAGCATGGCCGGCTGCCTGCCCCGGCTACCCGCCGGCAGTCGGTGTTCGCGATGGAGCACATGCTCAAGGCGCTGGCCGTGCGCGCCGGCAGCACCGAGTGGTGGCGTAACCGGGTGTGGGACCTGCAGCTGGACTCGCGGATTCCCCGCCGCGCCCACGAGCCGTGCGGAACCCACCGGGCTCGCTTCGACGGGTTCGCGGTGGGCTGGCTGCGCGACGGCGCTCAGTACTTCCTGGCGATGCGGATGCAGTCGGGGCACCTGACCTGGAGCAGCGCGATTCAGGCGCTGACCTTGCTGCGCCGCCTCGACGTGTTCCTGGCCGCGCGCGGCGTGAGCGGGCCGGCCCTGGCCGAAGACACTGCGCTGCGTGCCCTGGCCGCGGATCTGGCGACGTCGCTGCGTGCCTCGCCGCGGCGGCGGGACTCCTCGACCGCCCGCTACTCCGGCGCGTCACCGCTGGCCCCGCAGACCATTGTCCGCACCCAGGAGGCGGTCGCCCGGTTCTACGCGTTCATGTTCGATTACCAGACCGAGGCGGCGGCGGCGCTGGGCGACGACCGGTGGCTCGGGCTGACCAGCGCGCACGCGCGGCTGTGGCGCCCGGAGGAGAAGATGCGGCGCGACCGAAGCCTCGAGCCCGCCGACGACAACAGCTACCTCAGCGATACCGACCTGTCCCGGGTGCTGGCGCATATCGACCTGCTCGGCATGCCTCGCGACCAGGAGATGACCATCACCCGCGCCGGGCGTCAGGTCAAGCTGGCGGGCAGGGGCGACCCGTCGGCGATGCGGGCATGGCTGCTGCAGGCGATGACGGGCCGCCGGGCATCAGAGATCCTGATGATGGACTTCGACCCGCTCACCGACGTCCCTGGCCTCGATGCGGCCGCCGTGCCCGAGGGCGGGATGGTCGCCCGGCTGCGCTACCAGCAGACCAAGATCGACGGCGCGCCGGCCACCATCCTGGTCGGCGCAGACGTCACCCAGATCATCGCCGAGCAGCAGGAATGGGTGCGGGAGCAGTGGAACCTCGGGCCGCGCGAGCAGGCCCGGTACCTGTTCCCGCGCCAGCGGGGGAACCTGCGAGGCGACCAGCCCCGCGGTGTCGGCGGATACCTGTCCTGCCTGCGCGGCCTCAGCCTGGCGCTCGGCCTGCACGACCAGCGCGGCCGGCTGCTGCCGTTCTCCCGCAGTCACCGGCTCCGGCACACCAGGGCCACCACCTTGCTCAACGCCGGCGCCCCGATCCACGTGGTGCAGCGTTACCTGGGTCACCTGTCACCCGAGATGACGATGCGGTATGCCGCCACCCTGGCCACCACCGCGGAACGGGAGTTCCTGGCCCTGGCCAAGGTCGGCCGCGACGGCCGCGAGATCACCATGGACCGCCGGGACATGCTCGACGCGCTGCAGCTGGAGGGACGCACCGACCGGGTCCTCCCCAACGGCTGGTGCCTGCTGCCGCCGGCCCGGTCCTGCGATAAGGGCAACGCCTGCCACGGCTGCGACCACTTCGCCACCGACCGCTCTCACCTGGACGAGATACGCCGCCAGCTCGCAGGCACCGAGCTGCTCATCGAGCAGCGCCAGGCCCGCCACCAGGCCCGATACGGCGAGCCGATGAGCCCGGGCAACGTCTGGCTGGAGCAGCGCCTTACCGAGATCCGCAGCATCCGCCTGGAGATCACCGCCCTGGAGGCCCAGGCCGACGAAACCAGCATCGTCCGCGGCGCCGGCGTCCTCGGCAGGACCGGCTACCAGGACAGTCCGGTCCCCGTCACCATCACCGCCGGGCCGGGCACCCCGTGAGCCACGTTCGCGCTGACGCTGCCGAGCCGGCCACCGCGGCCCAGCGCAGAGCCGACGCGCTGCGCCGCGCCGCCCGGGCAAAGCACGACACCGCTACCGCGCGCGCTGAGACCGCCATCCGCCAGCTGGTCAGGACCCAGCAGGCCATCAGCTTCCGGTCCGTCGCCCGCGCCGGCGGCGTCAGCCTCGACTTCCTCTACGCCAGCTCCGGCCTGCGCAGCCGCATCGAGTCCCTGCGCGCCCAGCAAGCAGGCCAGGCCACGCCTGCACCCGCCGCCGAGGCGAACGCCGGCAGCGGCATCGTTCACGCTCTCACGGCCAGGCTCGGCCAGGAACGAGCCCAGCGCCTCACCGCCACCCGCGACCTGGAACAGCAGCTCGCCGCCGCGCACGGGGAGATCCTCCGCCTCCGCCGGCTCCTGCAGCAGCACGGCCTCCAGGCCTGAACCGGGTCACGTTGCCGGCATCTCCGCAACGTCTCTACCTGCGGAAACAAGGCAACCGTCAAGATCAACACCAGATAACTCCAGATCCTGCTCCGCAAGCCTGGCGCGCCGCCAAAGCTCGGCCGCGCTGGCGCAGGCCCGCCGCCCGGCAGCGCTTTCACCAGCGTGCATGAGGCGTTCTGGGCTGCCGCCCGGAGGCCGGCACGGCGACGGGCCGGGCACCAGGACGCTGATCGAGGTGCTGCTGCTGCACCGGCGGATGCCGCCGGCCCAGGTGATCGCCCGGATGCAGCGCGCGGCGGCGCCCGGGCGGGCCCCGGCAGTCCCCCGCCGCGGTGGTCGCCCTGCCCCGGCGCCGGGCCGTCCGGGACGCACTGACCGACACCGCCGCCGACGCGGCGATCGACCAGGCCTGCCGGATCCTGCGGCTGCCCGCCATCCGGGGCCGCCGCGGCGAGGTCGCAGCCGCGGCGTCCCGCGAGCAGGCCAGCTACAAGCGGTTCCTGACCGAGCTGCTGTCCCTGGAATGCGACGACCTGGAGGCCTGCCGCAAGGCCCGCCGGGTGCGTGACACCGCCTTACCCCGGCCCGAGCGGATCGAGGACTTCGACTTCGCCGCCAACCCGAACCGTTCCCGCCGCGCTCATCCGCACCCGCGCCCTGGGCGCCTGGGTGGCCGCCGGGCAGCCCGGGTACAGCGCGGGCAGGGCGAGGGCGCGGGCGGCGATGAGGTCGTGCGCCGGGCCGGGTGCCACGTCCGAAACCCACAGCGGGAACCCGTCCGGGGCGAGCAAGGCCTGGACGTTGCCGCCGTGGGCACGGGCTTTGGCCCGAGTAGCGCGCGTTGACGGATTCGCGCTGGATGCTGACGGTCTGCTCCTTGCGCCGGTCGGCAAGGATGATCTTGCCGTCGGGGACGACGTGCGAGAATCCCTCGCGTTTGGCCCGTTCCAGCGCCTGATGCAGGTCCGGCGGCTGGTCCGCGAGCACCGCGATGCCTCATCGAGGTCCCGGTAGCCGGCGACCCCGGAATTGCCATGATCGCGGGCAAGCGCGTCGCGTGCGGTGCGGTCGCGGAACCACCGCAGTCCCACACGGCCTGCCAGAAGCACGTCAGCGTCCGGCTGCCCCCGGGTGTTCCATGACGGCGGCGCTCAACCCACAACAGCTTCGCGACGACCTGCGCCAGTTCCTTGGGGACGTCGAGCGTGGCACGATGGGCGATCACGCGGAGCCTTCCGGAGAAGGTGATCTCGTGGAGACCCTTCTACTGGGCTCCACGCCCCCATCTCCGGGCAGCCGGTTCGTCTGCGACTCTGCCCGGATGCCCCTGCCTGGGCACGGGAAGCCCGGCTGTCCGAACCTATTTCGCTGAGATCACCTCAATGCGTCCGCTGGCTGCGAAATCATTGCTGACCGGCCACCTCGCGCGCCGTGCCGGGGATAGGTTCGAGCTCATGGCTTCCGATGACCTGCCAGTGCTTGAGCTGGCCTTCCCCGGGCCGGAACGGGACAGCGGGGTCGCCGCCATCCTCGCCGGGGAGAAGGTCGCCCTGACCGGGTTGCTGCAGATCCATGAGCACGCCGGGGAGCCGGTCCCGCAGCCGGGCGAGCGTTTCTCGGTGGTCGACTCGGCGGGACGGCCAGCGGCGGTCATCGAGCTGACCGAGGTCCGCGTGGTCCCGATTAGCGAGGTCGATGACGACTACGCGCGCGCCGAGGGCCGCGGCTACGCCAACGCCGCGCAGTGGCGGCGGGCGCACGAGGAGTTCTTCCGCAGCGAGGGGGTGGCCGCGTTCCTCGGCGCCGTCCCGGAGATCAGCGACGACACGCTCGTGGTGACCGAGCGGTTCCGGCTGGTCAGGCCCGGCGACGGCGGCAGCGGCTGACGTCCGCTCGCGTGCGGCGACACCATTCCGTCATGGGAGCTGACCGTTCCGGTAGCCGGAGGGTACCTGTGGGCCGACGACGCAGGCGCCAGCGGACCGCCGCTCTTGCTGCTGCATCCCGGCCGGGGTGACACCTCGATCTGGCTGCCCGTCCTCGACCGTCTGCCCGCGCGCCAACGCGTTCAGGTATACGACGCGCGGGTTCGGCAAGTCGCCCGCTCCGGCAGCGCCGTTCAGCCAGCTCGGCGGCCTTGCCGCGGTGCTTGACCACTATGGGGCGGACCGGGTGATCCTGGTCGGGCACAGCGGGGGCGGCGGCCCGCGATCGGTCTCGCGCTCGCGGACCCGGGCCGGGTGCACGGCGTGCTGCTGCTTGCCCCCGGGGTGCAGGGCGACCCCTACGTCCGCGAGTTCGGCGCGCTCTTCGCGGCCGGGGACCGGGACGGATCGCAGAGCTCGGGCTGTGGACCTGGGCAGCCGCCGGCGCCGACCCGGCCCCCGAGCTCAGGTCCGCGATGCCGCCGATGCCTGCTTCCCTTCCGGGCGCTTTGCGACGCGACTGCGTGGCCGCCAGTTCCTCCTGGCCCGCCCGGCTCCACCACCCGGCCGGCGTGACATTGGTGGATCCCGGTGACGGCCGGCCGCCGTGCGGTCAGCCGCGCCGGCCAGGCGTATCCTGAACTCTCGATGTCGGCACCAATGGGCAGGCGTGGCCGCTACCACCATGGCGATCTGAGGGCTGCCCTGATCGACACGGCTATCGAGCTCATCGCCGAACGGGGCGTCGGCAGCTTCTCGCTCGCAGAGGCAAGCCGGCGCATCGGTGTCGCGGTCAGCGCCCCATATGCTCATTTCGCCGACCGCGACGAGCTTCTCGCCGCGGCCACCGTGCGCGCCTTCGAGCTGTTTTCCGCCGCGTTGCTGCCGGCCGTGCGCCAGTTCGGTGATCCAACCGACCGGCTGGCCGCGATGACGCGTGCCTATGTGCGGTTCGCCGGAACCCAGCGGCCGCTGTTCGAGGTGCTGTACGGCGCCAAACTCGACAAGACCCGCTACCCGCAGATCGCCGCGGCCGAGCAGCCGGTCACCGGCGCCTTCCTGTCCTGCGTCCGCGCCCTCACCGACGGCGACACCCAGGCCGATGACCTGGCCACCGCCATCGAAGCCGCCACCCACGGCCATGCCATGCTCCTACTTGACGGCGACTTCGGCCAAGCCGACGACGCGGTCGAACTCGCCGCCGAACGCGCCGCCCGGGCGACCCAGGCCCTCATCCAAAGCCGTCACCTGCTTGCCCGGTCCACCGCGGCACCCGCCGGCAAGGCCCCCTACCCCGGGCCGGCACTGCACCAGCCAGGCCGATAACGCCTCAGCCGTCCCGTCCTGTCAAGATTCGCCGGTTTGCCCCGCCGAGAACACCTAGATCCCGATCTGGACCGCCGCCTGTGCTCATCGCCACTTCGCCGAAGGGCACACCTCAATGTCAGGCAGCTCGGGCACGTAAGCGCAGCCGGGCTCGTTACCGGCCGTGATGGAGTGACCTGACCGCGCTCCGGCAGCCCGGCGGCCCCGGGCTGCCGAATCGTGCTGGCCGTCTGTCATCCTCAGGCAGCGGGTCTCGGGGACTGGGCCGGAGAGGGTTGCACGGGGCCACACATCGCGGGCGGCCACCACAGGCCATCGCCCGCATGGCAGCACCAGCGCGGCCGCCCCGGCGACTGCACCGCGGGGCCAACTCGGCGCGGCCCTCCGTCCGTCCTGTCCCAGAGTTACACCGTTGTACTTACAGTCCCTCGCAAGAGATCGAGGCTAGCGCGGTGCCGCTAGCCTGGCGATAGTGGCACCTGTGAGAATTGCTGACCTCGCCAACAGGCATACAGAATGCCCGGCAACGGGAGACGCACAGGACCGAGGGAGGAATGGTGGTTGAACTCTGTATGTGCGACATCCAGCCAGGTGGCTCGTTAGGAAAGGTCGCCTAAGCCGGGTCTTGCCCCATCGGCCGGCCGGAGATTGCTGTCGTGGAGCGCCAGTTTGGGCACTATCACGCCGATTGAGCCACCGCTGCCATCCTCGAGCGGGTCACGGACCGTTTCGACAAAAGTGGCACTCGGCCCGCAAGTTCCCAGCCGCCGCAGGCATCCCTTTTGGCGAGAACCAGCGGGCCGGCCCGCAGGTACCTGGGCGGTGCGCCCGTGGCGCGCCCAGGGATAGCAAAAGGGAGGCGGGAGTCATGACCCATACGCGCACCGCCCTGGTGGTGGGCGGCGGCATCGCCGGCCCGGCTGCGGCGATGGCGCTCCAGAAGGCCGGGATCGACTCAGTGGTCTACGAGGCGCATCCCACATCTGCCGACAGCATCGGCGCGTTCCTCACCCTGGCGACGAACGGGGTGGCTGCGCTGCGCACGCTGGATGCTGACAAGGCGGCGGTCGCGGCCGGGTTCCCGACGACCGCCAGCACGATGTGGAGCGGGACCGGGAAGAGGCTGGGCGCTGCGGCGGTGAGCATGACCCTGGAGGACGGCACCACTGGTTACACGCTGAAGCGCGCTGACCTGTACCAGGCGATGCGCGGCCAGGCGGTGAGCCGGGGCATCCGGGTCGAGCACGGCAAGCGGCTGGTCGCCGCCGAGTCCATCGGCGGGGGCGTCCGTGCCCATTTCGCCGACGGCACCGACGCCCCCGGCGACATTCTGATCGGGTGCGATGGAGTCCACTCCACAGTCCGGCGCATCATCGAACCGGGCGCGCCCGGGCCGGCGTATGCCGGGCTGATCAATCTCGGCGGGTACGTTCGCGGCGTGCCGGTCAGCGCCGATCCCGGTTCCTACCACATGGTCTTCGGCAAGCGGGCGTTTTTCGGCTACGCGCTGGCGCCGGACGGCGAGGTGTGGTGGTTCGCGAACGTGCCCGAACCTGAGGAGCCCGCCCGCGGCTCGCTCGCGAGCATCGGCACCGGACAGTGGCGCCAGCGGCTGACCAGCTTGTTTGCCGGTGACGCCGGCCCGGCGGCCCGGCTCATCGAGGCGACCGGCCATGACCTCGCGGCCAGCCCGGTCCACACCATGCCCCGCCTGCCCGCCTGGCACACCGACCGGATGATCGTGATCGGCGACGCCGCGCACGCGCCATCGCCCAGCTCCGGGCAGGGAGCCTCGCTCGCGATCGAGGACGCCGTGCAGCTTGCCAAGTGCCTGCGTGATCTGCCCGGACCTGACCATGCCTTCGCCGCGTTCGAGCAGCTGCGGCGTCCCCGGGTGGAGCGGATCATCAGGCAGGCCGCCCGGGTCAACAGCAACAAGGCCGCCACTGGCGCCGCTCGAGTCGTCCGGGACATGATGATGCCGGTGATGCTGCCGGTCTTCGTCAGGTTCATCGCCAACGGCAAACCCGGCAAGCAGCTTTACGGCTACCACATCGACTGGAACGCCCCCACTTCGCCGGTCCAGCAATGACGTTCTGATGGCCGACACAGCGGAGCACAGCTTCTCTGGAACGCCTTTGCAGCTCGGGCACGCTTCCTCCGCCGTGCCGCACCGCAATTACAAGCAGCGGCGCCGGCATCAATAAGAAAGAGGTCCGATGATACGTCGGTTCATGAGGACAATTGTTGCCGCCGTGGTGCCGCTCATTGCGGGGGGCGGCGCAGCCGAAGCGGCCGCGGCGCCGGTGAGCCATCCACGCATCGTGGCCCATTTCAGCTTGAGTGCCGGGCAGACGCCGGAGGACATCACGCTGGAGCCGGATGCGGCTGTGGATGTCTCGTTTGCCAAGGCCGGTCAGGTGGCGCGGGTGACCCGCGGAGGCCATGTCGACGTCCTCGGGCAGCTCCCTGCGAGCGGCAACTGCCCGGTGATCGGGTTTCCCGTCAGTGCTGGCATCGCCCGGGCAGCCGACGGGGCTCTCTACGTGATCGACTGCACCGGGAATGCCGATACCGGGGTGTGGCGAATTATGGACGGCTCGGCCCCCGTGCAGATCGCGCAGCTGCCGGCGAACTCCTTCCCCAACGACATGGCAATAGATTTCCGAACCGGCGACCTGTACATCGCTGACTCCCTGCTCGGCGTAGTATGGAAAGTTCCGACCAGGGGTGGCAGCCCATCGGTCTGGGCGAGCGGGCCGGCGCTGCAGAAGTCGTCGTTCTTCGGCGCCAACGGCATCGCCGTGCACGACCACGCCGTGTGGGTCAGCAACTCCGACCAGGGCACCATCGTGGAGATTCCCATCCGCCCCGATGGCCGCGCCGGCACCATCCGGCCAGTAGTGACCGGCCTGGCCGGCGGGGTTGACAACTTCACCTTCCTTGGCCCGGGCGACGCCATTCTCGCTGCGCTCGATCAGTCCAGTCAGGTGATTCTCATCAAGCCAGCCCGCGCGCCTCAGGTCGTGCTTACCGCCGCCGACGGGCTGTCGAATCCCACCGACGTCGCGGTACGGCACCACATCATCTACGTCACCAGCGCGGCGTATTTCACTTTCAACGATCCCAACCTGCTGATTGCGCACCTCCACCGCTGAGCATTGCCGATATCTTGGCTGAGCTCCGCCCGCAAGTTCGAATTTCTACCGTTGACCCGCAGATTGGCGAGGAGATGCCTGCCATGATCGATGACCGGCCACATGATGTGACCGCGGTACTGGTTCACGGCGGCTTCCTCGGGCCGTGGATCTGGGACGATGTCGTCAAGGCCCTTGGCGAGGAGGGAATCCCGGCGGTCTGCCCAGACCTGCCTAGCTGCCGCGAAACCGGTCGGCTGGCTGATCTTCACGACGATGCGCGGGCGGTCCGCTCGGCGTTGGACGGCCTTCGCGACGTGGTGCTCTGCGGGCACTCCTATGCTGGCCTGGTGATCAGCGAAGCGGCGGCCGGGCCGCACCGGGCGGTCCGGCATCTGGTGTTCCTCGCGGCCGCGATCCCCGACGTCGGGGACAGCCTCACGAGCCTGGCCGAGGCCGGCTCGCCGAACAGCGGCGCCGATCCGGAGGAGCTGGGCGGAGAGGACGTGGAGATCCGGGCGGACGGCCGCCTTGTGATGCGCCCGGACAGTGCCCGCGCGGCACTGTTCCACGACTGCGCGGCGGACCGGGCCGATGCCGCCATCGCGCTGCTGCGGCCGCAGGCACCCCTCACGGGCACGCAGCCGGTCACTGGGGCGGCCTGGCGTGATATTCCGTCCACCTACGTCCGGGGCGGGTACGACCGCCTGCCCTACGAGCCGGTTGCGCGCGCCTTCAAGGAGCACGCCGCTGAGCTGGTCAGCCTGCCTACCGGCCACTGCCCGCAGTGGAGTCGGCCCGATCTCGTCGCCCACTTGCTCATAGCCGCGATCGGCAAGATCCGGTCTAGCCCGTCTGGCTGAGCTCGGCGGCGATCGGCCTGCACCGGGCCACGCCCAGGCCAGACCAGAGCGACTGGTGGTGATGCCGGAGTCGGTGGCGTCCGGCCGAAGCGAGCGCGGATCATCGGGGCCGGTGACTGAACGCAGAACATGCCGACAGGAATGATGCTCGATGGCGACAGATATCCGGGAACTGGACAGGCGGGCAGTGCGGACCAGCGTCGAGGTGGTGTCCTTGGTGACCGCTGATGACCTTGGCCGGGCCACGCCCTGTTCGGAGTGGACGCTGGGCGACCTGCTCGCGCACATGACGGTCCAGCATCTCGGATTCGCCTCGGCTGCGGCCGGTGGCGGCGCGAATCCTGCGGTCTGGCGGCTGCGCCCGCTCGGCGACGACCCGGCGTCCGCCTACGCCGACGCCGCCGACGGCGTTCTCGCGGCCTTCGCCGAGGAGGGCGCGCTGAACAGGGAGGTCTCGCTGCCAGAGATCAGCACCTCGCAGACGGTCCCCGCGGCGCAGGCGATCGGCTTCCACCTCGTGGATTACGTGGTGCACGGCTGGGACGTCGCCCGGTCACTCGGTGTCTCGTTGGAGCTGGATCCGGACGTGGCGGAGGCGGCGCTGCGGATCGCGCTGGCCGTCCCCGACGGCCTGGATCGGCTTGGGCCGGGGTCCGCGTTCCGGCCAAGCCGGCCAGCGCCTGCTGGTGCCAGCCAGCTGAGCCGCATCGTCTCAGCCCTCGGCCGCTCGCCGAGCTGGCCCCAGTAAGGGCGAACGCCCGCAGCCGATAGCGCCCGGAAAAGCCCGCGACAATTTCCTCCATGGCCTATTCACCGGCGGGGCTGTGATTTGCCTGCTTCCAGTAAACGGAGAACACGCGCAGCGGTTCGGCCCCGATAGTGCTCGCTGCCGTGTACCGCTCCAGAATTCGGCGCGCGGGCTGTGACCTGCTGCTTGACCAGCCAGGCACATACGCCAGGATCACGGTTCATGGTTCTTCGTCTGCTCTACCTGATCGTGACCCAGGTGTTCGGCTGGCTCGCGCTGCTGGGCCGCGGTCAGGCGTCCAAGAACGCGGAGATCATGGTGCTCCGGCACGAGGTGGCGGTGCTGCGGCGTCAGGTCACCCGACCCAAGCCGGATTGGGCTGACCGGGCGGTCCTGTCCGCGCTGGCCAGGTTGCTACCAGCGGCGCTGCGAGCCCGGCGGCTCGTCACGCCTGGGACACTGCTGGCCTGGCACCGCCGTTTGGTCGCACGTTCATGGACCTACCCGAACCGGCCAGGCGGCCCCGGACCAGCCGGGAGATCCGGGACCTGGTGCTGCGGCTCGCGGGGGAGAACCCGGCCTGGGGGTATCGCAGGGTGCACGGGGAACTCACCAGGCTCGGTCATCACGTCAGCGCGGCAACCGTTCGGCGGATCCTGCGTGCCCGGCGCCACCGGCCGGCTCCCCGCCATCTGGACACCTCCTGGCGGGCATTCCTCCGCACCCAAGCCAACGGTTTGCTGGCCTGCGACTTCTTCCACGTGGACACTATCTTCCTCAAACGCCTGTACGTGCTGTTTGTCATGGAGGTGGCGAACCGACGCGTGCACATCGTCGGCGTGACCGCCCACCCGGACGGCGCGTGGACAGCACAGCAGGCCCGCAACCTCGTCGTGGACCTCGGCAGCCGGATCTCCTCGTTCCGCTTCTTCATCCGTGACCGTGACGCCAAGTTCACCCGCACGTTCGATGAGATCTTCGTCAGCGAAGGCGTGAAAGTGGTCAAGATTCCGCCGCAGACGCCTCGGGCCAATTGCTATGCCGAGCGGTGGGTGCGCACCGTACGGTCCGAGTGCACCGACCAGATGCTGATCTACGGCGAACGGCACCTGCGGACGGTGCTCGGAAGGTACGCCGACCACTACAACGGCCACCGCCCGCACCAGTCCCGCCAGCAACGACCACCTGACCAGGACATGCAGATCGTCGTCCCCCTCGGAGCACCGGTGCAGCGCCGGAGAGTGCTCGGCGGCGTGATCAACGAGTACTACAGAGCAGCGTGAACAACTCCACGAACCTGCATGTCAGACAACACGCGACAGGTTTTGGAGCGGTACACGGGTTAGCATCTGGCCTTGGAACATGAGCAACTGCCTAGGACATCGTGCCGCGCCCCGCCAGCTACCCGGCCCTGCCAAGGTTGGCCTGCATCAAGCTCGGTAGCGAGCGGCCGTAGGTGACCGTTTTTCGCCCGCATCTGGCATTCATCGCGCCCGCCGCGCTACGAGCAGCATTGCACGATCGCTATCGAGTTATGGGTTGCGCTGGATTGTCCTGCAGATTATATTCGCTGCATTACCCACCGGTTTACAGACAAGTGTTGTAGAAGGACGCCGACTATACTGTAGATATTCTCCAATACTAAACAGCACAATAGCTACAACAATCGCAATAATAGCCCACGCCCTGATCGTACGCTGAATCTTATTGTTTTCAAGGGCCGCACTCAGACCCTCTTTTGATGTGTGCTCCGCCGAGAGAACAGCTGACTTCAGACCCACGCTAGTTGAGCTATCTTCGACGCGCTGTCGAATGAAAGACACAGCAGTGTCCACATCCAGTTCCTCGCGCAAACGCTCGATGAAAACTCGAGTAAAACCATGATCTACTAGCAATGCTAGATCAAGCGCTTGATCCAGATGCGACAGAATAGCCCTACCATCAATTACATACGGCAGTGCCTTTAACGGTTTGCTATTCTCAAGATCACTGACGTCGGGGTGGCTCTGATAGTAGGCCAACGTTGAACCACAATAAGCGACGCATGCGACATTGTATTGAATAGCTAGCACGACATCTAGCTTGTACCTGCTCAGTGGGTCGGCCGGGTGGCTTGCGCCAGAACCTTCATCCCAAAAACCTCTAGCTGATATGACAGTCGCATCCCGATCTGACAAGTAGATCTCATCGTCTCTGTAGCCAATCTCTTTTCGTCTGAGTCGTTGTACGTAACGATGGTCGTAAAACCTATACCAGCTAGCAGTGTTCAGTAGCCCTGCGAGTGATGAACTGGCGACCACATTCTTCAGAGCGACTTCCGCCGTCTCTGCCGAATCGTCAGTTACTGACGTTAGCGTCGCGCCCTGCTCGCCGTCAAAAAAGCGCTCTACAAAAATTGCCGTATGTGCCTTGTTTCGCCTTTTCAGGTCAGATGCGTGAAGGTCTGACTCGCTCATTAGTTGGAGCCTCTGGCGCGAGTACTGAACACCATCTGAGATTGCCTTCTGAAAATCGCGGGAACGAATTAGGTCCGAAAGTGCAATCCTAAAATTCTCTGCCAACAAGTCGTTCAGTGCATTAAGCCGATCGATAGCCTGACCGATAGTCGCGGGAGGCATGGAAGCGCCGCCATGACTCTTAGAGAGGCGATCCTCGAATGATGTCTGAACGGTATAAGATATCGTGCCGTCTCGAAACATCTTTAAAATGTGATCTTGAAAGCGCAAGAAATGCAAAGGTGAGTTGCGATCACCGGACAAGCGCTGGCTCAATGTAACAGGTCGTTCGTTTTGTATTAGATACTTCGGCGTAGGAAGCCTTATGGGCGCAAACCTTTCCAAGAACTGGTCAGTCCATACCGCTTTCCCACCCAACTTCAGCGAGTCGGCCATGCGCGACCTGATTATCTCAGCCTCATCAGAACACTCGGAGATAGTGCCAATCAATGATCTCTTTAGAGCAGAGAAAAGCCTGTCTTCAGCACGTAGGCGCTGTAGAATGCGCCTATCTTCTACGGGGCGGGCGACTAGCTCAGCGAGATCGATAGCCAGTACGCTAAAGACCTCTACGCGGCCGATGCGGAGGTCAGGGTTTTCCGCAGGCGTCTTGAAACGGCCACCTTGTACGATAGTCTCGGCGGCATCGGGACTGACTTCTATTCTAAGCTCGCTCGGTTCATCTGATGTAGAGGAAGACAAACACACCGACCCGTATTACTAATAAGCACGTAAAATTTAGAAAGAGCTTTAGACTCAGGGGAGAAGCTCTTTCTGCGCTGTTCTAAAGGCGGCTTCCAGGCTAGCACTGGCATCTTCTCGGCGAAGCATCGTTCTTAGATCGAGGGATGGAGCATCATGAGAGAGGATACCACGGAGTTGCCCGGATGCAGATAGCCGCAGAGCATAGGGCCCCTCGTCAGGCAGACCGCGAGATTCAAAGCGCCCGGTCTCCATATCTTCTATGGTGACCTGCAGGTTTTCAGTTGTTATGACAAGAGTGGGCTTCGGATACAGAGCATACTTGCGCATGCTTAGCATCTGGGAGGCTGTCTCCACGAAGTCGCTGGCGCGCCGCGTGCAGCCATACACGGCCTGCCCAAGGTCGGTGAGGAGTTCCTGGCCCCAAAAACGATACCAAGCGGCATGATCGGGGAAAAGCTCATGTTTCAGAAGAGTGTAAAGCCGCAATTGCGAGACGCCCAGCTCCTTGCACGCGTGAATTATGTCGGCTAGCTCGGTGACGTTGGACCTATGTCCCCTACCAAAGAGAACTGTGTTCACCTTTACCGGCGTGAGTCCTGCCTTTACGGCAAGACGGATAGCATTCGTTATGTCTGCAGGCCCATCACGGCGACCTCCGCTAGGACTAATGAGGCCGCCGTGCTTTGCTTCATCTAGAGTATGGAGGCTGATTGTTACTCTATCGAGCCCAACGTTTTTGAGCGCCTCAGCGTATCGGTGCAACAGTAGACCATTTGTGATCATCGAGAGGCCGAACTGCTGCTTGGCTCGTAGGGTGTTAATGCCTGATATAAGATCGACAATATCTCGTCCGGAGTTCTTGTAAAGCAATGGCTCTCCGCCAGTCAGCTTAACCTCACGGACACCTGCATTGACGGCTGCTTCAATGATGCATTTGTAGTCAGTAACCGTCAGTCTGCTTACCCTAACTTGTCCAAAAGCTCCTTGTCCTTCATTGTGGCAAAAGAAGCACCGGAGATTGCAGGAGTCGGTAATGGACACCCTAAACTTGCGCGAGATTTGTTCCCGGTCATGTAGCAGAAGCCACGCGACCGCTTCAGCGAGCGATGGCTGCACCTCTGCGCCCGGCGCCGCGCAGTCCACCATCGATGTACCTTCAATCATCAGGGTGCTACTGGTTGTAGTGGCCAAATCGTGGGGGTCCAGCGGGTAGGTGCTGCATCGCAGCATAGCGAGGCGCGATGCATGTTACTCGCCGCCACGACGTTAGGCGGTAGGTTTTCAGATTGTTGCGTTAACGTTCATCTCGCCAGGTCTGCTAGCGTCTCGGCTCTCTGGGCGATCCTGGTCGTCGAGTCACCACCCCCGATTTACGGCGACCTGGGACTCCTGGGAACCATGTTACCCGATGGCGTTTGGCGTGCGTGACGCACGCTTGACCTGCTCGGGGAAGCTGAAGATCCCACGGCTCCGCGCGGCGCCTCTGCGGCTGGGCGCTCAGAGATGGGCAGGCCGGTCGCGGTTGAGGCTGGTATCTGCGCAGTCTGCACCCACCGCTTTGCCAGGGCTTGCTCAATCGGCTTTTCTCCCAGTCTTCCCCATAGACACCGAATCCTTGGGAGCGGCTGCCGGGTCAAGGGTAGGTCACGGGTCGGCGTAGCCGATCGCGCCAGCGACGCAATGCCGCGTAGTTAAGGGTCAGGGGCGGTTGTCGAGGGTGTGCCGGGTGGCAGCGTCTTGAGGGCGTAGGTGCCGAAGCCGGTGCGGTTGAAGAAGCCGAGCCGGGCCCATTCGCCGAGCTGGGTGAGCAGGTTGCGTGGCTTGACGTTCAGGAGCAGGGCGAGTTCGTGGCCGCTCCAGTCTCGCGGTGGCTGGCTGGTGATGATGGCAGTGATCAAGTCGCGGCGTGTTGGCCTGCGGGGGCCGAGCTGGGGTGTTCTGCGGTGGAGGCGGCGGCTGCTGGGGCTGGTGTCAGGTGGCGGGGTGCGCATGGTGACGGTGATGGCAGTGACGGCGGTGACGGTGTGGGGTCGCTGGTCGCCGTGGTTGAGGTAGCGGGAGGTAGCGCACTTGACCTTGCGGGCGCTGAACCGGGGGCGCCGGGCGGGCAGCAGGGTGGCCAGGACGGCTCGGCCGATGGCGCGGGGCAGGTCAGCGGGGCCTTGCGGGCAGATTCCTGCTGCCGCGGTGAGCTGGCCGCGGGCGGCTTCCAGGGCGGTGGTGAAGCTGGCCCGGCCGGGGTTGGTGCCGGGCCGGGTCTCGACAGCGGTGACCATGGCCATGCGCAGCAGCGGGTAGAAGCT
>Ga0137380_10000776_pt1 | contig 24392 bp, 18 predicted proteins | sample SagtaG_17_FD_104809 | JGI IMG/M metagenome (GOLD analysis project Ga0137380, IMG submission 104809) | Vadose zone soil microbial communities from Sagehorn Ranch, Mendocino, California, USA - Sage2_L_100_16 metaG | ecosystem: Environmental > Terrestrial > Soil > Vadose zone | place: USA...
GCCATGCCCAAGTGGCGCCTGCAGCCGCACGATGAGTTTCTCCTCTGCCTGGAAGGAGAAGTGCGGATCGATTTCATCGAACCCCGTACCGAGCTACCTGCCGGTAGCCACGCCGAAGTGCCCGGCGAGGCGATGGGCTATATCATCGTGCGCGAGGGCAACCTGTGTCTGCTGCCGCAAGGGATGGCCTATAAGCTGAGTGCCCCGCGCCGCTCCCTGTTGCTCCAGCAGGCCAAACAGAGCGAGGACACCGTGTTCGCCTGGGAGGAGATTTGCGAGGGGTGGAAATAAGGGGCAGGGCGTCTAGGGTCTAGCGTCTAGGGTCTAGCGTCTAGGGTCTGGAGTCAGCAATAAGGACAAGGAGGCAGACTATGGACACCTACAAAGAGTTCCAACTCGGCGGCTTCCGTTTCACCCGCGACGACTATTTTGCCCACGTCTACTTCCCGACCGAGGCCGGCAAGCCGATGGAACATAAGATAGACATCGACGCCTTCCTCAGACCCCTGCAGCGCGACATCGCCTGGGGGTTCTTCTACGGCATGGTCAAATTCGACGACGTCTTCGGCACCATCAACCATTACGGCACGGTTGAGGTCTTCGGTGGCAAATATCACAAGACCCTGCGCGAGACTGGCCTCTGGCATGCCGAGGAACTCAAGCGTGATGAGGTCGAGCGGGTCTTCACCCAGATACTGGAGGATTGGATACCCGTGGACTTTGACCCCTTCGCCGCGCCGCGCGAGACCGGCTCGGCGGTCGGTCCCAAACGCGCCGGCAACCCGGCGGCGATCCACCGCAGGCGGGTCGTCACCACGCGCATGATCAAACAGGAAGATCGTCAGGAGCCAGAGTTCCCGATCAACGACGCGTTTGAAGGGCTGCCGTTCCAGTATGGCGAGATGCACATTAAGCGGGGCCACGAGAGCAAGTTTGGCCTAGTGAACCTGTACGAATACCTGGCGCGCTCGGATGTCACCTGGAACCCGTCGATCGTGTCAGTGCTGGAGCACAGCCTCTTTTGCCCGACTACCGAGGAGCATAAGCTGCCGGTTAAACACGGCAACGACCGGGTCGAGTGGTTCATGCAGTTGAACGGCCAGATTGACTGGGAGGTGTGCGACCAGAACACTGGCGAGCTCAAAGCCTACGTGCGCATGCGTCCTGGCGACGTGTGCGCCATGCCCGCGGACATCCAGCACCAAGGGTTTGCGCCCGAGCGGTCGATGCTGCTGGTGTGGGAGAACGCCGACCCCAAGATGCCGGAGAAGATTCGCAGCGGCGCGGTCCCCGGTGACCCAGACAAGATGGTGACGATGAAGTGAGTCTAGGGTCTAGGGTCTGGGGTCTGCGGATCGCGGATTGTCGATCGAGCATTGAGGATTTCTTATTCCGCATTCCGCATTCCGCATTCCGCATTCCGCAATATGCATGATACTTCACTCAGCGCCAAGCCGCAGGACGCACTCGCGGCCGCTCTGCACCGCCATTTTGGCTTCGACCGCTTTCGTCCCGGGCAGCGTGAGGTGATCGAGACGGTGCTGGCTGGCCGCTCGACCGTGGCGATCCTGCCTACCGGCGGTGGCAAGTCCTTGTGTTATCAGCTCCCGGCACTGCTGAGCGATGGGGTGACAGTCGTCGTCTCCCCGCTCATCGCCCTCATGAAAGATCAGGTCGATCAACTCCATGCCCGCGGCATCCTCCACTCTACCCAGATCAACTCTAGCCTCTCACGAGCCGAGATCGAGCAGCGCCTGCAGACGCTGGTTGAGCAACGACTCAAACTCCTGTATGTCGCGCCCGAGCGCTTTGCCGCGCCCGGGTTTGTTGAGCTACTCAAACGGGTGCAGGTGAGCCTGTTCGTGGTGGACGAGGCGCACTGCGTGAGCCACTGGGGCCATGACTTCCGTCCCGACTATCTGCACTTGCGCGGCGCGATCACCGCCACCCGGCCGCGCGCGGTTCTGGCGCTCACGGCCACTGCCACCCCGGCGGTACGGCGAGAGATCGCGCTGCAGCTTGGCCTGATTGATCCATTTCTGCTAGTCAACTCGTTTGACCGGCCCAATCTGTTCTTCGGTGTGGTGCCGTGTACGACCAAGGCCAAGCCTGAGGCCCTGGTAGCGCTGGCGCAGGGCATCAGTGGTAGTTGCATCGTCTACGTCGCCCGCCAGCGTGATGCCGAAGAGCTGGCCGCGTTGCTCAACCAATACGAGCTCGGCGGCGCGGTGCCGTACCACGCTGGTCTGGAGCCGGGCGTGCGCCGCACAAATCAGCAGGCGTTCATCGAGGGCAAGGCCCGCATGATCGTCGCCACGGTGGCCTTTGGCATGGGCATAGACAAGCCGGATGTGCGCGCAGTCATTCACCACCAACACCCAGGGTCGCTCGAAGCCTACTACCAGGAGGCCGGCCGGGCCGGACGCGATGGCGAACCGGCGCAGTGCCTGATCCTCTACGATAAGCGCGACAGTGGTATCCAGCGGTTTTTCATCGAGCAACGTTATCCCAACGCAGGCGAGGTGCGCGGTATCTATCAACTCCTGCGCGAAGGCGTTCCGCCACGCGAGGTTGCCACCCGCGTGTCCGGGCTGAGCGAAGAGAAAGTCAACGTCACCCTCACCCTGTTGCAACGCCAGCGCTACCTGGAGTGGGTAGGACAAACGGTGCGGCTGCTAACCAACAAAAATCCGGAGGAGTTGGGGCTCGACTTCTCGTTCCTGCGGCAACGCCAGCAGGCCGACTACCGCCGTCTGGGTGAGATGCTCGACTACCTTGCCGCCGAGTCGTGCCGCCGGGCAGCCATCCTGCGCTATTTCGGGGAGCGGGTGCCGGTCGGCAAAAGCTGCGGCAACTGTGACTTATGCCAGGTCTCGCAGCCCTCCGGACGTCCCATCCCAGGGGCATTGGACAGCCGAGCTGTTGTGCTGGAGGCAGTGCGTGACTTGCAGAAGCGCGGGCTCGGACGCTCAGGCTTGGCCCAGGTTCTGGCGGGCAGCCAGTCGCGTAAGATCAAGCAACTCAAGCTCGATGCCTCGCCCCATTATGGCAAGCTGGCCCGCCTAACTCAGGATCAAATCATCGAGCAGATTGATGGTCTGATTAGCGCCGGTCAGTTGCGCTTGATTCCCGGGCAGTACCCGACTGTGGTTCTGGCGCCACCCGCGGCAAAGCCGGGGTCAGGAGTGGCTACCACTCAAACTCCAGCTCCAGTCCCACAAGAAAAACCTGCTCTGTCACCCGTTGTACAGGCACGCCCATCTCCAAATCAGTCAAGAGACATTCTTTCGACTCCAGACCCCAGACTCCAGACCCCAGACTCCAGACCCCAGACTCCAGACTCTCGACCCCAGACCCCTTTTGACCCGCTGCCGGCTGCGGTCGGCTGGGCGATCCTACGAGTGGTCCAAAGCCAGGACGGCGAGTTGTCGCGCTCTGGAGTCGTGCACTTCCTGCGCGGTACAGCGGACATCGGCGCCCGCCCGGCCTCTGGCCGCACTGCGCTGCCCGGGTTCCGTTTCCTGGCCCAATATGCCCATCAGGACCTGCTCCGTGCGGTAGATCTGCTCATTGAACGCAAGCTCCTAGTGGTCGAGGCGACAGAGCAGCTGCACCTGTGGCTCACCCAACGAGGCAAGGCGGCGCTCATGACACTAAAGAGTGAAGAGTGAAGGAGGAACTATGGAAGTCGAAAAAAAGCTGGCTGAGATGGGGCTGTCGCTGCCACCGGCGCCGACACCAGTCGCTAACTACGTGCCCGCGGTGCGCACTGGGAACTTACTCTTTGTTTCCGGTCATGGCCCAGCTCTGGTCAAGGACGGCAAGATTCACTACATCCGTGGCAAGCTCGGCAAGGACCTGACCGTCGAGCAGGGGTACGATGCAGCCAAACAGGTGACGCTGAACATCCTGCAATCGATCAAAGGGGCGATCGGCGACCTGGACAAAGTGCGGCGTATCGTCAAAGTTCTGGGCTTCGTCAACTGTACGGAAGACTTTCCAGACCAACCGAAAGTCATAAACGGCGCCTCCGATCTCCTGGTAGCGCTGTATGGCGAGCGCGGCCGACATGCCCGTTCGGCAGTAGGCATGTATCAACTCCCCTTTGGCATTGCCGTGGAAATCGAGATGGTGGTAGAGGTAGAGGGATGAGGGTATAACAGATCTCAGATGTAAGCTTGCATGGCCAGTGGAACATGGCCAAGTGGCCAATGGAAAAGCCAGGCCGAAGGCCGAAGTCGCTCTATCTCTTCTGCAACTCTCAATCTACCGTCTGAACTCGCAAATTGGCAATGTGCATATGGCAACACAATCAACTGCGGTGTCTTCAGCGCCTTTGGCAAGGGAACCGGAAAGGGTCAATGGTGTGGACGGCGCGCTGCTGGGATCTTCCCTCCTGAGCAGCGATAACGCGCAATTCATTGAGACCTTGTACAACCGTTACCTCGCCGACCCCACCACGGTCAGTGAGGAGTGGCGTGACTACTTCTCCCGCCTACCGACCGGCACGCTACGCCCGGAATCGCAGGAGGGCGCAGAGCGTACAACCGCGGTCGCCGATATCGAGCAGCAGGCACGCGTATTACAGCTCATCAACGCGTACCGGGTGCGGGGGCATTTTGAGGCTGACCTTGATCCGCTGGGCATTGCGCCCAAGCGGAGCCACCCCGAACTCGATCCCGGCTACTACGGCTTTGCCCGTGAAGACCTAGGCCGGGAGTTCAGCGTCAGCCGCCTGTTCGGCATGCCGGCGCTGACCCTGCGCGGTATTCTCTCGACTCTGCGTGAGGCTTACTGTGGCACGGTCGGGGTCGAATACATGCACATCCAGGACCCGGTGCAGCGCCGGTGGATACAGGAGCGCATCGAAGACAAGCGCCACCATCAGCCGCTGTCGCTCGACACCAAACGCGCTATCCTGACCAAATTGTATGCCGCGGAAACCTTCGAGGTCTTCCTCCACACCAAGTTTGTCGGTCACAAACGCTTCTCGCTGGAAGGCGCCGAGGCCTTGATTCCGCTGCTCGACACGCTTATCGAACACGGCGCGACGCAGGGTATTGAGGAGGTGGTGATCGGTATGCCTCACCGCGGCCGGTTGAACGTCCTGGCTAACATCCTGGGCAAGTCGTATGAGATGATCTTTTCCGAGTTTGAAGGCAACGTTGATCCCTCGCTTATGATGGGCACGGGAGATGTCAAATACCACCTGGGCTTCTCGGACGATCAGGTGGCGCGGAATGGCAAAACCGTACATCTGACCCTCACCGCCAACCCCAGCCACCTTGAGGCGGTCGATCCAGTGGTCGAGGGCAGGGTGCGCGCCAAGCAAGACCGTACCCACGATAGCGAACGCATGCGTGTGGTCCCCCTGTTGATTCATGGGAACGCGGCCTTTGCCGGTCAGGGAGTGGTGGCGGAAACGCTCAACCTCTCCCGCTTGCGCGGCTATAGCACCGGTGGCACGATCCACGTCATCGTCAACAATCAGATTGGCTTTACGACGGACCCTGAAGATGCCCACTCCGGGCCGTATCCATCGGACGTGGCCAAGGCAGCTCAGGCGCCGATTTTCCACGTCAACGGCGATGACCCCGAGGCCGTGGTTCGCGTGGCCAGGCTGGCTGTGGAATATCGTCAGACTTTTAAACAGGACGTCGTGATCGACATGTTCTGTTATCGCCGCCACGGCCACAATGAAGGAGACGAACCGAGCTTTACCCAGCCGCGTATGTACCGGGCAATCAAGGGGCACCCACATGTCACGTGGCTCTACCGCGAGCGCTTGCTCGACCGCGGCGAACTGAGCGGCGATGAGGTTGCGACCATCGAGAGAACCTTCCGTGAGCGTCTGCAGAACGCTCTCGATACGGTCAAGGGTAACCCACCCATCGTGCGGCCGGACACCCTGAGGGGTGCCTGGCAGGGGTTTACCCGCGGGGACGACCGCCCGGTCGATATCCGTGTGCGGCGCGACCTCCTGGAGTACATTGCCCGCCGGCTGGCAGCCGTGCCGGAGGACTTTACCCTCAATCCCAAGGTGGAAAAGCTGCTCCAAGCGCGCACAGACGCGGTGCTGCACAACGGCCCGATCGATTGGGGTCTGGCTGAACTCCTCGCCTACGGCAGCCTGGTGTGTGAAGGCACAGGAGTGCGGTTGAGCGGGCAGGATTCAGAGCGGGGGACCTTTAGTCACCGCCACGCCGTCCTCGTCGATTACGATACTGGCCTGCACTATGTACCTCTGAGCCATCTCCGTGAAGGACAGGCAGCCTTCAGCGTCTACAACAGCCCCCTGTCGGAGTTTGCCGTTATGGGCTTTGAGTTCGGCTACAGCCTGGATGACCCCAAGACCCTGGTGATCTGGGAGGCGCAGTTCGGTGACTTCGCCAACGGTGCCCAGGTCATCATCGATCAGTTCCTCACCTCGTCCGAGGCCAAGTGGCAGCGCATGAACGGCCTGGTGCTGTTCCTGCCCCATGGCTATGAGGGCCAAGGGCCCGAACACTCGAGCGCCCGGCTGGAGCGCTTTCTGCAACTGTGCGCTGAGGACAATATCCAGGTAGCCAACTGCACGACACCAGCCCAGCTCTTTCACCTCTTGCGCCGCCAGATGAAGCGCAACTTCCGCAAGCCGCTGGTGGTGATGACCCCTAAGAGCCTGCTGCGCCACCGGCTAGCCGTCTCGTCGGTGGCTGACCTGGCAGAAGGCTCGTTTCACGAAATCCTGGACGCGAGCGCGGCGCCTCCTGTCATTGATCCCCGGCACGTCACACGGTTGCTGCTGTGCAGCGGTAAAGTCTACTACGAGCTCCTTACCGAGCGGGAACGCCGCCAGCGCAACGATGTGGCGATTGTGCGAGTCGAGCAGCTCTACCCATTTCCTGAGGAGGCCCTGGCCCAGGTCCTGGCTCGCTACGGGCAGGCGGCGGATATGGTGTGGGTCCAGGAAGAACCCCGCAATATGGGTGCCTGGAGTTTCATATATGAATATCTCCCGCCGCTGTTGCATCCCGACCAAGCACTCCGCTACGTCGGGCGGGACGCGCAAGCCAGTCCCGCCACTGGATCCCAGAAGCTCCACCAACAAGAACAGGCAGTGCTGCTCGATCAAGCCTTTGAAAAGGACTGAGGAACGAGGACTGAGGACTGAGCAAGCAAGATTGAATCATTGGTTCATTGCTTCATTGAGTCATTGAAACAATGGAACAATGAAGCAATGGATAAATCAACAAATTGCTCCAGCTTAGTCCTCAGCACTCATCCTTCAGCACTTTCTGAGGAGCACTATGGCCGTTGACATCACGATCCCTGCGCTAGGTGAATCGATCACTGAGGCTACCATTCTGCGCTGGCTCAAAGCCGCCGGTGAGGCAGTCGAACGCGATGAGGTCGTCGTCGAGATCGAGACTGATAAAGCGACCATGGAGCTGGTCGCTCCCGAGACCGGGGTGTTAAGCGAGATCCTCAAGGGCGAGGGAGAGAAGGTGGAGATCGGTGAGACGATCGGCCGCGTCACACCTGATGGGGCGGCGCGCGCAGCGCCAGACGCTGCCCCACGTCCCAGTGCAGCCTCGGCAGCCCCTACGCGCCCCGCCTCCCCGCAGCCACCTCCAGTTTCTGCACCTCTGAGCCCAGCAGTACGACGGTTGGTCGAAGAGCATACCCTGAACCCCGCTGAGTTAACCGCGACCGGCCGGGGCGGGCGCCTGACCAAGGGAGACGTGCTGCAGCAGCTCGAAGCCCAGGCACTGGACCAGCCCGCACCCGCTCAAGTCCAGGCACGGCTGCGACCTGTGCCAAGTCCGTCTGGATCGCCCGCCCCGGCAACGCGCCAGGCTGAGAGCCCCCGCCCGCGCGAGGGGACCGAGCCGCGCGAGCGGCGCGAGCCTATGAGCCGCATCCGTCGGCGTATTGCCGAACGCCTTGTACAAGCGCAACACACCGCGGCAATCCTGACTACTTTCAATGAAATCGACGTGAGCGCGGTCCTGGCCCTGCGGACCAGGTACGCCGATGCCTTCAAGGAACGCTTCGGCGTATCGCTCGGTTTGATGTCATTCTTTGCCAAGGCCAGCGTGGAGGCCCTGCGTGCCTTCCCAGCGATCAATGCCGAGATCCGCGGCGAGGATATCGTGTACAAAAACTACTATGACCTGGGCATTGCGGTGGCTGCGGATCAGGGGTTGCTCGTACCGGTCATTCGCGAGGTGGACAGGAAAAGCCTGGCGGAGATCGAGCGCGAGTTGGCCGACCTCAGCCAGCGCGCCAGGGCCGGCAAGATTCGTGTCGAAGAACTCACCGGCGGTACCTTCACCATCAGCAACGGCGGGGTCTATGGTTCGCTCTTATCCACGCCGATCCTGAACCCGCCTCAGAGCGGTATTCTCGGTATGCACAAAATTGAGAAACGACCGGTGGTCGGTCCCAACGACGAGGTGGTCGTGCGACCGATGATGTACGTGGCCCTCTCCTATGACCACCGCATCGTCGACGGGCGCGAGGCGGTGTTGTTCCTGCGGCGGATCAAGGAGTGTCTTGAGGATCCCAATCGCTTACTGCTGGGAATGTAACAAGATTGCGGATTGAAGAATGGCTGAGACACAGCGCTTCGATGTTCTGGTGATCGGCACAGGCCCGGGTGGCTATGTGGGGGCGATCCGCGCCGCGCAACTCGGCTTGCGGGTGGCCTGTGTGGAGAAGATGCTGACCCTCGGCGGCACCTGTCTCAACATCGGCTGCATCCCCAGCAAAGCCCTGCTCGATTCCAGCGAGTGGTTCGCCCAGGCGCGTGGTAAATTCGCGCACCACGGCATCGTGTGTGACGGACTCAGGCTGGATTTGCCGGCGATGATGAGTCGCAAAGATACCGTGGTGAAAGGCCTCACCCAAGGTATCGCCGGCCTGTTCAAGAAGAACAGGATTACACGCTTGCAGGGACATGCTCGCTTGCGTGATCCCCACACCGTCGAGATCACCGCTGACGACGGCACGCAACAGACGGTGCAAGCTAATGCGATTGTGATTGCCACTGGCAGTGAGCCAATCGCGCTTCCCATGCTCCCCTTTGACGGTCAACGTGTGCTCAGCTCCACCGAGGCCCTGTCCCTGCCCGAGGTTCCCCAGCATCTGATCGTCATCGGCGGGGGCGCGATCGGCCTGGAACTGGGTTCGGTCTGGCTGCGTCTGGGTGCCAAGGTGACTGTGGTCGAACTCCTGCCCCGTCTGCTCCCGGGGACCGACGCCCAGATCGCCACGGCGCTGCAGCGGGCGCTGACCAAGCAGGGGTTTACCTTCCTGCTCAGCTCCCGGGTGACCCAGGGAACGGTGCAGAACGGCAGGGTTGTCCTGACGGTCGAAAATGAGAAGGGGCAGCGTAGCGAACTCGCGGCTGACCGCGTGCTGGTCGCCGTCGGCCGCAAACCCTATACCACCGGACTTGGCACCGCCGAACTGGGGATTGCCTTTGACAAGCAGGGGCGCATCGCGGTGGACAAGCACTATCAGACAAATATCCCGGGCGTCTATGCCATCGGTGACGTGATTGCTGGCCCCATGCTCGCCCATAAGGCTGAGGAAGAAGGGGTCGCTCTGGCTGAACGGCTGGCCGGCCAGGCTGGACACGTCAATTACGAGACGGTCCCCAGCGCCGTGTACACCTGGCCCGAGGTTGCCACCGTTGGGCTCTCCGAAGAAGCGGCTAAGACCGCGGGCATAGACTATCGAGTAGGAACCTTTTCGTTCCTGGCCAATGGCCGCGCCCGTTGTCTAGATGAGGCTGAAGGGCTGGTCAAAGTCATTGCCGACACCAAGAGCGACCGTGTACTTGGCGTTCACATAGCGGGCCCGCGCGCGTCGGATCTCATTGCCGAAGCGGTAGTGGCGATGGAGTTCGGCGCGGCCGCCGAGGACCTCGCGCGGACGATGCACGCCCATCCGACCCTGCCCGAGGCGTTGCGCGAAGCGGCGCTGAACGTGGACCGCCGCTCGCGGCAGAGCTGAGATCCTTTTTGTCAGGGCTCTTCTTTATTCCACAATTCCACAATTCCACAATCCGCACTCCACAATCCGCAATCGTTTTAAGCGCCGGCCAGCTCCGCCACTAACGCTTCATTTGTCGGCGTCCGCTCCAATAGCATGAGCAGGATCTTCGTCGCTTCCACCACTGTGAGATCAGCGACGCGGCGGCGCAGCAGGTGCGCGGCTTTGAGCGCCGTGGCGTCAAGGAGCTGGGCCTCCTTGCGCGTGCCCGACGCGGCAATGTTGATGGCGGGAAAGAGGCGGCGGTCAGCCAGACGGCGATCGAGGACGAGTTCCATATTCCCCGTACCCTTGAATTCCTGGGCAATCACGTCGTCCATGCGGCTGCCGGTGTCGATAAGGGCAGTGGCGAGGATGGTGAGTGAGCCTCCGCCTTCCAACTGTCGGGCTGCGCCGAAGAAGCGCTTGGGCATCTCCAGGGCGTTAGCGTCCACCCCACCACTCATGGTGCGCCCGGTTTGCGTGTTCAGGTTATGCGCGCGGGCTAGGCGGGTGAGCGAGTCCAGTACGATGACTACATCCTGACCGGCAAGGGTATCGGCCACGGCGCGGTCGAGGCAGGTCGCGGCTACGGCCAGGTGCTCTTCCAAGGGGCGATCATTAGAGGATGCAAAGACCTCGGCCTTGACCGTGCGGCGAAAATCTGTGACTTCCTCGGGCCGCTCGTCAACCAGCAAACAGTAGAGGATCGCCTGGGGCGCACCAGCAGTAACGCCCTGACACAGGTCTTTTAAGAACGTGGTCTTGCCGGTCCTGGGAGGGGCTAGGATCAACGCCCGCTGTCCAAAGCCCACCGGGCAGAGGAGATCAAGCACGCGCAGTGTTAGTGGAGCACCGGAACTAGTAAGCGGGATCTTACGGCTGGGAGCAATGGCGACACGCGAGTAAAACTCTTGTAATGCGGCCGAAGGCCCTGGCACCCCGGCCCGGCGGGCTTGCTTCCTCTGGCCGCCGTACGCCGGCCTCCCTTGGCTGTCCTGTTGCTTGTGCCCCCTGCCCCCATAGCGCCGGTTTTGCTGCATCGTTGCCCCTCTTATACAAATACCATCTCTACTTTACCCTATTGTACCTGTCTCTTACCCGTGAGAGCTACTTATATTACCAGTTGAGGCTGATGGCTGACAGCTGAGCGCTCCCTCGTATATAGTGTCTACCATGGAGCAACGGACTTACCGCCTCGGTGTGGACATCGGCGGAACCTTTACCGACATTTTTCTGCTCTGCGAAGAGAGCGGAGAGGTGGCGATTGGCAAGGTGCTGACAACCCCCCGCGATCCGGCGGCGGCAGTGGTGAACGGGTTACGTGATCTGCTCGCCGAGCAGGGGGTCGCGCCGGCAGCGGTCACCCACCTGGTCCATGGCACGACCCTTATCACCAATGCTATTATCGAGCGCAAGGGCGCCAAGACCGGGCTTATTACCACCACCGGCTTTCGCGACGCGCTGGAGATTGGGCGCGAACGGCGGTACGACATTTATGACATCTCCCTCGAAAACCCTGAACCGCTGGTGCCGCGCTTCCTCCGGCGCGAGGTGAACGAACGGCTGGACCATACCGGCCGGGTCGTCACACCGCTCGACCCGGCCGAAGCGCTGGCAGTCATCCGCAGCCTAGTGGCGGACGGCGTCGAGGCACTGGCGGTCTGTCTGCTGCACTCGTTTCGCAACCCCGCGCACGAGCTGCTAATCAAACGGCTCGTCGCCGAACACTTTCCGCGTCTCGCCTGCTCGCTGTCGTGCGAGGTGATGCCTGAGATCCGCGAGTACGAGCGCACCTCGACCACCGTCGCCAACGTCTACGTCAAGCCGCTCGCGCGGCAGTACCTCGACAAGCTCAACGCCGACCTGCGTGCCCTAGGCTTACCGCGCGACCTCTTCATCATGCTCTCCAACGGTGGCATTACCAGTTGTGAAATTGCCAGTGAATACCCCATCCGCCTGATCGAGTCTGGGCCTGCGGCCGGCGCCCTGGCTGCCAGCTTTTACAGCACGCGCAAGAAGCTGGAGCAGGTTATCTCTTTCGATATGGGTGGCACAACGGCCAAGATCTGCCTGATCGACCACGGCACGCCGCTGGTGACCACCGACTTTGAGGCCGCCCGGGTCTATCGCTTCAAAAAAGGTAGCGGCCTGCCGCTCAAGGTGCCGGTGATCGAGATGATCGAGATCGGCGCCGGTGGTGGCAGCCTCGCCCGGGTGGATAAGCTGGGCCTCCTCAAAGTTGGCCCGGACAGCGCAGGCGCCGAGCCTGGACCGGCGTGCTACGACCGTGGCGGCGACGAGCCGACGGTCACCGATGCAGACCTGGTGCTCGGCTACCTGAGCCCAGACTATTTCCTCGGCGGCAAGATGCGCCTCAATCTGGAGAAAGCCCGACAGGCGATCGAGCATAAGATCGCCCGGCCGCTTAAGGTCGATCTCCTACGTGCCGCTTGGGGCATCCACCAGGTGGTGAACGAGAACATGGCCAATGCTGCCCGCATTCACTTGGTGGAGAAGGGACGCGACTCGCGCGACTACAGCTTGATTGCTTTTGGCGGGGCGGGGCCGGTCCATGCCTATCGCGTCGCCGAGCGTCTCAAGCTCAAGACCCTGGTCTGCCCGCTGGCTGCTGGCGTGACCTCAGCCTTCGGCATGCTGACCGCTCCTTTGGCGTTTGACTTTGTCCAAAGCTATGTCACTTCCTTGTCGGACCTCGACTTCGCCATCCTGGAGCAGCTCTACGCGGACCTGGAAACGCGCGGCCGTCATCTCTTGGCCGCGGCCGGCGTCGAGGGCGCAATCACTGTGACGCGCTCGGCAGACATGCGCTACCTGCACCAAGGCTCCGAGATCCACGTCCCTCTACCCCCGGGGCTGCTCACCAGGGCTGACCTGCCAGCTCTGCGCCGTGCCTTTGCCGAGGAGTACGAACGGCTGTACAAACGCCTCAACCCCGGCGTAGAGATCGAGGTCGTGAACTGGCGGTTGGTCGCCTCGGGACCGCGACCGCAGATTGCGCTGCAGCCGCCGGCTGCGTCTGGGCGGAGCCTGGCTGCGGCGTGTAAGGGGGAGCGGCTGGTGTACCTGCCCGAGTTCGAGGGCTTCGTGCCGTGCAGCGTCTACGACCGCTATCTGCTTCCTGTCGGGGCGACCTGCCCCGGCCCCGCGATCGTGGAGGAGCGGGAGTGCACGGTGGTCGTCGGACCTGGAGCGCAGGCGAACGTGGACGAGGAGCAAAATCTCATGATTAGGCTCGGCATAGCATGAGGAAAGAGTTGTCAAAAAAGGAAATCCCGGCTATACTAGCCCTTCCGCGGAGGAGCTGATGGCGATTGCGATCAGAAAAGCTACCCGCCTAGACAAACTGCCACCCTATCTGTTCGCCGAAATAGACAAGAAAAAACGGGAAGTCGCCGCCCGGGGAATTGATATCATTAGCCTCGGGATTGGCGATCCGGACCTGCCTACCCCAGCCCATATTATCAAGGCCCTGCAGGAAGCAGCCGCACGGCCGGCGAACCACCGCTACCCGGACTACGAGGGCCTTTTCAGCTTCCGCAAAGCGGCAACCGACTGGTACAAGAGCCGTTTCAACGTCACCCTGGACCCGGACAGAGAGGCCGTCACCCTGATCGGCTCGAAAGAAGGGATTGCCCACATTCCTCTGGCTTTCGTGAACCCTGGGGACGTGGTGTTGGTCCCGGACCCAGGTTACCCGGTGTACAACATCGGCACCCTCTTCAGCGGCGGTGACCCCTACTTCATGCCGCTGCGTAAGGAAAACGGGTTTCTGCCCGACCTCACCGCGATTCCCGCAGCTGTGGCCAAACGGGCTGCCCTCTTGTGGATCGGCTACCCCAACAATCCCACCGCGGCGGTCGCCCCCAAGGAATTCTTCGCCGAGGTGATCCGCTTCGCCGAAAGACATAACATCATCGTCTGTCACGACAACGCGTACTCCGAGGTCTACTACGACGGCCAGAAGACTGCGAGCTTCCTCGCAGTTGAGGGAGCCAAGGAAGTCGGCATCGAGTTCCATTCCTTGTCCAAGACCTACAACATGACCGGCTGGCGGATAGGCTTCGCCGTCGGGAACGCCGCGCTGATCGACGGTCTCGGCAAGATCAAGACCAACGTCGACTCCGGCGTATTCCAGGCGGTTCAAGAGGCAGGCATCGCCGCCCTCACTGGCGACCAGAGCGTCATCGAAGAGATGCGCGGCATTTACCAGGAGCGGCGTGATATCCTGGTGCGCGGCCTGCAAGCGATCGGTCTGGTGTGCACCCCCCCGCAGGCGACCTTTTACGTCTGGGCTGAGGTGCCAAAAGGGTATTCCTCCGCCAGCTTCACGAACAAGATTCTCGACGACACTGGAGTGGTCGTGACCCCGGGCAACGGTTTTGGCGCGGCAGGCGAGGGCTACATTCGCTTCAGCCTCACTGTGGACACGGAACGCTTACGGGAAGCGGTAGCGCGGTTGCAGAAACTGCGTGTATAAGATTCTGAGCTCTCGTCGTCCTCCAGCCTTTTCTCCCAGAGACAGTAGGGGCGCGTGCAGCGCCCTTGCGGAAAGGAGGGTAGGCCAGCTTGCGCGGGCGTAGGACCCCGCAGCTCGAGGCGAAAGAGAGAGATGTTCCATCGGGTCTTTATCGGTATCGGTTCGAACCTGGGAAAACGTCGAGCCCACTATCAGAGAGCGCTGGGGCTGATCGCGGCGTTGCCCAAGACTCGAATTGTCAAACTGTCTTCCTTATACGAGAGCGAACCGATCGGCGAGGCAAAGAACTGGTATGTAAATGGGGTGATCGAGATCGAAACCGCCTTCTCCCCCGTGCAGCTCCTCCACCATCTGCAGGAGATCGAGCAGGAAATGGGCCGGAAGCGGGCCCTGGAAACCAAGAAGTGGTCTTCACGCAAGATCGACCTCGACATCCTCCTCTTTGACAACCAAACTATCGATTCGCGCACGCTGAAAGTCCCGCACCCGGAGTTACACAACCGTCGCTTTGTCCTGCTGCCGCTTGCCGAGCTGGCACCACACCTGACCCACCCACGCTTCGGGGTGACGATTGTGACGTTGCTAGCGGGCCTCAAAGACCACAAACGAGTGATGCTCTTGCCGCCAAACGTCTGAGCGTGGCAGCTAGCTGCCGACCACGTACAGTCGCTCATTGCACAGGAAGGGGAGCTATGAAGATCTTCATCGATACCGCGAACCTCGCAGAGATCCGTGAGGCGCACGCCTGGGGTGTTGTTGATGGCGTGACCACCAACCCCTCGCTGGTAGCGAAGTCCGGGCGGACACTGGAGTCGGTGATCAAGGAAATTTGCGCCATTGTGGATGGCCCGATCAGCGCCGAGGTGGTGAGCGTGGACACGCCAGGTATGGTCGAGGAAGGGAAACGGCTGGCTGCCATCCACGCCAATGTCGTCGTCAAGGTGCCGATGACTCCTGAGGGGCTGAAGGCCACCAAAATCCTCAGTGACCACGAGATTCCAGTGAACGTCACGCTCGTGTTCTCGCCGGCCCAAGCCTTACTCGCTGCCAAAGCTGGCGCCACGTATGCCAGCCCCTTTGTCGGTCGGCTCGATGACATCGCCGAGGATGGGATGGGCGTGATTGCCCAAATCGTGCGCATTTATAAAAACTATGCCTTTCCCACTCAGGTGCTGGTGGCCAGCGTGCGCAATCCGACCCATGTTGTCCGCGCCGCGGAGTTGGGGGCACACGTCGCCACCTGCCCCTTCAGCGTAATTCAGCAGATCATGAAGCATCCGCTCACTGATGTAGGGCTCGAACGGTTTCTCGCCGACCATCATACGGCGATGCGGGGATAGGGGCGCCGAAGGGAGGAGGCCCGAAGCCGGGCTGCGACAAGCCGTCCTGAGCGTAGTCAAAGGGCTCAGCACCAACGGTTGTCGTACAGAACCGTGTCCACGTGTACACATACCCGGTCACCCTGAGCTCGTCGAAGAGTGACCAGGGGCTTTTGCCGCAACGGGTTACCGTTCCTCGTCTGCCAAGATGGCTTTGACTTGTGCCCCCTGCTCCCGCAGGGCAGTGACCTGCTCGCGGAAGTCGGTGAGGTCTCCGTTCAACACGCGTAGCCGGTCCGTTTCCTTGAGTAGCTCGGCATAGGCATCGAGGAAGTGGCTGAAGGCTTGCAGGGACTGTCGCTCGGCGTAGCGCTGGCCCGCGATGCGGGCGAAGTCGCGCGCCCGCTCGAGGGGGTAGGAAAATTCGCTCATCATGGGGGGAGGGATCGCCTGATGGTCCTCCAACAAGTCGTTCATCTTCTGGGCCATGGACAGGAGGAGGTCGATGTGTGTGCGCATCAACCTGCCATACTTGAGCCAGTAGCACCCGCTCAGGACCAGTAGCAGGAACAGTGCGAGCAGAGAGAGGAGCCAGCGGGAGTCCCGCCGGGGTGGTTGCTGGGCTTGACGATTAGGAGAAGGGCGACCTAACATAAAGATGGTGAAGATAGAGCGTACAGTAGTGACGCGGTTTTTGGGCAGTTCAACCTCTCAGGAATCGCGTTGAGAGGAGAGTAGTGCTTCATGGACCAGCTTCTTCCTGTCTATTTTGAGCGGCTCCTCGAAAGCTCTCTCGATATCGTTATCGCTGTTGACCGCAAAGGACAAATCATCTTTTACAATGACGGCGCGTACAAGACCTTGGGTTATACCTCTGCGGAGATACTGGGAAAGCAGGTGACTACGGTCTACCCCAGCTTGGACGAGGCACGTGCAGTGAAGGCGGCCATGCGCAGTGGGGAATTCGGCGGGGAGCGGGGCAAAGTCAAGAACTTTGAAACTGTGCTGGTCGCCAAGAGCGGAGAGCGGATTCCGGCAGCGATCTCAGGCTCGCTCATCTACGATGAGACCGGCGCGGAAATCGGCTCGATCGGCTTTCTCAAGGACCTACGTGATATCCGCCGCCGCGATCAGCTGGCCACGCTGGGCGAGCTTGCCGTTGGCTTGGCGCACCGGGTCAACAACCCGCTCGAGGTGATTTTTAACAACCTCGATCTCCTGTCCAAGCACCTGGCGCAGATCCTCTCCGATGAGGAGTGCGTGGTCCAGGAAGAGCGCATCGAGTCGATCCAGCGTGAGCTGGCCAAGATCCGCGCGATCGTCAGTCGTATCGATGAGATGGCCCACGGGAGCCACTATGACACCACCGAATATCTCCATGGTTCACGCATGGCTGATCTGGGGCGTGAAGAGACCCTGCAACAACAGCACCCAGAGGCGAAGCCTGCAGCCCGCGCTCTGGCCGGGCTCACCATCCTCGTCGTCGATGACGACCTGGGTGTGTGTTACTCGCTGCGGGATCTCTTACGGGAAGAGGGGTGTGTGGTGGAGGTAGCGACCAACGGCCTGGACGCCCTGAAAGTGCTCGCCCGCCGGAAAGTTGATCTCGTGTTGAGTGACGTGGTGATGCCTGACCTCGACGGCTATGATCTGTACATGGAAGTGCGTGAGCGCTATCGCCAGACCCCGGTTGTGCTCATGACGGCGTATTTTTACGACAAAGACCACGTGATCAAGCGCAGTCGGCTGGAAGGATTGCAGGAGGTGATCTTTAAGAAGCCGGTTGATCCCGATCGGCTCAAGAATATTATCCTGCAACGCTGTCGCCCCGAACTGGTCGTGACAACCCCGGCTCTGGACCCGAAGGAGGCGCTGTGATGTTACCCGGCTCTGCCACTCCCCAAGGGACCGCTGCCTACCAGCAGCGATTTGCTACTACCGTGGCTCCGGCGCACTTCCGGGAGTCTGCCGAGCTGCGGCTCTCGTCGATCGGCTTGGGCACCTATCTCGGCGAGGCTGACGCCCAGACTGATGCGCTCTATGTCGCGGCGATCAGGCGCGCGTTAGAGTGTGGCTGTAACGTGCTGGATACCGCGATTAACTACCGCCACCAGCGCAGCGAGCGGGGGATTGGTCAGGTCCTGGCTGCGCTCGACCAGGAAGGCGGGGTGAAGCGCGAGCAAGTCGTGGTCGCGACTAAAGGGGGGTATCTGGCCTTTGACGGTCAGGTGCCACCTGATCCGCGCGCTTACGTCGACAGCACTTTCATCAAGACCGGCCTGGCGAGTGCGGACGAGATCGTCGAGTGGAACTGTATCGCGCCTCGCTACCTCGACGACCAAGTCGAGCGGAGCCTGCGCAATCTGGGCCTGGCGTGCATCGATATTTACTACCTGCACAATCCTGAGACCCAGTTGCAGAAATGGCCACGGCCGGAGTTTTACCGCAGAGTCGAAGAGGCATTTGCCGTGCTCGAAGCCAAGGTCGCGGCCGGCAAAATCCGCCGCTACGGCACCGCCACCTGGAATGGCTACCGTCAGCCCCACACTGCGCGTGATTACCTGTCCCTGGCCGAGTTGGTGGTCAGCGCTGAACGGGTCGGCGGTCCGGGGCATCACTTCAAGGTCGTGCAATTGCCCTACAATCTGGCCATGCCCGAGGCGCTCACCCAGCGCAACCAGCGAGTCGGCAGTGGAACGGGGAGCTTTCTTCAGGCTGCTCACGGCTTTGGCATTACGGTGATGGCCAGCGCCACGCTCCTGCAGGGGCAGCTCACGCATCAGCTCCCAGCGTTCATTGGCGAGGCACTGAGCGGTCTCAACTCTGATGTCCAGCGGGCAATTCAGTTCACCCGCTCGACTCCCGGGATCACCACCGCGCTCGTCGGTATGAAGTCTGCCGCCCATGTGGAACACAATCTGTACACAGCCAGGGTCCCACCCACCTCACTGGAACAGTTCCAGCAACTGTTTCGTGAGCGTTCCTAGCCCTCAGTGTTCTTGACGACCCTGGGGCGACGGGCTAGAACAACGCGGATTTGCATAGTAAAATTCTGAGTGAAAAGTGCAAATCTTTCAACTCTCCATTCGTCAGTCTTGCTGCAAATTTATCTCTGGAGGACATGTCGATGCCGACCCCCCTTGAACAATGGGTAGACCAAACCGCCCAGCTCACCCGTCCCAAGCAGGTGTACTGGTGCGACGGCTCCGCAGCCGAGTACCAGCGTCTGATTGAGGAAATGCTCGCTACGGGTACCCTGATTGAGCTGAACCAGGAGCAGTACCCAGGCTGCTATCTCCATCGCAGTGACCCCAGTGACGTAGCCCGCACCGAACATCTGACCTTCGTCTGCACGGGCAAGAAAGAGGAGGCCGGGTCAAACAACAACTGGATGCCCCCGGCCGAGGCCAAAGAGAAAGTCGGCGCGCTGTTTTCCGGGGCGATGAAAGGCCGCACCATGTACGTGGTGCCCTACATCATGGGTCCGGTCACCTCTCCTTACAGCCAGATCGGCGTGGAAATCACCGACAGTCCGTATGTGGCGGTCAGCATGTGGATCATGACCCGCATGGGTCGGGTCGCCCTCAACCGGCTTGGCGCCTCGGATCACTATGTCAAAGGGCTGCATTCCCTCGGCGACCTGAGTCCCGACCGCCGCTTTATCCTGCACTTTCCTGAAGAGCGCCTCATCTGGTCAGTCGGCTCCGGCTACGGGGGCAATGCCTTGCTAGGGAAGAAGTGCCATGCCCTCCGGTTGGGGAGCTACATGGCCCGCGAAGAAGGGTGGCTGGCTGAACACATGCTGATTGTCGGCGTGCAAGAGCCGAGCGGCCGGACCACCTACATCGCTGCCGCCTTCCCCAGCGCTTGTGGAAAAACCAACCTGGCGATGGTGGTGCCACCGGCCAGCCAAAAAGGCTACAAGGTGTGGACAGTTGGGGAGGACATCGCCTGGATGCATGTCGGGGCCGACGGCCGGCTGTGGGCGATCAATCCTGAGGCTGGATTCTTTGGCGTAGCGCCCGGCACTAACTTGCACACCAATCCCAATGTCATGGCCGCTATCTCCAAGAACTCGATCTTCACCAATGTGGCCTTGACCCCGAATCGTACCCCGTATTGGGAAGGGCTGGACGGTGGTCCCCCGGCCGAGGCACTGGATTGGCAGGGTAGGCCTTGGACCCCAGCCAGCGGCACCAAGGCCGCACACCCCAACTCGCGCTTCACCACGCCGGCTCACCAGTGCCCAGCGATATCGCCAGAATGGGAGAATCCGGCCGGAGTGCCGATCTCGGCGATCTTGTTCGGCGGTCGTCGTGCCAATCTCATTCCGCTGGTGTACCAGTCCTTCAACTGGCAGCACGGCGTGTTTCTCGGTGCCACCATGGCGTCCGAGACTACGGCCGCGGCGACCGGAGCGGTGGGCGTGGTCCGGCGGGATCCCATGGCCATGCTGCCGTTCTGCGGCTACAACATGGGTGACTATTTTGGCCACTGGTTACGCATGGGCACACGCCTGGCCCAGCCGCCGCAGGTCTTCCGGGTCAACTGGTTCCGCAGGAACTCTGAGGGCACGTACTTGTGGCCTGGGTTTGGCGAGAACCTGCGCGTGCTGCGCTGGGTGCTGGCACGCGTCCATGGAGAGGTTGGCGCGACTGAGACGCCTATCGGTTACCTGCCTCATCCTGCAGACCTCGATGTGACCGGTCTGGACGTTTCACCAGCAGTGCTCAAGGAGCTGTTTGCGATCGATCGCCCAGGCTGGCTCGAAGCCGTAGCTGGCCAGCAGGAGTTCTTCAAGCAGTTCGGCGACCGGCTGCCCAAAGGGATCTGGCAAGAGAACGAAGCGCTGGCGCAGCGGCTGCAAGCATAAAAAGTCTCGGAGTCTAGAGTCCAGAGTCTAGAGTCCAGAAAGCCAAAGAAACAATAAAAAAAGGCCGATTATTCCTCGACTCCGGACTCCGAACTTCGGACTCCGAACCTCTAGAGCCATGGCTATCCGCATCACCAAAGTCTATACCCGTACCGGCGACAAGGGCTTTACCAAACTCGTTGGCGGCAAGAAGGTCGCTAAGGATGCGCCTCGTATCGAAGCGTACGGAACCGTCGACGAACTCAACTCGGTCCTGGGCTTGGCGCGGGTCTTCAATGACGACAACAAAGAGCGCTCGGCCGCTGGGCAGCGGCTCGACGAAATCTTTCGCCGCTTGCAGAACGAGTTGTTTGACCTAGGCAGCGAGCTGGCCACCCCGCCTGACTTTTCCTATGAAGGCATGCACCGCGTCAGTAAGGGCGAGGTCGAAGCCTTGGAACACCTCATCGACGAGTGCCAGAAAGACTTGGCGCCGCTTAATTCGTTCATCTTGCCAGGAGGCGGCAAGGTGGGAGCATTCCTCCACCAGGCGCGTACGGTGTGCCGCCGGGCCGAACGTGAGGTGCTGCGCCTGTCACGCGAGGAAGCGCTCGGCGAGTGGCCGCTCAAGTACCTGAACCGTCTCAGTGACCTGCTCTTTGTCTTGTCGCGCTGGGTGAGTAAGCAGCTCGGGGAGCCCGAGTATTTATGGGAGCGGGGGTTGCGCGGGCACGACAGAGAAAAACGTAAAGCGTAAAACGTCACAGGGGCAGAGCTATGGCCGAGTCTTCACTCTATTTCAAACAGATCGAGATCGGGCCGATGCAGAACTTCACCTACCTGATCGGCGACCCGGTGAGTCGTGAAGCCCTGGTGGTAGACGCGGCCTGGGATATCCCCACCCTCATCCGTATCGCCGGGCAAGACGGGTTCACCATTACCAAGGCGCTGGTGACCCATTACCACCAGGATCATCTGGGGGGTGACTTTGGCGGGTATCACATCCAGGGGGCGACTGAGCTGCTGGAGCAGGTCAAGGCCAAGGTGTATATCCACAAGGCTGAAGCCGGGTTCCTCGGCCGCCTGGCCGGGCTGTCTGCCTCTGACCTCGTCAAGGTTGACAGCGGTGACACCACGACTGTGGGCGCTGCTACGGTGACGTTCATCCATACCCCTGGGCACACGCCGGGTTCGCAATGTTTTCTGGTCGAGAACCGGCTGGTCGCTGGCGATACCCTGTTCATTAACTCCTGCGGCCGTGTCGATCTGCCCGGCAGTAGCCCCGAGGACATGTACTACAGCCTCACGCAGAAGCTGGCCAGGCTGCCGGACGATACGATCCTCTATCCCGGGCACAACTATGCTGAGAAGCCCTTTGCCACGCTCGCCGAACAGAAGCAACACAATATGTTCCTCCGCTTCCAAAGCCTACAGGACTTCCTTGCCGTAATGCGGTGAAGGGGGACGCCCGGCCCGGCCGTTATGGCTCAGTCTTCACCAGACGGAAGTCGCCCTTCGCCGCGTTCCGGTAGAGATTAATCTGCCCGATGTGGCGGGCGCGCCCTGCCCCATCCCTTACCCCCAGCCCGTCGCGCGGCGCCAAGCACAGGACGCCGATCTTGCCGATCTGGAGGTTGTGGTGCACACGGTAGGCGGCCTCGCCGGCCTCGGCCAGCGGGTAGATCTCCGAGAGCAAGGGGTGGATCGCGCGTTTACAGACGAGGCGGTTGGCCTCCCACGCCTCCCGGTAGTTCGCAAAGTGTGAGCCGATGATGCGTTTTTTGTTCATCCACAGGTAGCGGTTATCGTACTCGTGGTTGTAGCCCGTGGTGGACGCGCAGGTGACGACCTGCCCGCCCGGCCGGGCGACAAAGACGCTGGCGGCAAAGGTCTCATGCCCCGGGTGCTCATACACCACGTCCGGGTCTTCACCTTTTGTGAGTTCACGGATCTTCTGGCCGAACCGGCGCAGCTCGCGGACGTTTTGTGACCCGTCCGCATTCCAGAACTGGTACCCTTCGGCCCTGCGGTCGATCATCCAGCGCGCGCCGATCGTCTCGCACAGCTTGACCTTGTCCTGAGAGGACACCACGCAAATGGGAAAGGCACCGGCATTCAGCACGTATTGCAAGGCGAACCCGCCCAGCCCGCCGACGGCCCCCCAGATGAGCACGATGTCCCCCTGTTTGATATGGGTGCCATTGTGGCTCACCAGCATGCGGTAGGCGGTCGAATTCACCAGCGGCATGGAGGCCGCCTCTTCCCAGGTCAGGTGCGAGGGCTTGGGCATGAGCTGGTTGGCGCGTACCACAGCGATTTCGGCTAGGCCGCCAAAGTTGGTCTCGAAGCCCCAGATGCGCTGATCGGGGTCGAGCATGGAGTCGTCGTGCCCGTCCGGGGCCTGCATGTCCACATAATTGCAGTGGATCGTCACCTCGTCGCCGGGCTTGAACAGGGTGACCCCCGGCCCCACGCGCAGGATCACCCCGGCACCGTCACTGCCGATGATGTGATAGGGCAGGTCGTGTCGCTTATCCCACGGGCTCCGCTTGGCGGCACGCTGGAGGAACTGGAAGGTCGGCACCGGCTCAAAAATCGCACTCCAGACGGTATTAAAATTGATGCTGGAGGCCATGACGGCGACCAGGGCTTCGTTGGGGCCCACCTCCGGAACCGGGACTTCGTCAAGATGCAGGCTGCGGCGCGGGTCTTTCTCGTGGGATTCGAGCCCCTCGAACATGGTGACTTCATCCCTGTGGGTGGCGATGGCCAGCATCGATTCCGGCAGCGGCAGCCCGACGTAATCTTCCGGGCCGGCCTTGCCGGACAGAATAGCGTCACGCAGAGTGTTCATGGCATCGGACACGGGCATGTTCTCCTCTCAATACAAAGCGTCCCTCCTAAACCTAGGGAGGAATTCCGGTCTCTATTTGTATCATACCCCTTCCTTCGCCACCGTCCAGGTCGCCCCGGCCTTTGTGCCCCCGCCGGCCCTGGCAGCAGAGACCCTGGCTGGGGAGAGGGGAAGGCGCGACCCTGGCACGCCCGATGTTCCCCTTGACCGACCCTGGTGGAAACGGTACCGTACTGTCACTCCCCGTGCCACCGACCAGCTTCGCATCGACAGAGGAATATCTTGTGTTAAGTCGTAAAAAACGTGGCAACTTCCTCGAAGACTTTCAGGTTGGCCAGCTCTTCCGCCATAAAGTCGGCAAGACCATCACTGAAGGGCTGTTCAACGCTTTCACCGAGTTCGGCATGACGACCAACCCGCTTTGCAAGAACCTGCGCTATGCTCAGCGCTACGGGTTTCGCGGGCTGGTGGCACCTCCGGGGTTGGTGATGAACCTCGTGTTCAGCCAGAGTGTCGAGGACATCTCCGAGAACGCCCGCGCCAATCTGGAGTACCGCAACATGCGCTTTGGCGTGCCGGTGTACATTGGTGATACCATCGAGGCGGAGACTACCATCGTTGGGGTCCAACCCTCGTCACGCGAGCCCGATCGTGGCGTGGTCCATGTCCAGACCACTGGTCGGAACCAGCATCAGGAAGTAGTCCTCACATTTCAGCGCAAAGTGCAGGTATGGAAAGGCGATCCCAAGGCCAAGGTCGAAGCCGGCGCTCTCTCTGAGGTGCCAACGGTTCCTTGCGAGCTGGCATTCCCGGCGTACGAGGAGCATCGCCACTACCGTGAGCTGA
>Ga0137380_10000779_pt1 | contig 24363 bp, 18 predicted proteins | sample SagtaG_17_FD_104809 | JGI IMG/M metagenome (GOLD analysis project Ga0137380, IMG submission 104809) | Vadose zone soil microbial communities from Sagehorn Ranch, Mendocino, California, USA - Sage2_L_100_16 metaG | ecosystem: Environmental > Terrestrial > Soil > Vadose zone | place: USA...
GAGATGGCAAGGCGATTCGCTCCTACACGTACGTCGATGACATGGTGGACGGCATCTATCGGCTCACCGCGTCCTCCCTGGTCGGGCCAGCGAACATCGGCAGCGCCGAGTATGTGTCGGTGGCGCAGCTAGTGCAGACCGTCGCCGACGTGGCGGGGAAGACGATCCGGATCCGGTACGTCGAGGGACCGGTGGGTGTCCAGTCCCGCAACTTCAGCAACGAGCGGATCCACTCTATTGGGTGGCGCCCGCGGTTCTCGCTCAAGGATGGCATCGCACGAACCTACCCGTGGGTGCGGTCGCAGGTTGAGGCCCGGGGGGCGACTCGGCGTTCGTCACCGAGTGGCCCGCAGGCCTCAAGGTCCGCGGTGCGATGAACGCGCTGGGGAGCCTCGGGGCGATCGCGCAGATCCCAGCGAGCCCGGTGGCCATTGTCGACGTAGCGACCAGGAAATGACCGCACGCTCGATGGACACGCCAGTCCAGTGGTACGCTGTAGCCGAAACCCTTCTGCGTCAGGCTCGGGCACGTTGGCGCAGGCTTCTAGCGTTCGCTCTAGTTGGCGGCGTGGCGGGCGGTGGCACCGCGTTGCTGCTCCCATCTTATTATCAGTCTGGCGCGGCGTTCCAAGCTGAGAGTAACCCTTCGACTCCGCTGTCTGGGGCGCTAGCTGGTCTAGCGTCTCAGGTCGGCAACCTCCAGCTGACCGCACCCAATGCTCAATTCTTCGGCGACTTGCTGACCACCGACGCAGTCCTCCGCCGCCTTACCTCTGACAGCTTCCCGTGGCGTGGAAGGCTCGTAGCCCTGCCCGCTATCTACGGGTTTGACGGCAACCCGGACGGACTGCGCGTGTACAACACGGTCAAAAAGCTCCGCAATGCGTTAACGGTCGGCGTGACGACTCGCACGGGGGTCGTGCGATTCGCGGTTGAGGCTCGCACACCAGAATTGGCCAGAGTTCTCGCCGAGAGCACGCTGGCCTCCCTCAATGCTGCGAACGTGGATTTCCGCCGTGAACGCGCTGCGGCCGAGCGGAGCTTCACCGCTGATCGGGCGAACCACGCGCGCGCAGAGCTACACACTGCAGAACAGGGTCTTGCGGAGTTCTACCAGCGCAACCGGTCGATCGCAAACTCTCCTGCTCTGCAGATTCAAGAAGGGCAGCTCAAGCGCCAAGTAGACATGGCACAGCAAGTCTACGTCCAGTTGCGCCTACAGGAAGAGCAGGCCGCTGTTCAGGAGGTGCGAAATACGCCCGCGATCACTGTTATCGATCCGCCGGTCACGCCGGTCAGGCGAAGCTGGCCCAACCGCCGCTTCGCAACTATCGCGGGGCTGATGATCGGGCTAGCGCTGTCCTCCCTTAGCATCCTACTTGAAAAGGATCAACGTGACGTAACGAGATAGGTCGGAGGGATCCCCTCACCTTGGGAGCATGCATCTCGGATCGGGGGGTATGGCCGCAAGGCGAGGAGGAACCGCTAGCATGGTTCGAGCGAGTTGCCAGCATCACTACAGCGCCTGAAGGCAGCGTTGGGTAAGCGTGGGTGACCCGCCACTCCCCTCCTCAAGCCCGCCATGTGATGGGAGGTCTCTGGAGAATGTAACACGCTCGATGAAGGAACATCTCCTCAAGCACAGGTAAAGATGCCAGTGGTTTCAGCGGAAGCGACAGGATCTTGAGCATGGGCCGGCGCTGAATCGTTCTGCCGACGCTAAAGAGTGGCGCCACGTTTCTGTAAACAATAGGAAATCGCCGATGCATAGCGAGACGCTTGAACCTTCCTGCAGTGATGCCGTTGACGCCGTGGAAGCGCTGGCGATGCATCGACATGGCGTTATCCGGTCTGTACCAATAGGCAGCTTCTCCTCTCCGGTCGACGATTTGACGATACGCGCCTTCAATGACTCTATCGCTGAATAGCAAGTGAAGCCAGGGCATTTTTGTTACCATTCCGAGGTGATTCCCCCACGGATGGTAAAAGCTCGGGAAAACACAAAACAGTAAGCCGCTAGACTTGAGCACGCGATAACACTCTGCAAGCGTCGCGCTCACATCGTTTACATGCTCAATGGTGTCCTGAGTTATTATCGCGTCGCAGCTACCATCCGGAAGCGGGATCGCTTCGCCATAGCCCTTCAGGAACTGAAAGCGCCCCTGCTTCTTATCGGTGTACAGTCGAGCCGCTTCGAGGAACTCATCCTGGATGTCTACGCCGTACATTTCGCCCACGTCGTACGCCTCGGCGTGTGCCACTACAGATCCGCCCACGAAGCAGCCGAGCTCCATAACTGTCTTACCTCTAAGGAGTGCAGCGAGCCGCTCTTGCGATAATCCGAAGAGCTTGTGGATATGCATCTCGCACTCGCTCTCATAACGACTGCGTGCGATTGCCATCATGAACCGACGGCGGTCTATGTCTGAGGCTTCTCTGAATTCCCGCAAGTTGAATCGCTCTCGTAACGTGGGATCGTTTGGATCTGGAATTGCCGGCGCCAGGCCCATTAGAAGACGCGCAAGCGACTGAATCATCTCAACCTTCCCATAGGTTCGCCTGTCAGCCCCGGTGTCAGCTCAGGGTCACGGGTACCGGTTACGCCACCAGCCAGCAGCGCCAACATCCCGTAGAGCTCGTATTGCAAAGCGGTCTGAAGAGACAATTCGGTGGTGCCCGCGGTGAAAAAGAACATCGACAAGAATGCTGCAACCACAGCGAAAGCAGTCGATGAACGGGCTGCCCCCGTCAGTCGCGCCGTTCGAAGGGCCCACGTACTTAGCAAGACGCCGTAGATCAAGTAGCAGGTCAGGCCCAGTATACCCGTCTCGAAGAAAAGACGGACGAAGTCGTTATGGGCGTTGAAGGGAATCCCCGTGTTCTGATTGACTATTGGATTCAATACTTCCGTCATCCCTGTTCCATGGCCGGCGGCCGGTTCGTCCATCCCCAAGGTGACGAGCACAGTCCAGTTGATGAGACGCCACTGCAAGGAATTCTCTGGGACTCCGGACTGAAGGACCTCACGCAACGGCGTTTCAGAAGACAGGGTCGCGAATCGGTCTTTGATGAGACTCCCGACGGCAAGCCAGCCCACGACGAAAACGCCAGCGACAACCATGGAAGCCCGCACTAGGGCGGTCAGTCCCCACTTGCGTGCCTGAAGGATAGGAAGGAGCAGGAGTCCGAACACGAGTACAAGAACGGCCGTACGGCTGAAGCTCAGCGTGACCAGTGCACTCAAGGTTGCAGCCACCGCGAGCCGCCACCAGCGAGCCTTCCCATGGACGCCGACCGCGCCACCCACCGCGGCGAGAACGAAGGGCACAAGGTAGGGCCCGAAGGTATTCGGGTGTGAGAACGTTCCCTGAAGACGGCTGAGACCGTCCGGTTCGCGATAGCCAGTCCCAGTCATCAGTTGCCAGGTGGCCACGGCGAGGGGAGGGAGCAGACCGACCGCTAGACAGATCCAGCCTGTTCGATATCGCCCGTGATCCGCTTCGATCCACCATAGCACGAGCAGGAACCCGGCGACGATGCTCGAAATCCGCACGATCTCGCGGAGGCCTTGCTCAAAGCCAGGGCCGTCATATAGACGCCACCCCGACAGCAGCCCGATTCCGTAGGAAGCGAACAACCAGAGATGCGCCGCTCGCAATCTGGCGTCCGGCCACATCGAGCGGCCTGAGCGTCCGCGGCGCAGCGCCAGGCACGCCGCGACGACGAGCACGAATAGGCCGAACACGACCGCGGGGTTCACCTGAAAGGTTCCAAGTCCTTGCTCCCGCACGCTGAAGACGTCGAGCGACGGTCGCAATCCTAGCACGCTGAACACGGCTAGCTCGAGTGCAGCATCGGGCCAGCGGTACACGGCGAGTACGATGGCTACGACAGGGACGGCAACCGCACTCTGGGGAGCCACAGCCACGACACTGGCTAACACGCACGCCGTCGCTAGCCACTTCACTGAATTTGATCGCCGGTTAGCGCCTTGCATTCCTTACCCTCGGCGGAGCCTATCGACGAAACCTCGGAACACACCCAGATTTCTGGCGGCCGCGCTGCCTCCGACGGCGAACGTTTCTGAGACTCACGCCCACATGCCCCTTTGAGTAGCGCCGCGGGTCCTGGCAAGGAGTATCGGAGTGCGCCAAGAAACAACCGCCGTACCGACCGGCGCCGAGTTGTGGTTGAACTCCGGCGCCCTGCTCGCCGGCGCCATCATCGCCCGTCTCAGCCGCGCTAGCGCCATTCTGATCTGCGCGCGGTTGCTACGCCCTGAGCGCTTCGGGGAAGTAGTGGCCGCCCTCGCAGCGTACGAAATGCTTCGCGTGATCGGCGAGGCGGGGCTAGATACGCGGCTAATCCGCCACATAGCCCGTGAACCGACTCAAACCCGTAAGCTCACTGCAACCACCATTTCCTTAAAGATAAAAATTTACACGTTTCTCATCGCCTCGGGGCTCGCCGTCGCTATCCTCCGAATAGGCTCCGCTGATTGGCATCTCTTTGCCAGTATCGCGATCGGAACCTTCGGCATCGCCGTAACCGGAAGTGCGCAGGCGGTGGTTACAGCTCGCCTAGACGCCAAAGCGCTGCTCCCGTATCAGGCTGCGAGCGGGGCCGCGTTTCTCGTCATGGTGGGGGCGGCAGCCGCAGTTGCGCGAACGTCTCTCGCCACCGCCCTCGCGATCGGACTTGCGGACCTTGCCGGAGGAGTGATCCAAAGCGGCTACCTCCGCCGCATCGGTGCCCTTTCCCGTCTCACGCTCACGAGCCCGGCCTCAGATCGGGCGGCGCTCTCTGAATCATGGCCCGTTGGCGGAGTGACCGCCGTCGCTACCGCCTACGGTAGACTCGGGATCGGAGCGTTGGCACTCGCCGCTGGTGCCACAGCGGTTGCGCAGTATGGGGTGGCGTACCGGGTGGTGGAGGTGTTCTTGCTCGCGAGCTCCGCGGTCGCCGGCGCCGCGTACGCGGCCACCGCGCGTGTCGAGGCAGCCGGGTCTGACGGCGCGTCGAGACTCCTCTTGGAGAGCATCCTAAAACGAACCGTCTTACCTGTCACGGTCCTCGCGGTGACCGTGGCGGGCGCCGCGGGTGCCCTGCGGGTATTCCTTGGACCTAACTATTCAGTCGCAGTCGCCACGACCCGCGTTCTTGCGTTCGCTCTGCCACCGATGTTTTTGAACGGGCTCCTGACAGCGCATCTCTACGGGCAGGGCCGTTATCGCACAGTCTTCAGGATCGCGCTGATAAATCTTCTCGTGAACCTGGGACTCCTCGCGGCCTTATTGCCCAGCGGTGGTCCTCCAGCAGTCGCGCTCGCCGTCGTAACCACGGAATGTGCGAACACGTTTCTCCAAGGTCGCGCTGCGCAGCTACCCCTCAGCTCATTGCCTTACCAAGTGGCAGCGTTGAGCTTACTTGCCAGTCTGATTCTATTCCTCGGGGCCATCCATGGCGGATGAGCGGCTGGATGACGTGATGCGGCGCGTGATTTTATACGACCGGCGGCGCGTCGTTAAGGAATACCGCCGAATTTCCGACATGCTCGCGAACTATTCGCCAGTGCTCGATCTTGGATGTGGTTCCGGAACGCTACTTGAGACTTTGCGGGGACGAGGCGTAGAAGCAGTAGGCGTCGACGCCTCGTCAACCGCGGTAGACGCGTGCCGTAGCCGAGGTCTCAACGCCATACAAGCGGACATCTTTAGTTTCCTTGAGCGAACCCTGGAGAATTCCTACGGTGCCGCCTTCGCAGGGCACGTGCTAGAGCATCTTGAGCCAGGGGAGGGTCGACGTCTATTCAACCTCGTTTACCGCGCCCTCCGACCAGGCGGCCGTTTTGTCCTGCTCACGCCGAATCCCCGGAATATCTACGTCGCCGGTGAAGGTTTCTGGATCGACCCCACGCACGTCCGCCCCTACCCGGAGCCATTGATCCGATCTCTTGCACTGGACGCAGGGTTCACCGATCACGTGGTAACCCGCTGGATGCAAGGTATGCCCATCCGCCAGACCGCAGCGGGGTTCCTGCGGTGGCTAATGACCGCTGGACTGCACGATCCGGCACCGGCGCTCCTAGCGGTCAGCACCAAGTAGCGACGACCCCTCAGGACAAGCCCAGCGCGGCCCCTGCTGCCTCTGCTACCCGGTCCCAGCTGATGATTCTTGACGCGTCCTCGGTTGCCCGAGCACATTCCTCCCAAGCAATACGATCACTCGCGAGGGTTCCCATGGCCCCGGTGAGCGTGTCTACCTTCAGCGGGTGAATGACGAGCCCTGCGCCTGCGAGGAAACGCGCCATCGGTGAGCGAGCCGGAACGATCGACGGGGTCCCTGCCAACATGGCCTCGGCTACAGGAAGACCGAGGCCTTCGTATGCAGACGGATAGACTACCGCCAAGCACTCAGTGTAGAGCTTCCCGAGTTCAGCGTCCGACGCGTCTGCGATAAGGCGGACCTGCCCTTCCAGACCCAGATCGGTGACCCGGTGGGCGAGCGCGCTTGGCATTCCCCGAGCTAGCAGACATAACGGGTGTCTGCCTCGAACCGCCGATGGCAAGGATCCATACGCTTCGAGCAATAGACCGGTGTTCTTACGCCGGTGCGCCCCGACCGTTACGAAACCGCGCCGTTCCTCATACGGCACTTGCGTCCGGGGTGTGAGTTGGGTTCCGCCCGGCGGCAGCGTCCACGTACGACCACGCGTGCGACGAACGTAGCGATAGAGCTCGGACTCCACCTCGGGCGAAATCGCGAGGATTCGATCTGCCTTCCAAAGCGATGGGAGCGTGAGTGCGTAGCCCTTGATGAGGTCTCGGGGGTGCGTCAGAGCGGGCACGGTGAGGAAACACAAGTCGTAGATAACCAGTGTGTAGGTGGTGCGCCCAGGTCCTAGAAGAGGCAGGCTGTTGCTCAGGCCCAGGAACGTCGCGAAGGGACGGTGTCGCAACTCGCGGGCGGCTGCGCGCTGCGTCCACAATTCTGCCCTTGAGGCTCCATCCCCCTCGATCCACTCAACCGACCCGGAGAACTTATCCTTCGTTTCCGGCGGAATGGGACGGGCACTCAACAGAACCCAATGCACGCCTCGCGTCCCCACGAGCCGCTTCAAGAGTTCAAAGGCGTATCGCCCAATCCCCATTATGGGATAGGCCAGCATTCGGGCATCTGCGACGACTGTTGCCGTCACTCTACTGAGAAGGGTGTGTTGGGCTCAGCCACACGCTTCCCTGCGCGGTGGTCCGAGAGCCTCTGATGCCGGAAAATTACCTCCTTATAGACGCGTATTATGTCCCCCGCAATGCGAGCCGAATCCAGTTCGCTTCGGACATTCGACCCGTCGATCTGCTTTGAGCTGACCAGGACACGGCGCAGTCCCTCTGCTATGGCAGATGGTCGCCTCTCCACAAGGACGCACCCTGTGACAAGTCCAAACCACCGTCTGACGTCGCCAGCCGCGACGGAGACTACCGGCAGATTGCAGCACAGCGCCTCTTTGACGACGTTCGGAGAGCCCTCCCAGTCCGAGGTGAGAAGGAGCGCATCGGCCGCTCGATAGTAGTCGGGCATTTCACCGTGCGGAACTCCCGTTACAACCCACAGCTTTGCCATGATGCCTCGAACGGCTAGCTCTCGAATTGCTGCCTGGGCTAGGTCCAGCCTTTTTCGCCGCTCGTTAGGAGTGCCCGGGAAGATAACGACGGTCTCATCCGCTTTGAGACCAAGCCGCGCCCTCGCCACGCTCCGATCGCCTGGGGAGAAGCGGTTTATGTCCACGCCGTTCGGCAAAACATGAGCGCGCTCACGGTCCACGACTCGAGGCAAAGCCGCCCTCAGCTCGTCTGATTTACATATGATCCCATGAGCACGACGCGCAGCAACATGTGATAGTGCTCGCACGACACGGCTCTTTGATGTTAGACCGCCCTTCCGAGCTGGCGTTCCCAGGAGGTCGTCACCGCAAAAGGAAACAACCAGCGGCAGGGGCTGAAAGGATGCCACGAATCCCGTTAGACCGTAATGCGCGTGCACTAGATCAAACCGCCCTGACAGAGCAAGCCGACGGACCTTTTGAATTCCAAGCCCGTACTGGAACCGATTTCGTCTCCCATCGATGAACTCAACCTGAACATCGATCCCGGCTCGGCGTACCGATTCGATCTGAGAAGCCACGAAACATCCATATACAGTATCTACTGGCGTGGGATACATGTTCGTGACCGCGAGAACCCGAACTGGTCGGATTTTCACTCCGTCCCACCCTGTTTCCTTGGTCCCACCGGCAGGGGATCGACAGGTCTCCAACGGCGCTCCACGACGACCGCGCACCAAACTCCAAGCGCTAGGAGACCCCACAAGCGCGTGCTGTGGTCGGCACCGTGCATGTGGGCTTCCATGAACCGCCTGGCGACTAAGGGGTCGACCAAGGAGGCCATGAAGGTCCCTCGCCGAAAAACGAATTCCTCCATGGCAGGCCCCAAAGGACCACGCAGCCACGCCCCAACCGGTATGCCAAAACCCGTCTTGGGGCGCCGCACCAGACCGCGCGGGAGTAACCGGCGAGCGAGCGGCTTCAGCAACGCTTTGGCTCTCCCTCGAGGAAACGCGACGGACGCTGGCAAACCTAAAGCGAACTCAACGACATCAACGTCTAGAAAAGGACAGCGAGCTTCCAACGACGCGGCCATCGTGGCCGTGTCCACCTTTGGAAGGTAGTCATTCGGAACGTAAGTTTCGTAGAAAGTGCGGCGCAGAGCGTCTGCATCGGGCAGCTCACCAAGTCTAGCGAGCCGCTCCCTGTAGATGTGCTCAGCGGTGTGGTGAGGGTCGCCTTGGTTTGAACCCAGTAGAGCTCGACGATCAGGTTCTGAAAATCCCATACGATTCCGGAAGCTCGAAGCCAAAGGAGCCAACCCGTATTCACAGAGCGCCTCTAGTCGCCGGCCCCAGGCCGTGCCGCCGCCGGCACCGGTCATTTTCCGGAGGACGCGACGGGACAGGGCGGGCAAGCGGCGGTAGGTCTTAGCCAGGCGTACGCCACGGAACGTGTCATAGCCGAAGAACGCTTCGTCGCCTCCATCTCCGGTGAGCGCGACCGTCATCTCCCTTCTTGCGACCTCTGCGACTGCAAAGGTGGGCAGGATCGAGGAGTCCCCGAATGGCTCCCCCAGCTCGGCGATCAACTGTGGCAGCCTTGCGGCCGACACCGGCGGTACCTCGAGAGGCCGGTGTTCAAGGCCGTACATGTCAGCAACGGTACGCGCGGCCAACCGCTCGTCATCATCGGCGCCGGCCGTTCCCGCAGTTACCGCAACAATGGGACGATGACTCTCTTGAGCCATCAAAGCAGCGATGAGGCTGGAGTCGAGCCCGGCGCTTAGAAAGACCCCGAGAGGGACATCACTCTCTAGGCGGCGCCTCACAGCAACTCTCAGAAGGTTCTCCACCTCGTCAAGCGTGGCCTCGCGTGCGGCGCCCGGTCGCTCTGGCACTCGCCAATAGCGTTCGATCCGGACGTCGCACCCTGGAGACCAGGTCACGATCCCACCGGGAGGGACTTTGTAGATTCCGTCGAAAACCGAGTGCTCGAACGGAACCACGAGATGACCGAGGTAGCAATCGATCGCAGCCCGGTCGACACTGGGGGTCTGTCTCAGGAGACTCAGTAGCCCTTCGACATTGGAGGCAAAAGCGATCCAGTCAGGCCCGGATGTGTAGAGAAGAGGCTTCTTGCCAAGGGGATCCCGCACCAGAACCAGTTGCCGATTCTGAGGGTGCCAGAACCCAGCGGCCCACATCCCTCGAGCCTTGCTGAAGACTTTCGAGCCCCACGAGAGGTACCCTGCTAGAAGCACTTCCGTATCTGATGACGTTTCAAAGGTCCACCCCTCGCGGATCAGGATATCTCGCAGTTCTCGAAAGTTGTAGATCTCTCCGTTGTAGACGATGACCGCTCGGTCACCACGCGTCCGGTCCATAGGCTGATCGGCGCGAGGCAGGACGTCGAGAACTCGAAGGCGAGTATGGAACAAAGCACAAGGGCCCTCGCGCCATGTTCGCGATGCGTCCGGCCCCCGATGCGACAGTGCCTTGAGGACCGAAGGCCCACGCGCCTCGGCCTCCCCTACACCAGACAGCGAGATCAGCCCTGCCAGTCCGCACACGGATTACGCTCCTCGCCCTTTAGGAGGTGGCAGCGACCGTTGCCGATCCAGCGGCAGGCGCGCTGTGGCTGCCAAATTCACCTCCACACAAAGCTCCCACACGTAAAGGAGCAGCACGCTGCGCAAAGGCTCTCTAGTAGCTAGATGGCTTTCAGGCGTTTCTGTTCCTCCCCGAGCGACCTACAGAATCGCAAGGCCCGTCAGGAATCGTCGGCACACTGAGCCCTAATGTGTCCCGTGCCGCCGCTCGTCCGGATCAGGAAAGAAACGACCAACCCCGCGGAGAGGCGCCCGCCCGAGCGATTGAAGGTATGGGACGTCCTCGTCTTCAGTTCTTGCCACTGTAGTCAGGCAGGCCCCTTTGGGACAAGATCGGACCTCACCGCTTGGTGACCATGTGGTTGACATCACCGCTCGCCAGGCTTCAGGGGAGCGGACGGGAGAATGTGGCTGGTCATTAGTCGGCACCATCGCGTCAACTATCAGGTCCCTCTACCCACGCCCTTGGTTTCCCCTCCGAGTTCCGCTGAGGCTGCTGTTTCCCGGGGCTAGGGTTTGCCACCGCTGGCGGAGTCTGGAACGCCCAGGTCTTCTACTAGTCGCCTATAAAGCGCGCGATGCCACAAGTCTCTCCGGCGACCCAAATCAATGAGGGCTCCATCTCCATCGTACATCGCAATCGATCTGGCTCTAAGATCCGGTGCAGTCTCTAACGCCATCAGATATGGCTCGAGCCGATCGTAGTAATCGGGAACCTTGAATAGACGGTGGTCGAACTCGACCTCGATACCCAGACCCCACGCGCGCGCCCTGGCCACGGCAGAGTCCAGTCTTATCGCAGGTTGGGAAAGTTGGTAGAAGTAATTCGGCTGAAGCCACGCCTCATCAAAGCCGTATTTTCGCCAACTGGGGGCACCGGGCGCCGAGTAGAACGGAATCCACAGCAGCCGCAAACCAAGGCGATGAGTGCGATCCGCCACGAGCGGGATCAGTGTCGAGTCATCGGCTTCGACAGATTCGCGCAACCAGTAGAATCCATCCAGTCTGACATGTGAGTACCGTCCATTCCGAAATCGATTAACCACATCGTCCATGTAGGCGCTTGCGAGCGCAGCCCGTGCGACGTCGTCTCCGAGATGAAAGAGTGTTCCGGCGAATCGAAGCGTATCCAATCGAGGCAGATGAAAGGGGAAAGGAATGGTCACAACCACCGGTAGGCGCTCACGGAGGGGTCCTATCGCCAGGGTCGCCTTGCTAACCGCCGTATCCAGTCGTGCTATCGCACCATTGGGCGAAAGCAGCGAATCAAGATACTCGCTCCAGTCAGCCCCGGTTGCGGGTGGGTCAGGGAAAGCCGGCGTGAACGTCCGGCGGGATCGCGCGTACAGCTCCGAGAAGATTACCCCACTGAAGAGCCAGGAGGTGTGGCGTCCCTCAGTATCTACCACCGTAAGTAGATCCCGAAAGTCATTAGCGGAATACGCCGGGCGATTTGGCCCGCCGACATAGACAAGTATCCAGCGAGCGGGCTGGGATCCCTGCAGGCGATGGATTACACTGCCCTCTGCGGATAGCACACTAGCAGCTAGAGCAACCGTCGCTAGGCTGATCCACGACCTCCTCCGCATTAGTCGAACCGCTCGCCGTCGCACAAGACGGCCACGATGCGCTCCGCTGAATGGCCGTCCCACCGCTCGATGATCGAGGGCCGCCTAGCCAGCTGGCCATCTAACGCCGCCGCCGCCAGGTCGTCCCCTCCGCCCTTGATTAATCGGTTCGTTCCCACGCTGACTGTAACTGGACGCTCGGTATTCGGCCGCAGCGTCAAACAAGGGACCCCGAGAAAGGTCGTCTCTTCTTGCAAGCCACCCGAGTCGGTCGCTACAACCATCGCCGTGTCGACCAAGCTCAGCATCTCAATATAGGAAAGCGGGTTCACGCATCGAACACGGCCCGACTGCCGACCGAGCCCCGCTGCCTCGACCCGCTGCCGCGAGCGTGGGTGCAGCGGGAACAGCACAGGGATTTGCTCGGCGATGGCCCGCAGTCCCCTCATCAGATCGGCTAGGCGCGCGTCGTCATCTACGTTCGAGGGCCGGTGAAGGGTGACGACGAGATACCCACCGTCAGGTAAGCCATATCGCCGCGCCGCACGCAACTCGCGGGCAGCAGAAAGCGATGCTACAAGCGTATCGATCATCGTATTCCCAACAAACGCGATCCGCTCCTCCGCGATGCCTTCACGTCGCAGGTTGGCAACGGCGTCGCGCGATGGCGCAAACAGCAGGTCGGCCAAGTGATCGGTTGCGACTCGGTTGTGCTCCTCCGGCATTGTCCGATCTCCGCTCCGCAAACCCGCCTCCACATGGGCGACCCGGATTCCGAGCTTCACCGCAGCGAGCGCTCCCGCTACCGTCGAATTCACGTCCCCGTACACGAGCACCCAGTCTGGCTGCAGCGTGACACAAACAGGTTCTAGTCTCTCTAAAATGGCCGCCGTCTGTTTCGCGTGTGACCCAGATCCGACGCCGAGATTGTAATCCGGCAGCCCAAGCCCAAAGTCGGTGAAAAAGATCTCTGACATCCCGGCGTCATAGTGCTGACCAGTGTGCACGACCACGTGCTCGACGCCCCGACGGCTCGCCAGCGCCCGCGCAACGGGAGCGAGTTTGATGAAATTCGGCCGAGCTCCTACGACGGAAGCAACGCGCACAGCTATCCCACTAGGGCATTTGGACAGTGGCGATTCCGAGACGGAGCGGCTGCGCCGTGTCCTGGCGAATAAACACCAACCGATCCTCCGCAAGCGCTGCATAGTACAGGTTCGTACCCGGTGCGCCCATGAGCTCGCCCTCAACCTGCCAGTGCACCTTGTCAGTACTCACTGCACTCCAGAGGCGACTGCGCCCGTCTGGGCTCCAGCGATTATCCCCCGTAAAGATCATGCGCCACAAGCCGGGAGCGAATTCCCGAAGCGTTGGTGAGTAGACTGATGCTTGGCCCTCGGCGGGCATCTGCCGCGTTGTCAGAACGGTGTCGTGATATATCCAATCGAGCTGGTTAGGTGAACGCCACTCCGTGATCTGCCACTTGTCTACCCGCGGCAGAATATGTTCGTAGGTGGACACGATCATGCGCCACTCGCCCGAAGGGAGTCGCTCCACGAACATGCCCTCGCCCGCCGGCCATGGTGGCGTCGCTGGCGCATCGGGTGGAAGCGGGCCTCCGTTGCTGACGCGAACACCTGGCTCCTTCGTCCACGTTCGCTCGTCCGTTGACGTAGCAGAGAACACCTGCCAGCCGTAGCAGCCGCTGCTACCGGACGCATAGTACATGCGCCAGCCGGGACCATCCTGACTAGGTACGACTGCAATATTCTCGACGCCGGCGCCGTTTAACCCGCATGGGTCTGGATCGTGCTGGAGCACCAAGCCGTCGTATCGGAAATGCACCCGATCGTCGGAGACTAAGCGGTGTAGATCGCTGGGAGGAGCCGGATTAAGGTCCAGCCCCAACCCCGCGTAGACTTCAAGCTGGCCGCGACTGTTGATCCTCGCCGAGGGCGCCCATGGAAATGTTCCGGAGGGCAAGCTGTCCACCACCAGAAAATCGCCCAGGGGCGATGAGACTGACGGTCCTGCGGCCACGACGATCGGCACCCGGACTGCGATGCTTCCAGCCGTCAGGTGCAAGGTGTCGAGGCCGGAATGCTGCACGCGTAAGCTACCGCAGTCCGCTCCGCCTGTTGTGCCGGTACTCGACGGGCCTGCAGCTGGTCCGCTCGCAAGTGGGTATCCATTGCGGTCGAATACAGTACAACTGAGAGGAATCAGTGACCCGACTGGCAGCGTGAGGATCGGCTTCCCATAAGTCACCGCAGCGTGGATGCTCGCCGGAGCCTGCTGAACAACTACCCGCACGACCGTTGAATCAACACCGGCCCGGGCGACGATCCCTGTTACCCCGTTCGCCAGTGCTCGAACGGTGCCCTCAGGACCGACCGCGACGACGTTGCTGTCCTGGGCGGAATAGGTCAAGACTGCGTCGATCAAAGGGGATCCCAACCGATCGAGAGCCGTAGCTTGCATGGGGACTACTGCCTGGAGGGCGTCAAGAAATAGGACGCCGTTTGCCGTGACGACTCGCGCGACTTGCTGGACCACGGTCACCCGAACGCTGTCCCGGATAGTGTCAGCCCGGGCGTATACCCAGGTTTCACCACTACCCTTGGATGCAACCAGGCCGTCGGAACCCACTTTCGCGATGGTCGTATCGGTCGAAGAGTAAGCCACTACCTCATCAGTAATTGGCTGCCCCAAGTGGTCCCACGCCTGCGCCCGGAGGCGTGTCGTGTCCCCCAATGCGTCAAAGGTCAAGTGGCTTGACGACACACTCATGCTCACCACCCGCTGGTCCACTACCACCCCCGTGTGGTGCGTGATGGCCCCGACACTGAGCGCTAAGGCAGTCGCACCCTTGGATACGCTCCGCACCACGAACGGAGTCCCGACCTGCACCTGGACGACGCCTGGGACACTATGGCTAACTTGGGGCAGTGAATCGACAACCGTCAACCCTTGATCATCGACCAACTTCACGTCCAAGGAATCCGCTTGGCCGAGCGCATGGAAGAATAGAGTATCCGGGCGGGCGATGATCGACTGAACGATCTGGATAGCGTGCACCCATGCGGTGTCAGATGCTGATCCGGCGGTGACGACGATTCTCCAATAGCCGCGCCGGTGCGCCCTAACAGTCCCTGTGGAGTCAACAATGGACAACGTTGTGTCGGAAGCACTGAATGTCAGGGCCTTTGGAACGAATCGATTCCCAAATGGGTCGCTGGCGTCAATCGCCAACCGCATTTCGATGCCTAGCTTGACCGTGGTTGTCTCGTCCCGGAAAGAAACGGAACTGATCTCGACCGGATTGGCCACTGCGACAAGACTTGCGCTTGCCTCGTGTCTGCCTACTCGCACAGTCGCCGTGAGTCGTTGTTCCTCCGTGGCATGGGTCCCCAAGATCCAGATAGCCTGAACGCGACCGTTAGGCGCGGTCACCGTGCTGGCTTGCTCGACCCGGCCGTTCTCACCAAATGTCGTCCACTGAACGCTCGCCCCCGCCACCGGCCTTCCAGCGCCGTCTATCGCCTCGAAAGTGACGGGTGCCGGCAGCGGGCGACCTGGAGCACCGATCAGCGCCGAATCCGGCCCGTCACCGACCCTTCGAACTGTGACGGTATCCCCTGGGCCCAACGGATCTCCCAGGCAGGCCGCGATCATACAAAGCGTCAGGGCGAGAGCTTCCCGGCGTGGAGGGCGCATGGTGCTGGATGGCCGGCCGAACTGCTAGCGGGATAGGCAGTTGGAGTTCCGCACGCAAACCAGCTGGGTTAGGGGCATGCCTGCGCTTCGCAGCCCCTGTGCCCCGGGTCACGTTCCTTCGGTCCAGGCGACAACCTGCTGTCATCAAAGGGGATGAGCGTCGTCTAGTCGATTGCATCTGGAGCACCCCACGTTTCGTGCTGTTGCACAGTTGTTACAGTCACGCAGCATTGGAGGACGTTAGATCGGTCTCCTCGCCATTCAGCGCTTCGGGATAGCGCTCGGCACCGTTCGGACGACGACGTGACGTCACTCACGGACGTGACTGCTAGCGCTTCGTACCCTTCTCGCGGGTCGTGAATCTCACGAACAGCCGACTACTTCCTCACACGAAGAGTTGAGAATCGTGAGCGGCCTTCCCTCCCAGCCCAGGCTCTAGCCAGGGCTGGTGCGCCCGCAGGTGTGCAGCCACAAGCGACGGCAACACATGCTGCCGGGGCTAGACTCTTATGCGAGGGAGCGAGTCGTGCTGCGGCTCGACGTGTGTTGTCTCGCCCTATTACTTGCGGCTTGCCTGGATATGGGCACCGCGCCAGTTGATCCGACCTCGAACGCGGTCAGAGCACCGCAGGGTGAGCACCTTTGGGTGTTTCACATCGGCAGCGGCCAATTTGCTTCACACGTCCAACTAGTCGCGATCGGCGACCAGGCTGACGCTGGCGGATCACGGGTCTTTCGACCGATCCCTTCGCGGGCCTGGGGCGGCGCATCAACGAATGACTTAGCGAGGTTTACAGTGACGCCAGGCGATTCCACGGGTCACTCATGGATCCTCCGTGACTCGGAGGGGCAGACTCTTCGATTCGACTACAAAGTCATCGGAGATACAGCCCTTGGCGGTTTAGCTCTACCTGACGGCAGCGAGTACCCCGCGTTCGGCGTGCGCTTCGATTCCGCCGCCGTCAACCTAATCGCGAAGCCTCTACGGTTCAGCAACGATTCACAGCCAGTTGTGATCATCCGTCTCGACGATGCATTCGTTACAGACCGCGACTTCGTCCGGCGACTCAAGAGCCGCGGACTCACGGCAGAGATTGCTGTGCCGACTCGCCTAGTAGGCCAACCCGGACATCTCACCTGGGACGAGCTTCGGCAGTGGCACACCGAAGGGTTCGCAGTCGCCGCGCACTCGCGTTATCATCTTCAGACGAGCGCAGATGCGCAGCATCTGATTGCAGAAACAGTGGGCGGGTTTTCAGACATGGCGGCACAAGGATTGGCGTCCAACATCTTCGTCCAACCGGGCACGTGGCGCGACTCCATCCTCTTCGATTCACCCGCGAAAGTGCATACATGGCGCGGCGCCCTGCTACGCACCTTCGCCACGGTTTCTGAGTGCTATGTTTATCCGAACTTGCCCGGACGGGCAGATAGCCTTGCGCTGGGCCTCTCACATGCGACCATCTCAGACGGTCAGAGTGACCAGTGGATTCGATTGGCCTGGCAAATGGCCCTGCGTCGTAATCACGCCACGGTGTTCCTCGTGCACACGTTTCGCCTCACGGACCCTGGCAAGCTCGACTGGTTCCTCGACGTGCTCGCTGACGCCCGAGCGCACGGAATGGTCCGCGTAGTCGCGAGTTCAGAAGACCTCTTCTTCTCCCGAAATCAACGGCAGGCCTACGTGACTAGCAGGGCAACGGAGCGAGCACTCCGGCCTCTTCGTTAGCGTTCTAACGGCGCCGGTCCACATAGCCGCGGGCCAAAGCGATCCAGAAAATCGGTCCGGAGCGCGTCGGGTACACCACTAAAGGCGGGTCCGGCTGCGCCCCCGCCCCACCGGTCGGATTTGTCCTTAGGTTGTGACTCAACGCCAATGAATAGACGATGGGTCTGGGTCGACCTCGAGAACACGCCCCACGTGCTCTTCTTGGAGCCCGTCATTCGGCGACTTCGGAGCCTGGGGTGGGAGGTTCGAGTGAGTGCGCGTCCACAGGCTCAGACCTTGGACCTCGCCGCCCATAGAGAGTTGGCCGTGCGCGCCATTGGCCTGGGGGATCTGAAGGGGTTGGGCGCGAAGGTCATTGGTGTCGTCGCGCGGGCCAGTGCACTTGCGGCCTGGATCCTGAGGCAAGGCAGGCCTGCGTTGCTCGTTTCCTGTTCGCGTTCCGCATCACTGGCAGCGCTCGTGCTCCGGATTCCCGGCGTCGCCCTCCTTGACTACGAACATGCTGAACAGCGAGTGCTTGCCGCGGGGAATCGAGTCCTGTGGTTACCAGATCTGCTTCGGAGTGCAAGGCTACCACCGGCGAGCCTCAAGATCGCGCGATATTACGAGGGCCTGAAGGAGAATCTCTACCTCGACGGGTGGAGGCCCGATCGCGAGGCTGAGCGTCGCAGGCTTGGCGTAGCCGACGACGAACGGTTAGTCGTGTCGCGCCCTCCAGCCGAGAGCGCGCACTACGCATCAGACCGTGGCGGTCAGTTATGGATCGGTGTAATGCGTGAATTGCGTAGGCGGGCAAGCTACAAGGTGCTCATCGTTGCGCGCACGCCAACACAACGGGAGTTTCTGGCAAGAATCCTCGGACCTGGGAAGGACGTCGAATTCCTCACACGCGTCGTGTGCGGTCCGGCCCTGGTAGGCGCCGCAGACCTAGTGATTGGAGGTGGTGGCACTATGAATCGCGAGGCGGCAGTCTTAGGCGTACCCGCGTGGAGCGTATTCACGGGCCCGACTCCGCTAATCGATGATCGGTTGGCCGAGGAGGGCAGATTGCGTTGGGTTCGCACTGACGCCGAGCTGGCCGCTGCGTTGGCGGCGGAACCGGCTCCGCCGCGACTCCGTCGTGGGCCGTATCCGCAAGGGTTGACCACGATTGTCGAAAATATAGAAGCTCGACTGAAGGGCTTGGAAGGAGCTCGCGAGTGAGGGCCGACAGCACGGGAGCAGTACCATTTCTGGACCTTCTCACGCCTCATCGGGCATTGGAAGACCGCCTAGTGAGCGCGTTCCGGCGGGCTTTGCGAAGCGCTGACTTCGTCGGTGGGCCGGAGGTTGAGGCCTTTGAGAAGGAGTTTGCCGCGTTCTGCCAAGCGCCTGGCTGCGTCGGCGTGAACAGCGGGACGGACGCTTTGCGTTTCGCTTTCGTCGCCCTAGGCCTGCGCCCAGGTGACGAGGTCGTGACGGTTGCACACACCTTCATCGCGACGACAGAAACGATTTCCCAAGCGGGTGGCACGATCCGTTTTGTCGACATCGCCGATGACACGATGACGCTCGATCCGGACGCGCTCGAAGCGGCGATAGGCCCCCATACCGTGGGCGTCGTCCCGGTACACCTGTATGGGCAGCCGGTGGACTTGGATCGAATTCTGCAAGTGGCTGCGAAACACGGCCTGTGGGTAGTCGAGGATGCAGCCCAAGCGCACGGCGCCCGTTACAAGGGGCGCCGCGTTGGAAGCATTGGGGAGCTCGGCTGCTTCAGCTTCTACCCGGGCAAGAATCTCGGCTCGCTAGGGGAGGGTGGTGCGGTAACAGGGGCTGAGCGCGGACTGCTGGACACCGTCCGACAGCTTCGGGAGCACGGTCAATCTCGGAAATACGTCCACGAGCGAGAGGGATACAACGGTCGTCTTCATGCCATTCAAGCGGCATTCCTCCGGACCAAACTGGAGCACCTGGATGCCTGGAACGCCAATCGTCGCCGTGTGGCTCAGTGGTACCGACAAGCTCTCGCAGACGTGACGGACATCGTTCTACCGCAGGAGGTGCCGTACGGTGAGCACGTGTATCATTTATTCGTCGTCCGAACGCCCGACCGCGACGCCCTCCGGCAGCACCTCGCTGATCGGGCCATCGGCACGGGGCTCCACTACCCCGTGCCGCTGCACCGGCAGACGGCCTACGCTCACTTGGGCCTGTCAGAAGGAACGCTCCCCGTTACCGAGCGGACAGCGACGCAGTGCCTCAGTCTTCCGATGTTCCCCGAGATGACCGAGGGCCAGGTCGGTCGGGTGGCTGAAGCGGTGCGCCAGTTCTTCAGGGGCTGACACGTCGCATGTGCGGAATCGGCGGTATTTGGGATTCTCGGGGGATTGCCAAACCTGCGCCGCTGCTGTGCATCTTCGGCGACGCTCTCGCCCATCGAGGGCCGGATGGCGAAGGCTTCCTGGCCGTGCCGGCCGATCGCGGCACACCGCAGCTTTGCCGAAGCCGAAATGGAATCGAAGCTCTCGGTCCGCTCCACGGCGTGCTGGTGCACCGCCGGCTCAGCATCATCGATCTCGCCACCGGTGACCAGCCCATGTCCCTTGGAGACGGCCGTATCTGGATCGTCTTCAACGGCGAGATTTACAATTACCCAGACCTAAAGCGAGAACTATCGGACGGCCGGGAGCCACCTTTCGCTACGACATCCGACACCGAGGTTATCCTGCGTGTCTACCACAGGTGGGGTATCGAAGGGTTTCGGCGCCTTAATGGAATCTTCGCATTCGCGCTTTACGACTTTACACGGCGACGCGTAATCCTTGCGCGGGACCCAGTGGGCGTGAAGCCGCTGTATTGGACCAACAGCAAACGAAGGCTCGCCTTCGCTTCGGAAATCCGCCCGCTCCTCCAGGCCGGACTAGCTGATCGGACGGTCTCTCCCGAACGCCTCGCGCAGTTTCTGTTCTACCGATTCGTGCCGGCTCCCGGGACCCTGTGGCGCAACATTCACAAGGTCATGCCCGGACATGCACTTTGTTTCAACACCGACGGGGAGCTTACGGCCGACGTCGATTTCGCAGCGCCGGCTTCGCAACCAGCGCCGATGGAGCCCAGGGCAGACGATCTGGCGAAAGCCCTTGTGGATGCCATCCAGCGCCAAATGCTGTCGGACGTTCCCGTGGGCGCTTTTCTCAGCGGTGGACTGGACTCGAGCCTCGTCGCGACGGCGATGAGCGCAAGAACTCCCGGGACATCCACCTTTGCCATCGGTTTTTCGGGCGAGCATAACGGCGAAACTGAACTGGGTGCAGCAGCTGCGGCCGCCGCCATCCTAGGCACGCAGCACCACGGTATCGAGTCGCCGTGGCAAACGTACTTCAACCGCCTGCCCTGGGCCGTGGCCCAGGTGGAGGAGCCGCTCGCTCATCCGGGCATGCTCCTTCAGGCCGATCTCTCGGAATTCGCCCGCCGCGATGTGAAAGTGGTGTTAACGGGTCAAGGTGCGGATGAGCCCCTCGGCGGTTACCCGCGGCATCATGCAATGCGTGTGCTCCCGCTCGCAGCGGCCGCATTGGGCGGTCTCGCTCGCGGACGTGTGCTCGATTATCTCATGAAGGGCCGCGAGCTGGTGTCCCGCATCCGTCGCGTCTTGGCCGCACGGCCCGGCCTTGAGCGCGCTGCTGCTGCCTTCAGCCCGCTGTCCCCCCAAGATGCTGGGGCTCTCGCGAGAGGATGTGGGGAAAGCGCGGGCCCGGACGTCATCTACGGCGGGATCGCGCCGTGGTGGAACAGGGCGGCCGGCCTCGACGAGATCTCGCGGGTACTGTATGTGGATGTCCGGACCTCTCTCCCCGACGACCTGCTGCTCGTGGCCGACAAGATGTCGATGGCTCACGGCCTCGAGGCACGCGTGCCGTTCCTCGATCTGGACTACTTGGCCTTGGTGGAGTCAATCCCCGGTAGGTCTCGAGTCCGGCTCTGGGGCAACCGCAAGCGCGTCCAACACGCCATCGGCCGGCGGGTTCTTCCAGCGGCGTTGTCCCGGAGGATAGCTACCTCTTCCAGTCCATGGCGCAGGAAGCACGGGTTTGACGTCCCGGTGGCCGAATGGTTCAGGGGTACCCTACAAGACCGCTTGTCGGAGTTTCTGACGGGCGCGAAGAGTCTACTTCCAGATTACGTAGATAGAGACCGGCTGAGGGTGGCTGTGCAAACCTATCTGGCAGGCTCGGGGTCCGGCTACCGGCAACCACTCGCCTTCCTTGTGCTCGAGATGTGGCTCCGGTCCAACGTGGCTGAGATGGAGCTCGACGCCGTTGGTCCCGCCGCGTTTGCTACCTTTGGGAGCTAGCGTCCTTCGCGGTTGCTAACGCGCGATTTGCCAGGCGACTCCGACACATACCGGACAACCTTCGCAGGGTTCCCTACGACCACCGCCCGGTCCGGCACCGTCTCGGTCACAACAGCCCCAGCTCCCACGACCGCCCCCGTTCCGACCGTTACACCCGGCAGGATGATAGCGCCGGTCCCGATGGCGGCCCGCCGTTTCACGAGAGTCGGCTCGAGCGTCCAATCGTTGGCCTCCTTCCGCGTTCCGTCATCTTTGACCGACGCGGGCCAGCGATCGTTCAGAAAATTGACGTTGTGTCCAACGAACACTTCGTCCTCAATCGTCACACCCTCGCAGATGAAGGTGTGACTCTGGATCTTGCACCGGGCCCCGACTTTTACTCCCTTTTGGATTTCGACGAACGTCCCGATCGACGTCTCGTCGCCGATCTCACAGCCGTAGAGATTGACGAAGGCATAGAGGCGGACATTGCGACCGAGCTTGACGTCAGGAGCGATCCGGCGCAACAGCGCGTCGCGCTCGTCAGGCGTCCACGGGCTCATCAACCGGGGTGTCGCGCGCCCGCAGCGCCGACGGGAACGACCGCGCCGTGTTGGTCGATCGACCGCTGAGCGGCCTCCAAGATCCGCACCACTCGCCAGCCCGCCCAGCCGTCCGCGATCAGCCCTTCTTTCCCATTGATCGCCTGAATCACGTTCTCCACTTCCACGCCCAGCGCCTCACGGGTCCCCAGTTGCGGCGCGTGCATGTCACCAGATCGGTAGGAGATCATCAGCTGGTACTCCTTCTCCAGCGTCTGATCGTTCGCAACCGAAAATCCTTTGTCGTAAACTTTCAGCTTCTCACTGGGTTCCATGTCATCATAGATCATCATGCGCTTGGAACCGCCCAGGATCGTGCGGCGTACTTTGGCCGGCGCGAGCCAGTTCACGTGTACATGCCCCAGTAGCGAGCCGGCGTAGCGCACCGTGACGTAGGCAATGTTCTCGGTCGGGCTACCGCCGTGCGACGCCCCCGTCGCCGAGACGCTGACCGGCTCCTCGCCGATCAGGTAGTCCATGATCGAGACGTCGTGGGGCGCAAGATCCCACACCACGTTCACATCGGTCTGGATCAGCCCCAAGTTGATCCGCACCGAGTCGAAGTAGTAGAGGTCGCCGATCTCTCCCGTGGAGATCAGCTGGTGCATCTTGCGCACGGCGTCGGTGAAGACGAACGTGTGGTCCACCGCCAGCAGCACGCCCTGCCGTTCGGCCACGGCACACAGCTCCTCCGCGTGGTCAGTCCGCGTGGCAAGGGGCTTCATCACCAATACGTGCTTCCCCGCCTCGAGCGCCCGCTTCGCGAGCTCGAAGTGCGTGAACGAAGGCGTGGCGACCACCACGAGGTCGACGTCGGGCGCTTTGAGCACCTCGTCGACCCGGTCTGTAATGGTCGGAATGCGATACTCCGCTCCCACCCGCATCGCCCGTTCGTAGCGGAGATCGCACACCGCCTCGACCTGGCTGTGGGGATGGCGCGCGAAGTTGCGAACCAGGTTCGGACCCCAGTACCCGCATCCGATCACGCCGACGCGAATTGAGCGCGCGGTCACCGTCGTCGCAGCGTTCGGTCTCAAGCGGCCCGCCCGGAATTGAAGAGAACGACCGGAATGGTCCTAAGAAGAATCTTGAAGTCCAGCCAGACCGACCAACGTCCTACATACTCCACATCCAACTCGCACATTTGCCGATACGTGAGTCGATTGCGCCCTGACACCTGCCACAGGCCGGTGATGCCAGGCAGCACCTGCAGCCGGTCGAATTGCCAGTGGTCGTACTTCTCAAACTCATAGAGCAATGGGGGCCGTGGGCCTACCAGGCTCATCTCGCCCCGGAGGACATTCAAGAGTTGCGGGAGCTCGTCAACAGATGTGCGCCGCAACAACCATCCTATCCTGGTCACCCGGCTGTCGTTTGTCAGTTTGTAGACCGGGCCGCGAGCCGATTGACGTACCGCCGCAGCATCGTCGCCTCTGAGCATCTGGTGCACCAGTTCACGATGCGCCGCGTCCGACGCTCCATTACGCATGGTGCGAAACTTCCACACGCGGAACCGGCGCCCACCCGTGCCGATCCGCTCCTGCCGGAAGAACACGGGCCCCCGCGAGTCGAGCTTGATGGCCGCAGCCACCAGGAGCATGACCGGGGAGGCGACGAGCAGGCCGACCGTGGCACCAAGCAGATCAACGCACCGTTTGAGAGCCAGTTGCCACGCCTTGAGGCTCGGCGCCGTCAACTCCACCAGCGGCTGGCCCCGCCGCCACACCAGATTCGGCTGGACGCCGGCGATCGCGATCGAGCGCGGCACCGAGAGCAGCTGCGACTGTGCCTCGAGCGATGCGTCGACCACCTCTCGGAATCGGTTGTCGGGGAGATACCCTGCGACCACAACGACCTCGGCGCCCGTCCGCTGCAGCAACGTGCGGAAGTTCGCCGCGTGCCCAATTGCATCGGGCGCCGGCGGGATGTGCACGTCCACGAACCCGACCGATCGGCATTCTCCGCCCTGGGCGAAGCTCGGGCTGTTAATGGCCTGCCGGCACGCCTCCGCGGGTCCCACGAACAACGTCGGCGCGGCGTTGCGGTACACGGGGAGGAACCGCGCCACGATCCGATCGATCGCGTTCCGCTCGGCCACGAGGCCAACCCAAACCAGCAATGTGGCGAACGCGTATTGCACCAGCACCGGCTCTAGTCCCCGGGTCCATATCGTCATCCACAGGGGGAGGGCCGTCGCGAGCGCGCAAGCGATGAACAGGCGC
>Ga0137380_10000781_pt1 | contig 24347 bp, 22 predicted proteins | sample SagtaG_17_FD_104809 | JGI IMG/M metagenome (GOLD analysis project Ga0137380, IMG submission 104809) | Vadose zone soil microbial communities from Sagehorn Ranch, Mendocino, California, USA - Sage2_L_100_16 metaG | ecosystem: Environmental > Terrestrial > Soil > Vadose zone | place: USA...
CGAAGCGCCCCAAAACCGCCGGCCGTCCCCACGGAGGCCTGGATCAACAAACCAGTCCAACTCACATGAAAAAACTCACTAAATTCCGTGAGAATGTCTCTCAAGGTCGTTGACACGCGCCGATTAGGTTCCAGCGCCAAACCATCCACAAAGAAGCGCCACGGTGATCCGAGGCATTCTGCCCCGTGTGATTTGCTTCCCGGCGGAAGAAAAAGATCTGGAAAATCTACGCTCGACTGACCGCGGCAGAGAGAACCTTTTCGGCGGCAAGCTCGCCACTTTTGAAGCTCTCGTCCGTCCACATGTAGCCCCAATCTCCATAGCGTCCGCAGTAGGCGATACCGAGGTCATCGAGATAACCGTGGACCGTTTTCAGTGCAGCGGCGCGGTCGAGATCGAAGATGACATTGGCATATCGGAGCAGCATCGCCCCACGAGACAAGATCTGGTCATCCACGTGCAAGATGCCGCAGCGACGGAGGTCCGTGATGACGGGCTCAATCCAGTCATTGGGTGAGCCGGTGAAGGGCTTGTACTTTTCCGAAAAGTAGACTTCCGCCTGAATGCTTCCCGTGCCAGGGGGAGAGTTGGTGGCGGAGAGCATGTGAGGAAAGCCGAGGCGGGTGAAGCAAATGTCTTCGTCGTAGAAGTAGGTCATGTGGGCACGGGAAAGGTCTTGGCGGTTCACGCCCACGTTCACGAGGACGCACGTTGAGCAAGCCAGCCGCCGGGACGCGTCAACGACATCCGCCGGAGCGCCCTGAATCATGCGGATGAGATCCGGCAACGCCACAGAAGAGACCAGCCCATCGTATTGCGTCACGTGCCCGTTCGAGAAAGTAAGCTGCCGCCCGCGAGGATCGATTGATACTAACTCGTGATTGAGCCTCAGGTTTCCCATCGGGATAAACTTCTTCAGATACGACATGAATCCACCGTTGCTCGGGTAGCGGAAGTGCGTGATGTAATGAACGTGCGGAGCAGACGGCGAGAGCGCACCACGCAACACTTCCTCGAGGGTTGGGCGGTAGATGCGTGAACCGAGCCAATCGGTGCTCATATTTTCGGCAATGGTGAGGTGGTACTTTCGCGTGTATTGCATGGGAAAGAGCTCGGCAAACGTCCGGCCAAGGCTAGCCACCAACCAGTCCGCGTAGTTCTTCACCGGCCGCTCGGGTGCTTGGCTTTCCTTGACGAAGTCCTTAATGACCTTGACGATGACGTCTTCCGGCAGTCCGTGAAGGTGGACTTGTACAGGATGTAGAGGCCAATAGCCACGCCAGTAGTTATTCAGATTGATTTGAATGGTCTCGTACTGTTGATCAACGCTATCGGCAAAGACCTCCTGAATACGCAAATCCTTAGTAAACGAAATGTGCGGGCCGACGTCGAAGAGGAAGCCGGTGTCGGAGCGGAACGACGCTGTGTGGCCGCCATGGTAGGCGTTCTTGTCATACATCACGGGTGTGATGCGCTCGGCATGGAGCCGATAGGCAGCACCGAACCCAGCCATTCCAGATCCTAGGACGACGATGTTTGGCATGGAAAGAACTCCTCCTACTTCTCCGTTCTAAAGTTTCATCAGCTGGGTACGACGGAAAGGGCGCCATTGCGCGAAGATTCTTCATATTGCTCGATTTGGGTTCGCGTAATCGAGCGAAGATCGGCCCCCGCCTGGAATGCTCGGTACCATTCCACAATCCACTCTAGAGCCTGATTCAACGGAAGCACGGGATGCCAATCCAGGCGGGCCCTCGACTTAGAGGTGTCCAATTTCAACGAGTATGCCTCACGCGGATGCGCTCCCGTATCGAGACTCCACGAGGCGCAGTTTCCCCACAACCGTGTCAGTTCATCGGCAATCCAAGACACAGGTTTGACGTCCGCCTCTGCAGGACCAAAGTTCCAACCGGACGCGAAGCGAGAGGGGTCCTCTGCGAGTCGCTCCGCGAGCACAAGGTATCCGCGAAGTGGCTCCAGCACGAATTGCCATGGCCGGATAGCAGAAGGGTTTCGGATCAGGCAAGGTTGCCCCCCAAGGAAAGCCCTCAGGAGGTCGGGGATGAGCTGGTCAGTGGTCCAATCACCGCCTCCGATCGCGTTGCCGGCGCGAGCGCTAGCTAGGGCGACGCCATGCTGTTCGATCGCTGCCGGAGAGAAGAACGACTCTCGGTAAGCAGTGGTCACGAGTTCGGCGCAACCCTTGGAGTTCGAGTATGGATCTCGGCCGCCCATGGGTTCATTCTCGCGATATCCCCAGATCCATTCTTGATTTGCGTAGCATTTGTCACTCGTGACGTTGACTACCACGCACGGATGTTTGAGCTGGCGCAGCGCCTCCAGGACGTGCACTGTCCCCATAACGTTGGAGGAATAGGTTTCTATCGGATCTTCATATCCATGACGCACGACGGACTGTGCAGCCATGTGAATGACCACTTCGGGACGGCTCCCTGCCACCGCAGCCTTGAGCCTGGGAAAGTCGCGAACATCGGCGAAGATGGAGCGGACCACGCCCGCTACTTTCGCTTGCTCGAATAGGCTCGGTTGGGTCGGCGGCTCGAGCGCATATCCCGTCACATTGGCGCCGAGTGCGTCCAGCCAGAGCGAGAGCCAGCTTCCTTTGAAGCCGGTATGCCCGGTTAGGATCACCCGGCGGTTCTTCCAGAACGAACGGTTAGGCATGTTCGATCCAGGCCCGCCATGCCGTACGGTCGGCGTAGCGACCGAGCCCCACAGCGTTGAAGCACACTCCAAATCCTCCGTTGGACAGCATAAGCTTCATAGGATCCTTCCTGCAGGCACGTGCTGCATGGAGGATAGTTGTGACTCTTTTGTTGCGAGTGGCCATCTTGCGCTTTGTTCCCGCCAGATGGCCTCAACAATTCCAGCTGGGGATCTGTCCACATCATCGAAGGTGACCACAGCGTCTTTCGAAACATCTCGACGCATAACGCAACCTGCTGAGAGGCCAATCGGCAGGGCTGCGACAGCACGGGCTTCAGCGGCGTTATCGATGAGCCCATAGGCGCAGAATCCACCGACGCCGTCCAGGCGTTCGCCTGTCTTCAGATCACGCTTTGCGACGGTCAAGACTTCACAGACTGGGCCAGCAAGCGGGGCTACGGTCGGATCACGATGGACGAACGCTCGACCGATCGTGGATGCGATCTGAATATGAGGGAGATGAAACGGGGTGTAGAAAACATAGAACGGGCCATCGCCGATCTTGTAGTAGGCAAGCTGAGCCTTCTTCAGTGGCGATTCCTCGTAAACGATGACAAAGGCGCCGGTGTGAGGCGCCGCGCCGAGGGCATAATCAACGAGGCCCGTGCTAAGCATCTGCTCAGGGGGAAGCAGTGTGGCCATCTCCCGCACGTATTTGCATGCAGGGCCATACATGCCACGACGCCCAGCATGGAATCCGGTCGCATTGGAGAGGACCGTCGCCTCCATGGATAGTTTGGTGGCATCCGCAAATGACGTGACTTTCCTGGCGTCCTGATCATTCTTCTCGGCAAATGCCCGCTGGGTTTCCGGGTTACGATAATAATCGACCATACCTTTAAGGTTGCCCGCAGCAACAGGGCGAAGTCCTAACGAGCGAAGATAGCGGAGCAGGGTCATCGCTACCCCCGGTTCATCCCCGTCGGTGTGTGTGACCACTACCCCGGCCTGGTCCGCCTTTGCCTTCAGTATCGGACCGATGAGCGAATCGAGTTCGGCATTGACCAGAACAACAGGCTTGCCATGTTCAAACGCCTCCAGGACCACACCGGCGGCGGGTTCTATGGTGCCTGTCACTTCCACGAGTAGATCGACGGCATCACAGGCCGTCAGCACCGATGGATCGTCGGTCAGCACCGGCAGCCCACGAGAGATCGCTGCTTCGGCTTCCAATGCAGACGTTGCCCCGCGCCACTCGGTGATGCCAGCCTCCCGAAAGGCCCGTTCACCATGCTCCAGTGTCCGATTGGCAATCGCCACCAGGCGAATCCCCGGTACCGGTGTCCCAAGTTGAAGGGCGATGGCGCGACCGGTCGCACCAGCTCCGACCATTCCGACGCGGATCGGACGACCCGTGGCTTCAAGCTCTCTGAGGGCTGTATCTACATTCATGGGACGCTCCTATGCTTGACGAGTGGGCGGTTGAGATCCTGTTCAGAAACGACTGCGGGGACCAAAGGCCGTTCTTTGCTGACGTTAGTCGAACATCGGCAGACTGCCTCTCTCTTGAGTTACGCAACACGGTCACGGTGCCGCGAGGCTGTCAATTGTTTGGAACAATCCTGTTATTTCAAAACCAATATAATGTGTTCTAAATTTTACAGGACCATTTTGTGGCAGTAGTAGGCTTCGGCGTAACCACTGGGAGCATTGCATTCCATGCCCCGCAACCGCATGAGGGACAAGAATGTTTCGGGCTGAAACCAACGCTTTGAGCGCTGAGATTGGAAGGTATCTATAATGTATCGAACTTTCTTCTCGCACACATCGGTCGTAAGTGGCACGAAGACGCTCGGTTGCCCCATGTCGCCGTCAAACTTGGGAATCTCGTACTCCAGGATCAGATGGTCTCGAAAGGTATTCCACGTCAATTCCGCTAGCAACCGGTGGTCTTGGTGCGCATCCCTGCGGTTATGGGTAAAGATTAGGTCGGGCGAGACTGCCTGCTTCAGCTCCTCGAATACAGCCTTCACTTCTGCTCCCACGAATGGCATAAATCCGTCCTGGAAGGATTTGAGCAGTGGTCCTCTGACTGCACACGTCCCTGCAAACAGCGCTGCCCCGCGCTGCGCCTCACCGGCTCGAACTCCCTGCGCACTGAACACGACCCAATGGAACACGCAGTTCGGATACTGCTGGGCTAGACGGAGGATGGTCCCGCCACAACCAATTTCGATATCATCCGAGTGTGCTCCCAGACACAGGACGTTAAGGGGGGACGCTGCATCGAAGGGCAGGCTTAAAGAACGCATGGTGTCTCACTCGGTGCGGCGGGTCTAGTGTTGACCATTAACCATTGCCGTTGGCCTTCCAGACTTCCCATGGGGCGACTCCGCCTGCGCATAGGCTCTCCAATTGCTGCTTGTCCTTGAAGGTGTCCATGCTCGCCCAGAATCCATCATATGGGTAGCCAATTAACTGCTTCTCCTCCATCAGTCTGTGAAAAGGCCCGTTTACAAGTTCCTCTTTCTCGCCGATATAATCGAAAATCTTCTTCTTAAAAATGAAGAACCCTCCATTGATCCGCACTGAGCCACCATTAATGGCGTGAATCCCTGACACTAAGTTACCGCTTCCTTCCTGCAAAGAAACCAAGTGATAGCTGAGATTCGGTCGAACACAGAGAAAACTGGCGATTTTCCCTTGCTGGTGGAAGTGTTCCAGTTGTTGAGGAAGGGGCAGGTCGGTAAGGCCATCACTGTAGTTGGCCAGGAATTCTTCTTCCCCTTCAAGATATTTCTCCACTGCTTTCAGGCGTTGGCCGATATTGGAATGGATCCCCGTGTCCGCGAAGATGATTCGCCAGTCGTGAATGTCACTACTGAGCAGTTCTAACTTCTTTCCGCCCCCAGACAATACGAAGTCATTGGAGGCGCACTCGTTGTAATTCAGGAAATAGTTTTTGACAGCGTCCGCTCGGTAACCCAAGCAGAGGATGAAATCCTTGTGTCCGTAGTGCGCGTAGTACTTCATAACATGCCAGAGAATCGGCCGATAACCGATATTCACCATGGGTTTGGGAATGGTCTCCGAATACTCGCGGAGACGCATGCCTAAGCCCCCACAGAACAATACAACTTTCATGACTTTCTCCTTTCAGTCGCGGAAAGAAGGCCGATCGAGAAGGCAACGCGGCGCGCCGCAACTTCTTGATCGCAATTGATGGCCAATCTGGACCCACATATGCCGCGCTGCCGACGTCGCTTGTCGGAACTCGTCACTTCTCGTTGCACAGGCGAACAACGACGGAATGCCGTGGTGAAAGATCCTCTCAACTACGCGCAGCTCCTATGAATCGAGCCGTTCTCGAGGAGCGCGATTGCGGACTTATCCTAGTGTTCGACGACCGGCCAATTGCGATCCTGTTCAGAGACCATCGTGGCGGCCAACGGCCATTGGATACTGAACGTCGGATCGTCGAATCGCACGCCACGCACTGCACTCGGGGTGTAAAACGCGGAAGTCATATAGTACATCTCCGTGCCATCCTCGAGAGTTTGGTATCCATGCGCACAGTGCTCGGGAACGTAAAGCATTCGACCGTTCTCGGCACTTAACTCCGCGCCGTACCATTTGCCAAACGATGAAGACTTCGGTCTTAGGTCGAGCACCACGTCGAACATAGCTCCTCTGGTGCAGCGGACCAGCTTGGCCTCGAGTGCGGGAGCCACCTGGAAGTGCATGCCGCGGACCGTCCCCTTCCGTACGCTAAACCCCATGTTCGACTGGACAGGTAAGAAGTTGAGACCGTGCTGTGCAAATTCCCGGGCACACCACGCTCGCAGGAACCGCCCGCGATTGTCCGCGTGCGGATTCGGATCGATCACCCATGCACCGGCGAGGTCGGTCTCCGTGAAGCGCATGCTATTATCCTTCCTCCGTGAGGGTCCACCATCGGCGAGTTTCCCGGCATTTGCAATCACCATTTCGTGAATGGCAGCTTCACTCAGGCTGCTGTAGCTCATTTGACCAGGAAGGCCGATTGTATTTGGTGGCCCTTGACAGCTCACCGACGACTACGAGTCAAACTGTCTCGCCAATTTGGAAGACTGAAGCATAGCGAATCGTCCAGTCAGATCGGTCATCGCACAATGGTTCCAACCCCCAGTATTCCAAGGGCCACCCGCGTCTCAGAGAAATGTCGCCTTCGTGGATCTCCCTCAGCAGGTCCTTGACCGGTATCCACCGCATTTCTCGTGCAACTTTTGTCCGCACGTCCAAGTCAATTCCCGAGACAAAGAGGTAGCCGCCCGGCTTGACCAGTCGCGCTAGGTTGCGCAGGCACCTCTCTGCCGCCGCGGGTTCCATATGACAGAGGAACCGGTTTGCCACCACCATGTCTTGCGGACCTAGAGCGCTGACGAGTTCCGGATCACTGGCATCCCCGCGGAGCCAGACGATTTCCTCCTTGAGCCATGGCCTGACCTTCGCTTGATCGCCTTCCACCTCAAACATCGCCTCTACTTCTTCGTTGGCCATGCGCTCGAAAATTGGCGCGTTTTGATCCCTGCAAGTGTTCCAGGCCACATCCCCATTCTCCCTGATGCGTTCATGATTCGATGTGCTAGAGCCGTCAAGGCTAGTAAGCGAATAGACTCCTTTTTCGCCGAATTCCAGAATTTCCTGTGAAATGTCAATTGCATGCATGTTGAATCTCAGGTCCGGACGTGCAGAGCGGATTGTCCACACGATAGAATAAACCTCGGCGCCTTTGCTACAGGCCAACACTGAGATGTCCAAGTGGGAACCATATGCTTTTTGGTTCACTAGACGGCGCACCAATTCCAGCTCCGCCCGGTTTCGTAGAAAAAAAGTAGCGAAGTATTGCTTCCGCTCAGCGTGGAGACGAACCAAGGCATGCAAATGTCTACCGTACACCCGGCCTGGTGAAAGAAGACGTAAGGAAGCAGGGAGATGATTCCAGATTCGGCGGCTTTCAAACAAGTAGACTCCAAGACCTCTTCGAAGAATCCTTGAATCCCGCATTCTACGAAAATAGTTTCGGACCTGCATTTTGCCACCAGGAAAAACCGGATGGTTTCGCACGAGCGATGAATACAGTAACAGCCGAATACCGGCACCTAATCGGCGTGACCGGCCGAGTGCCCAGTTCATGTCATAGTAGAGGAAGTCGCTCTTCCCTTTACTTCAACCGATGACTCTCTTTGAGGAGTGAAACGATCGGGAATGGCCAGCTCGCGGCGAGTGACTAAGTAAAAATTGCTCTGCGTCCAGAGAGGCTACCGCCATTAATGCTTCCAGCATACCCACGAGAAGGAGGCAATCCGACTACCAGACTGCAGAAAATGAGGCGAGCTTAATTCACTCAAGGTAGACCTTGGCTATTGAAAACACAACACTTAGCAACGGAGCGAAGGGCTGCAGCGGCCGCGCCTACCTCGGCTCTCCTTACTTCACGTGGCAATACTTGGGAAAACTCTTACCACGACTCGCGAATGTATTTCCTCCAGTGCTGAGACCTCGATTTTTGATTAAAGAGGAAGACTAGTTTCCGGCACAATCTAGGCCTGGGACTGGGGATTTGCCGTGAACAGGAAACGATTTGCGCCGGGGCAGATCGTGGCCAATCCAAAGCAGGCAGCAGTAGGCATACTCATCGCGGAGTTGATCCGGCAGGTGGCGGTACCGACACTTCGTAGCCTGGACGAGAAGGCGCGTACCATTGATTTCGTGACTTCGACGGAAACCGCCGACCGCTATGGCGACGTGATCCGCGTGGCCGGGTCAGGACTTCGCTTCAACAAGAAAAACCCGGTTTTTGTGTGGGAACACCGCTCACAGAACCCGCCAATCGGAAAGCGCGTAAGGATTTGGACGGAGCAAAATCCACCGGCACTCTGCCAGACGATTCAATTCGGCGAGTCTCGCTCTTCTACGACGACACCCGCCTGGAACATAAATGCGTTCACCGGGGTGACATTTTTGTGTTGCTGTTAGGGTGACAAAATCACGTTGCCACAACAACCCCGTGCCTTAGTCGCTTCTCGTGCTTCAAGCGGCTTGGGGGCGCTTTCTTGGACAACAACTGAAGCGGCCAACGCCAGCATCTCCGGATGAATGGGGTATTGGTAGAAATAACCAGAGAACGTGTGTGTCACGTAATGGATTAGCGGATAAAAGAACAAGACCGCGACAAATAACAGTGCATCTCCATTTTTGTGCCGCAGGCTACGGCCTGCTCCCCAGATCGCTAGTACCGAAAACGTTAATAACGGCAAGAATTTGACAAAGTACAAGTTGCCGAGCCTCCGGGATTTCATCGGGTTGCCGATCCACCAGTACCCCACACGGAGAATCGTATTGCGGACAAACTCGCTGGGGTGAGCACGGATGGTGTGCAGGGCCTCCTGACCGGCGGCCCGCGCGTATTCGGCTTCGCCCATCTCGACGACGCGGCTCAATTCGTATGTGCTGCGGTCAGGATGAATCTCGCCTTTCCAGCGGCCGCTCTGACCTACTTGATTGCCTACTCTCAATTCGACGCCGAAATTGTCACGAATGAAGATCAGGCGATGGAACACGAGGTAGTTACGAGCCAGCCATGGCGAGACACACAACGCCGCCCCTGCGATAGCTAAGCCTACATAGCGCCAACTCTCGCGGTGCCAAAGTCGCCATCCTACAAACGCTGGGGCCAAAGCTAGGATGGTTGGGTTGAGAAGAGACACTATACCCCAAGCCGTTCCGTAAACGATCCAGTGCGGAGGGTGAAGTGTAAGCCAGATCAGGAGCACGATCGCGAATTCCGAAAAATGTGTGTACCAGAAAATGTTCGGCGAGATGAACAGGCCCTGTCCGGCAGAGATGGTGCCCAATACGTGCAGTAGCACTAGAGGATAGAAGAGGAGAGGGAAACTGGCTAGGGCACATGCTGAATGGCAGCCGATGCGCGGGCCAAATACCTCTCCGGCGGTCCGATAGAGTAGGATGCAAGTCAATGCGTGTACGACGATATTGACAGCCGTAGCGACCCAGTATGAGGTTGCGGTGAACACGCCGAAGACACGGAAGATGCCGGCGAGGAGGTATGGATATAATGGAGGTATCCACGCGGAAGGACCCGTGGGTTGCCGAAACGGAGAGCTAAACCCTTGTCCTTTTGCAACGGAGGCGGCAATCCGAGTAGCTTCGGTACTCCAGGCTTCGATCCTCGGCAAAACTGTGGCGAGGACCACATTCGATATAATCGCGAGCAAGAAGATGAAAATGGCAGAACGAAAACTCATCGAGGCACGCACAAAGCTTGCGATCCGATTCGTCATAGATTTAGTGTCGCGCAGTTACATAAAGTTCGCTTCGTGGTTACGATACAAAGTTAGAATCGCCCCATGAAGCCGGAACTAGAAGCATTCCGGAACTTCGCTCATTTTCGTCCGCTCGTCTGGTAGGGCTATGCGGGCCAGGGGGACAGCAGCATAACGCATGGGACGACGAAACCAACGACGGGGCCGAGAGCCACCCGCGACTGTTGGTCAATAGACCGTCGGTTCCCAACTTTTTCGCGCTGGGTTCCATGAGGATCACCTCATAGCACTCTTTCGAGGAGAGTCTCCCGCAAGCTCATACACCAGCCGGCCGCCTTCCAGGACCGCGTACGCCAGCCGTGCCCTCTCTTTTTCCGGCCCCACGATTTCCCATTCGTCCCCTCGAGACACCAGCTTCATCTGACTCCTGGCTCTCCACCAGCGGTCCACAACTTCTGGAAGAGTAGCCCATATCCTTTCGCGTGCAACCATCTGTCGGAGATAATCGAGCAGCGACTCATAAACATTGCGCGGGCGTCGTTCAATCAGATAATCCGGGTGTGTAAGAAAGCTCATCAGCCCGTTTCTTTCTCTGATGAGAGCCAGTTGTTGCTTCCAAAGATTAGTCGAATAGTCATTCAAGATGTGAAAGAGCGAATAATCCTGTGCCGTAGTGAGAGGAAGCTCGATGATTTTGCCTATGAAATAAGGCATAACCGTGCAACAACCGCCGCGCAGCGGTTCCAGATGCGCGACATTCGGAACGGACATGTCATAGGAGAATTCGAAGAGATCATACCACTCCTGCTTGCGATACATCGCTCCAGCGCGAAAACCCCGAGCGTTGAATCGGTGCACATAGCCGTTGATTCCTGCCGCCCGGCGGGCAAATTCCGCCCGCTCCCAGTAGAGGTGCCCGTCGTGATTCAAATCATGGATATTGAATTCACATCCGTGGCTTCGAATTCCACGGATATATTCATCTGGCACCTCGTAACGCTTTTCGGGGATGACCTGAAACGACGACTTGATTCCGTACGCATCATCGAGGTTTATCAACTTGAAAGTGAAGTCGCGGCCTGCGGAGGTTTCCACGTCGTGCGTCATAATTAGGCAATTGGGCGCGCCCTCCGGCCAAAACCAGATGAAGGGCAGCTTTTTCGCACCACTCGTTTCCACCAATAGCCGCAAGAATTCTTCGTGAAGATTGTCCACAGTGAAATCTACGGGCCAGGCTGGGAACGGCAGTTTCTTCCAGTCGCGAAAGTAAGCTCTTTGTAACTGGCGGCGAACCGAAAACGGCAAATACCGTCTAATGAAGTAGTAAAGCTTGCGGACCGCTTCGCTTCCGGCGAACGTTTCAATACCCTGAATCTTCTTCTGCCGATATCGTTCCAGGCGAAGATTTTCAACCACCTCGGTAAAGTCAAAAGGAAGCTGAATCGTTGTGCTGTCACGGCGAACATCCTTCGAAGCATTGAATTCTCCGGAGCCTGCCACGTCTGCGGAAGCGCCAGACTTGCATCGCCCGTAGCAAATATTCTTTGCGCCAAATTGAAAGAAGCCGATATCTTCGGACGCGGAATCGGCAGCCAGGGATATAGCGTCGAGCGACTCCGCGGGAATACGATAGTAGTCCAAGAGAGTTTGAATCACAGTTTGGTTCCGGTTATCTGCCCCAGGTTTGTCGTCCATTCACAATGGAACACTCTTGGCCTCTTCTTCCTACTGCGAAGAACTTCCCAAAAAGAGCTACTTCGATAGGTTGCGATGCCCCTCAGTCGGGTCGCTTCCAGCTCACAGGATGCAACCCAGTCTAATCGCGTATCTCGAATTCCCCTTACATAAAATTGTGGGGAACCTCACACAGTTTCCACGTTGCCAGCATTGCTCTCTATCCTATATGGCGATAGATCAATCTCCCAATGATCGTAAGTAATCTGTCGGGCATGAGTGAAAAGGCACCTTTCGCGATCTTCAATTCCCAGTTATCGACTGAATCTAGAGAAGAGGCGTAAGGATATTGCCAATAGACCAGACGCTTCGGCAGTGGAACCCACTGGTTCTTGAACGCCAGAAGTCCTGCGTTATCCTGCTGCGTCCGTCCCATGTCAAATTCGTTTGCTCCATTCGATTTCGCGGCTGCGATGGCTCTCCAAAAAAGCCACGGCATTGCTCCAAATCTATTGAAACGCGCATCGGAGCATCCGTATTTGTAATAGACGACGCCCTTATATTTCAAAGTGAGAATGGCGGCGATGGGAGTTTCGTCCTTATAGGCCAGACGGATCTCGAGCGCTTTGCCCTGGCACTGAATTAGGTTCCGGAACCAAGCGTAGGGACTAGGAGGGACGTGGTGTCGGCCGCGCGTAATTACAAACAGGGCGTAGAATTCTTTGAGCAAATCCTCGGACCTGCCGCATTTCTCCACAAGACCGGCACGCTCTGCCCGCTGAATCCGGCGCTGAACAGAATCTTTGTCGAGACTCCGGAACACCTCATCTAAGTCTGGACGCAGATCGAGCGTATGGAGAAAATACGTCGCAGCGGGTACACAGCCGATCCCATCACCTGTTTGGCCTAGATCCCCGTTGATGGGACGAACCTCGAGATACTTCCATTTCTGATGTTCCAAGGCAGTTTGCAGATAGCGAATTAGAAAGTTCACGTCTTCGGTTGAGTTGCAAAGAGGTTCGCAATGATCGGAAAAGGGCAGCGAAACAAGACGACGTCCCGTCAGCCAACTGCTAATACGACAGAACACCAGCCCATTTTTCAATTCACCGGTCGGCGGTGAGGTAGTGAAGGCCACCGGCTCGTAGCCGTAGGTACGTCGGAGCGCCTGGAGCCATGCTACCGTATGGAACACAGACGCCTTGGGGTGTTTCTCGACAAGCTGGGCCCACCGAGGGTCCTGGATCGGATCGAGTTGGTAGCAGCAGAAGCGAGAAACGGGCTGGATTCTATCTGCTGGCAGTGGACTGCTCATCTTTGTTCTCACCGAAAGCTCTTATCGAGCCTCCCAAGCAGGCGATCAAAATCCGGAACCAATCAAACGGATGTGGCGGAAAATGATGACGGCAACGGCTCAAAGAGAGTCACCGACAAGATTCTTTCTGGGGGAAGTCCAATCGTCATTACTTATCATCTCATCCCAACGGCTCTGCACGACGAACTTCTTGCCAACTGTCTTTGATGAATGAATTGAAAGTGATCGGTAGTCAAGCTGAAGTTTCAGCACGTGAACACGAGAAAAGTGCAGATTCTTAAGAAAACTCGCGGAGTTTAGCAAACTGTGGCCAGTGTTAATCCGAAATCTGGAATCACATTCACTGCGCATTCAAATGATACTTAGTGAGCGCGCAGGTGCGGTCCTAGCCCTTACGGGATATCTTGTCCCTCCATTCAACATGCATGGTCGTCTGGAGCAGGGAACCTCTGGCTGCGGTTTTCCCACCGGCCAGCCTGTTCTGATAGGAGGGCAATCCATACTTTTTCCTCCTCTCGACAAAACGAGCTAGGCTGTGGTCTAAGGTAGCACTTCCCTTCAGCAGCTTGAGCAGCGGTCGGAAAGGCCATGGTTTCTTTATAGTGCTGGTACATAAGGAAATCCGATTTCGCTCCGCTCTGTTCTCGGCCACCTATCCATCTTAACTGGCCTTTCTGAGCACACTTTTCAACCTCTCTGCGGGTACACTTAGAAGGCGGCTCGTGGAGAGATAGTTGTCCCGGAATTCGGAAAGGATCCGCCTGCTAGCCACAGCCAGTTCGAAGCGCAATGACCGGCGCACCTTCCCAGAATGGCCCTGTCCGCGGTAGATCACTCGAAAACACTTTTCGCCATGGGGCCTGATCTGGTCGCCAAAGACAAAGTGCTCGCCCTCAGTCGCCCATGTGACCGGCGTCTCATCGCAGAGTATTTCGGAAGCAAAATCATCCTGACTTTTTCTCTTACATATCCTCACTTCAATTGCTTGACCCAAGGGGTTGTCAACTAGCAGCTCATTGCCGTACATCTCGAGTTCTTCCTTGCCCGCACCGTTGGAGCGGCGGCGACAGGCCCTTCGGATAACCTGCCCAAGCGGTTGCCAGCGAAGGGAACAATTAAGGGACCCGAATTTCTCAACGAGCTCGATAAGCGCAACGCCGTCATCCTTGAAGAAGTCATGGTGGGCTACGATCAAGCAGGGCTTTCCTAGGAGAAGGTCGAAAGCAAAGTTCTCTAAACCGTGGAACGCGTACCTTCGCGTGAAAATCGGAAAGTTGCCGTAGGTCATAATGGCGAGGTCCCAGACGTCCCTGATTCGCGTCCGGGCATTTTGAAAGTCCATCGGCAACACCTCGGTATTGACGGCCGCGAGAAAGCCATTGTGCTTGAGAACTTCGGGACAGGCGGAGGAGAAAGCGCCCTGCGGGAAGACCATGATGGAATCGTGTTGGATGCCTGTCCGCGCTTCATGATTTCGCATTCTGGAACGAGCCAGCTGGGCTCTGGTGTGCAGGACATCTGGCAAAGTTGCTCCAAACTCGCCTGCAGTGTGGTCACAGCCGTGAATTGATACGGAGAAAAGTCTTGACTCATCACGAAAGAATTTGCCGGCAGCAGGAGAGGTGCGTCGCCAATTCCAGGGTATAAAGGCGATGTTTGTCGTGAATCCGTGTCCTCGCATGAGATCGCGCAGTTTTGCAAAATTGCAGAACCCATACTGGGGTTTCAACAGAGGATCGTCAATGATTAGGCAAGCTCCAAGTTCCTGCGGCCGCCAAGCAACCTCTGAGAATATGAATCTGATGAACATAACGAGGGGCACAGCGGAGCAAAAATGGTCTCTGACATCGTAGAAGCCATGGCCTACCGGCTCGTCGATGTCAACCATTTGCGAGCTTGTGCAGAGGAAAATGGGTGCGCCATCATGCTGGAACCTAAAGAACACCGGAGCATCTCCGGCCGAGATGACAGCCGCAAACATCGATTCTCCGCCGGTCGGAACACCCGTCAGAACGGCATCCTCGCTCCCTAATCGCAACGAGAATTTGAGACCGGCCATTGGTCCGGCAAGATCGGCCAGCTCGTCGGATACACTAAGTGGAAGATTGCCTGCAGGCGCCTCATGGAGTGACAAATTTGTATCCCCGAGCAGGGACTGGAGCGCACTTACGCAAAGACTTCGCTGGTCGTCTGCGTATGCGTAGAACGCAGCCGGCCGCAAAGCTGGGGGGTTGGCTCCTTCGCACTGTTCAATTGTGGCTGCGACCGCCCGGATCGATCCGAACACGGCATATTCCAGACCACTCCCATCCATGTCCCCTAGCTTGGAGGGCTCAACCATTTTCCAGGGCACGCCGAAGAAGTCGAGAATACGGCCGAGCCGGAGTTCTCTAGATCCAGGGCTGCCATCATGCAAAATGATTGCCAGTCTTGCCATGAATGATTCCTCTTAATCGAGGCTCGGGCTGCAGTTGTCCTAAGTGCTTTTCCGCGCCACCACAAGTGAGCGCATGGCGCGGCTGCGTGCCACAAGATTCAACAAGGGGCTCAGGAGCCGGCAGCCAAGGGTGAGAGCGCGCCCGGCCGAGTGTGGAATCCAGCAGAAGTTTTCCTTTCTCATAATCTCGAATCCGGCTGCCTTGAACGGAAAGGCGTATTCTTCAAGCGAAGGCAGATAGCACTCGGCTGGGTCCTCGACTGATCCTTTTAAATGACTTCGAAAGGCGGGAAACCGATTATTCATGTCGATGTTGATGCATACTCCTCCGGGTCGCAACATGCGATAGATATCTGCGGCACAGTCCTGTGCCTTTCCAAGCCGATGGCAATACCGAAATGTGTTGACCCCCACGATTAGGTCGAAGAAACCGACCAGATCCTCGGCCGGCTTGCCGTGCGCCGCGGCCAGGTCTTCCGCCAGCCGCTCGTTGCGGGCAACATAAAAGCTCAGTTTTTTCGCAAGACCAGGTGTTAGAGACACCTTGGCCTCCTGCGCTGCGGATTGCACCAGGCGCGCCGAGAAGTCTGTCCCGTACGCACATTCCACCGGAATTCCCTTCTGCTCCAGAAGCGAAACGAGACTGATAATATTCATCCCTCCGCCACAGCCGAACTCTAACAGGCGAAGAGGTCGTGGCGGGGAGGTCCGCAAGTAGGTATCCACGGCGCTGAGATACACCGTGGCATAGTCGTTGAGCAACAGATAGTTGATCCCGAAGCCTGCTGTCCCCGTGGTGTATTTGCGCACCGCGTCCTCGGAGCCATATTCCTCCAGAAACTTCTCGTTGATCTGTTCGGTCTTTTCCATTGTCTTTTCTCACTTCCTTTGACTTCACAACACCTTTCCTACCAGCCTCAGTAGCTGATCCAGGAAGTAGGAGAACACTGCCTTGGTATTTTGTAGCTTCCAGCCGTTTTCCAACTGAAGTCGGAGGAACGCAAACGCTTTTGGATGACTCGGCCAGTGCGGATTTTGGACTGGATCAATCTGACAGAGAAACGCTCGGTGAATCGCGATCCGCCAATCCCCCGTGAGCGCTGCTCCGCAATAAGGTAGCATATACGCTCATCGTCATTTGGCCAACCACGTCCCAGGAATGCCGCCCCGTCGCGTAGTCGCGTATCTCCTGCCTTCGGCTGCTTAAATCTGCGAACAGGTCACTCGCGAAGTACCGTTCAATGACTCTCGCCAAATCGATTGTATCCTTAGGCCTAAATACAAACCCCGTCTTTCCCTCGACGACCTCATCTTTCAGGGATCCCACGTCGGCGGCGAGAACGGGCAGGCCGAAACTGTACCCCAGGAACAAAACGCCGCTCTGGTAGATGTGGCTGTAGGGCAACACGAGAACGTCCGCCGCTTTGAAATAGACCTCGGTCTCGTCATCCGGAACATAGTCCGCCCAAAGCAGTACTCGTCCCCTCTGCACGTCCTCATGGATCGCTTCCCGGATTCCTGCCCAGTATCTTTCGCAGTTCTTGGGCCTGCCGGCGATGATTAACCGATCATCGTCACGCCGGGCCCGGATCTGTTGAAATGCGGCCACAAGGTATTCAAGCCCCTTGTAAGGTGCGATGTTGCCGAAAAACAGAATCGTCCTTTCACCATCCCGGATGCCCAGCCGCTGCTTTGCCTCGCTTGGCGTGAGACACGTATTCGGAACAGCATTGTTGATCCCGAACGGGATGACGGTGACCCGGGCCTCTTGCACGCCAAACTCCTCAATGAGTTCAAACTTCATCTTTTCCGAATGAACGAAGATATGGTCGACAAGCCGATATTGGATTCGCAGGGTAAGCCGATTGAGAGGCGTATCTTTGGAATCCCTCCTGCCCGCATTCACATTGTGCACTGTGAGGACGATCCTTTTCCTCAGCAACCTGTAGTACAGCATAAGCAGCGTTCGATCAAAGGACTCGAATTTGTTGTTCCAGAGGATGTGAAAGATCTTCGGCTTGGATGTTACGGCATATCGAATCAGCTTGGAATAGTACGTCAGCACTCGCAGAGCCTTTCTTGTGAAGCTGGCATCCGACCGCTGATCACCTCGCAGATTGAGAAAGTGTACTTTTAGCTGGCCGCACAATTCCGGGCAATCCAGATCATCGCTACCAATCAGGTCCAGGGTTACTCCCTTTGAGATTAGCTCCGTTGCCAGGCCGAATGCGTAGGGTTTGTCGCCACCGCCCGTAAGCAGAGCCACTGCGATCTCATGAGCCACCCCGATCGCCGTCGATTCAGGCAGTCCTCCGGTACTTTGCGAGTTCTTGTTAGAATCCTCATCCATCTCTGATGTGTTGAGTTCTCTAATGATTGAGGAGCAGCTCTGCTTCCTGTACTTCCATCGAAGGCCTTGTCGATTTGCCCCTCCAGCGAGGGGGCGCTTCGTACGAAACGCTCCTAAACCACCGGCTCTTCCCGGCGGGGTCTGGATCAACAAGCCGGTTCAAGTCACATGAAAAACTCACTAAACTCCGTGAGCACTTGTTCAAAGTCGTTGACACGCGCCGGATAGGCAGCGATCGAACTCGATCTCCCGAACATTGTTCTTGTACCACCCATCACCAGGAGTTCACAAATTCTGCTTTATGTCTCCGCCAGTTTTTCTTCCAAAAGCTCACAGATCGTGTGACCAATCGTGATGTGCATCTCCTGAACTCGCGCTGTCGATTTGGAAGGGACGCACAGACAAAGGTCACACGCCGCTCGCATCTGACCTCCTGATTCACCTGTTAGGCCAATAACGGCGACCTTGCTCTGGCGAGCCGATTCGATTGCGCGCAGGATATTTGCGCTGTTACCGCTAGTGGAAATCGCCAGTAGGACGTCGCCTGGCCGAGCGTGAGCGGTGAGTTCACGGGCAAAAACTCGTTCGTACCCATAATCATTTCCAATTGCCGTGAGGGAAGACGTGTTGGCGTGGAGGGCAATAGCCCGGATGGGTTGCCGCTCGCGCAGAAAGCGACCCGTAAGTTCCGCAGCGATATGCTGAGCATCGGCCGCTGACCCACCATTCCCTGCGATGAGCAGCTGGCCGCCAGCAGCGAGTGAAGCGCTGATGATGTCAACAGCGTTTGAGACTGCTGAGGCAAGCCTAGGAAGAGCCTCGGTAACCTCCAAGTGCTCGTTCCAGATGGCCTTGATCTTCTCTGCTTGTTCCAATGGACTGGCCATGTCGGTGCCCCCTATCCTAATTCCTTTTTGTGACGCTTCTAGCGTTGGTAATATCGCTAGCGAACGCTTCGTGAGATTCTAACCTGTACATTGCTTTGTCCCAATAGTGGCCCAACGACCCCTTCAGCGCTGGAAGCACCGTCTGAGCCCCTTTCGCGACTCTCCACCCCAAAATCGGTTTCACCCAAGCGTATTTCCAGCGCAGTCGGGGTGCTTCCAGGCGACCCTGAAGTTGTGTAGCAAGGCACTGCAGCTCCGCGACGATATCCATCCGTTCCGGATAGAAATCGATAAGGCAATTCTGCATGTAAGTCAAACAAGCTCTTCGGACACGCTCGCTGTCTTCAAGTGCTCGAAGGTACTGCATATGCAGTTTCATCGAGATCAGTTGCGCATCTTTCTTTTTCTGAGAATTACCAATGTGGCTCAAACTATTAAACGATATATTTCTATAGTACACCTTTGCCTCCGGTACGAAACGGGTGCCTTCGGACGCCAGAAGCACACGACAAAAGTATTCGCCGTCATCATCAACCTTGAGACGTGTGTCCCAAGGTCCTGCAGCTTCGGTCAGCTCTCGGCTCGTTAGCCAGGTTGCCGTTTGCATGTGCAATTTTTGGCCCATTTTCCTCACAAGCCACTCGACGGGAGAAAGATCTTGCCAGAGGGGATTCGGTATGAATCGTGCGCGGCGAGGCCGATAGCCGAAGTGGGCCCACGCCGAGGAGAGAAGTATTCTCTTGCTGTCAACTTCCTGCAGCGCCGCAAGCTGGCGTTCGACTTTGTCGGGCGCCAAAAGATCATCAGCGTCCAGCCACTGGATGTGATCACCTTGGCTGAGCTGTAAACCGCAATTGCGAGCCGCCGCCGCACCTTGGTGCTCTTGGGAAACGACCACGACCCCCTTGGCGGCAAATCGGCGGGCGATTGTCCCCGTCTGATCACGGGACCCATCGTCCACAACAATGATCTCCTTGCGCTGCCATGTTTGGGCAATCGCGCAACGGATCGTATCTGCGATCCACTCCTCGGCGTTATACGCCGGGATTATGATCGAAACCAGAGGTTCACGTTCGCCTTTTGGTTCAGTCGGCTTAGCAGGGTGACACCTCGACTTCCCGAGTCTGAGGCTTTGCTTCACGTTCCTGTGTTCCATCCAGCGCCAACAGTAATCCGTGAACTTCCGACTTACAAAACTCCTCTCGATGCGCCAGGAACTATCCTTCAGATGAATACCATAATCACCAAAGCGATTCCAGTTGCGCACGTCACACACATCGTCAGGAAAAAGAACTGTAACCGTCCTGGCCAAATCTACATTTTCCGCAAATGTTCGGGAAACCAACCCGGGACCGGTTGCGTTTAAAACAAAGAACTCATCCTTGATCAACGGAGGTGACCCGCGCATCAGTGGTTTGACCCAACTGGGATCCTTCTGGGCTCTAACACAGTTCTTGATTACCGCCTCAAGAAAGACATGCCCCTTCGCAGCTCCAAATGCGTAGTTCCCTATTAGCCAATCCATTTTAAGATTTTCGCGCAGAAAATGACTGACCGTGAGCGCCTCAAATGAAAATACACAGCCAAACTCCAACAGAGACGAGAGCTCGGTGGCCAGCAAGACGTCCAAGTCAAAGTAGAAGCCACCATAGTGGTAAACAGCTAGATACCGGAAAAAATCGTAGCGTTGAATAGGATACTGAAATGAATCAAAGATCTCACGGTATTGAGGGAATTCTCGGTTGATAAATTCTGCCACTTGTATATCGTCGAAAAATAAGTATTCAAAGTCTGGGTTCAGCAGTCTCATATTCGCTATCACAGCCCGGTTGAGCAATGGCTGGTGGACATGCTTCCCGGTCTGGATGATCCGCTTTGGAATCTGACGGTGCATTTTCCTTCCGTTCAGGAATCTCTCTTGTCTATTACAGAAGAATTCTACACTGTCCTCGAATCGTGTACCGACGCAAGTACAGTAAAACTAGCGGTTCGATAGGCTTGGTAAAGTCCTAGAAGTGTTCCGGAAGAGATTGGGTTCCCGATAGAAAGATCACTGAACAACCGCTTGCAGGTTCGTCGGAGTGCCGGGCAAAGTTGCTGAAGTGTGTGTGAGCGGGTAGGGGTACGTGTAGGGCGTGTAGTAGGTTGTCCAAACGTTCGTTGCCGAGCATTGGTAGAGCACACCCTGTCCTGCGCCATTGCCGCTCACGTTCCAACTTCCCTGATCTGTTGCCCAATATGCTACGCCAGTCGTGCAAGTGGCTGGCCGGGAAGCAAGCGTGCCGCTGCCAACGCCACAATGGGGAGCCGTGGAACAACTCAAGCTGCCGTCAAAACTTGACGTATAATTATAGACATCCTGGTTTTCAGTCACAGAATCTGCTGAGTTTGCGGTCATAACCGGAGTTGGGGAAACTGGAAGGGCCGTGCCGGAATTGAGCCAACTATAATTCGGGAACAAAACCTGGTTATGACCGCGCCCCGGCTGGTCGCGGAATGGATAAACACCACCGTTGGGATCGAAGTGGCGACTCGCTGTATCACCAGGAGAAAGAGCGCTGCACACGGAATCAGATGCCGCTGTAGTGTCGGGATTCGCCGCGCAATAGCCTGCCGTGCCGATGCTTGCCGTCGTCGTGCCACCGACGTTTGTCCATGTGCAGGTGCCATCCGTCGTCGTCCCCAGAATCGTCGTGGTGAATGCAGCTGGACGCGTGCTTCCGCTCGTACAGGAAGAACCTTGGTTTTGATAGTTGTAGTTTCCTGAATTGTTAGATGTCGGCCCGATCGCCGCGTTCGCTGCATAAGCGTGGCTCGCTTGCCAGTCAGCGGCGTTCAGTGACATCTCATCCGAATTTAAGTTCGATGGCGTGGCCGATAACGGAATCCAATTCAATCCTGCATGAGCCTGCCCCCAAGAACTGAGACCAACAATGGAGCCATTCGTGCGGAAATATTGAAGGGCAACTTGCTGGTATCCAACTGAGCCATTCGCGGTGTTCCCCCAAAATAACAAAGTTCCGCTACGTGTGTTCATCAACACTTCGGAAGGACCGACATTGTTCGTCAAGAAATTCCCATACACTTCGCCATTCACGCAGCCGCGATAGGAGCCACTGTCCGTACCGTGCCAACCACCAATCTGGTTGTTAACGATAGTGTTGAATCGCACCACCGGCTTGCACCCCGAATAGGCGTCAAAAAATCCTTCGGAGCCTGCATTGGCAGCCACATAATAGTTGGCTTCGACATAGACCGCTTGATTGCTACCGAGGAGTGTTGGGTCATTCCAATTCGTGTAGCCTCGTGTTTGGAAGTCACCGTAGAAGTTCAACGGGGTAGGAACTGCGCCACCCGATGTGTCTTGAAAATAGTTGTGGTCAATCAGGCCGTAACTGTCAGTTGTAATGACCACAGTGTTGATGGGCATTTCAACGTGGTTCCCGTAGAAGCGGAAACCGATTTGGTCCAGAGCGCTCTTGAGTTTTATGTTCCCACTTGTAGTGCGGGCGTTTTCCGAAAATGTGAATCCAGTCACCGTCACGAAGTTTGTCGCGCTACAGGAGACGTCCAGAGAATCATTCCCAAGCGTGATGTTCGTATTGTCGGTGCAAGAGATTACGCCCCCTCCAACGTTAGGGTCGCCACTGCCAGTACAAACTGTGGACCCTTTTAAGGTAAGAGCCTTGCCCGAGATCAACACCGGAGAAGACCAGGTACAAGTGCCGGACGGAACTATTACGGTATCACCGCTTGAGGCGGAGCTAATTGCCGCTTGCACATCGCTTTGTGAGCAAGATGCCGCATTGGTGGTGGCAGCCCGCGCGCTTGTACTGAGAGACGCCGTCAAAAGAAATGCGAATAACAGCCACTTTACAATTCTGATCATTGGCTCCGCTCTCTTTAAGCGAGATTGCAGTCATTGGACCCCCCCACCCCAAGCGGAATCCCTAACGAATAAATCTTCCTCTAAGACAATAGCAAGATATACTGGCCCTGAGGACAGATTTGGGACAGGGCACTTCGGGACCGTTGCCGGGCAGGTCACGCTCTTTCATCACCATGAAGCCATTAGTCTCAATTCTGTCTCTCTGTGGGGTTCATTCGTACTTGTGTCCAAAGCACGTCTTTCACGTTCGTCCTCGCTCTAGACGAGAGGTCTTTTTGGCATACCAGAGGCTGCGGACTCTGCGGTACGTGGTGATCACAGGTTCAGGAATCCAATCAACAATGCTGTGGTGCAGACCCAAGCGAAGAGCCATCCGGCCCGCAGCCGTCAGCGGCGCGTAATACCTGGGCAGGTCAATTCTCTGGAACCCGTTGTATCGCTTGAAATCCGCCAGAGTGTCGCGCTGCTTTTTCCCGTAGGAGAACTTCGCGTACCAGAGGTATGGGATCTCACGCTCGGCGCAGGATCGAACGGCTTGCGCGATCAGCGCATTTGTCGGAGCCTTGTCATTATGTCCTATCATAGAAACTATCTGCATCAGGCCTGCCTGAGTTCGATGTTCGTCGAACACGAGTTTGACGAATCCAATGAGGTTGCCTTCGAAGAACGCACCGATAAAGGTGCTTCGATCCATGAAAGTCGCGTTCATTTTACGCACGGTCTCAAGGTCTTTCCCGTAGTGCCAGAACGGCTTCCCCTGGCGGGTTGGGGACTCGTTGTAGATTGTGTGTATCCCCCGAATGAGAGCATCGTCGAAGGGCACCTCCCGGACAACAACACCATTTTTCGTGGATTTCCGAATCATATTCCTGACCTTGGAGCCAATCTGGTGTGTCATCCAGTCATCAAAGGTAGAAACGCGAAGAGCGGCCATGTTGTCCCATTCCATTGGGTAGTTCAATTTCGTCGAGGTATCAGACAGTCTTTGGATGAACGTAAAAAGGTCAATTCGGGCTCCAGAACCTCGGAGGGATCTGAGCGCTGCATCTGGGTCCTCCAGAAATTGGTACCCCTCTCCGTCGAGGAAAGCAATTCGGAGCAGCCTTCCATTGATTCGGATTTCCTTGCCGCAAACTTCCATAGGTCCTGCCTCTCTTTTCATGGGAGCGCTTTACGATTCGCTTTCAGCGCCGGGGCTTCCAAGCGAAGCTTGGGAAGCCGCGGCGCCGGCCCTGCGCTCTTGAACGCGGCCGAGCTAGGCATTCGCTCCTCGGCTCGCGCAGGAATGGCAATCGCTATCAACAGGAAGACCACCCATATTATGTGAGACTTAAATGCCGCCTCAGTGATGTTGTAGAAGACCATGATCGCCCACAGGGCCAAACTGAAGGAGGTCACCGAAGGATTAGCCGTAAAGCCTTTGCAAATCTTCCGGTAGCTCGAAATCAGGAATCCGCAGAGAAGAAAGAGCCCGATCAAACCCAAGTTGAGGTACACCTCAAGATAGCCATTGTGCGCCTCATTCAGTCTACCAAAGTTCCGCCAGATCACGTTGAGCCGAGGACCCAACCAGAAGCTTTCGTATCCCGTCCCAACCAATGGATTCGTTTTCATGGCAAGGAGGGTTTCCCATATGAGGGTTCTGTCCGTGAAGGTCGGGTCCCGCCCGACGGCGCCAGCCACATGGGCGTTGATATTGAAACCGAACGCCAGGATGACGTACAGAACGAAAAACGCGGGAATGAGCACCTTGAGGGAGGCCGGGCGGCGCTTGAATACGTTGCTGTGAGCGGCTGCGACGAC